>Ga0233415_10001293_pt1 | contig 10927 bp, 13 predicted proteins | sample Na_anoxic_12_MG_FD_188631 | JGI IMG/M metagenome (GOLD analysis project Ga0233415, IMG submission 188631) | Seawater microbial communities from Saanich Inlet, British Columbia, Canada - Na_anoxic_12_MG | ecosystem: Environmental > Aquatic > Marine > Inlet | place: Canada: British Columbia...
TGCAGACCTTACAGAGTTTGTCACTGATTACAACCAAATGATTAACGGGCACACTGCAATAGCCACGTTAACCAAACTCAAAACCATTTTGAAAGGGGGATAGGGGTGTGACAAACGAAACTAATAAGCTGATGGTGGGCCTTTGCGATAAGGTGATAGCGTCCCTCAAATGTAATTACACCGGCCTTTGTGACGATGGGTTGTTGTGGGATATAAATAACCTTGTCAAACTCCGCTCACTAATCGAGGGGGAGGGGAAGATGGAAGTTGTAGCATATGAATCTTGCTTACCTGAGTGTCCAAAATGTAGACATAAAGTGTTTAGAGACTTGGAGTATTTTGCGTGCATTAAATGCGGTCAAAAGCTCATCTGGCCCACCGAAGACGAGAAGAAAGAAGAGGTTAAAATTGAACTGCTCAAGGCGAGCGAGGGGAGTGTGACGGGTGAAAAAAACTAAAAATATATCGAAAGAAGAGAGCGAAAAGCTTCTTAGTGAAAGATTTGGAGAATGTGAGGCATACGATGTTATCAATGAAAAAATAGGCCAGACAAAATTTGGGAGCGAAGGCAACTGCATGAGTGCCTGTCTTGCAACGCTATTGGAGTGTCACATAGAGGATATCCCTTGCTTGCATGGGCACAAGAATTGGAGAAAAGCCCTGAATGATTGGATGATACCAAACCATGGATTTTACTTGATTTCAGTTATCGCTAATGATGATTTATTCGAACGTACACAAGGTTCTCTTGTAATAGTTGCTGGTGAGTCAATGAGAGGTGTCAACCATGCGGTAATATACAAGAATGGTGAATTATGGCATGATCCACACCCTGAAAAGACCGGCATTAAAGATGCTGAAGAAATGGATTTACTTGTTCAGTATTATAAAGGAGCAACCAATGATTAAACTACTACTACTCACAGCTCTATTGATGGGGTGTATTGTTGAACCTGAACCGGAACTTGAACCTATTGAAATAACAGGGGTATGGTGCGCGGAGCATCGAGAAGATCTCTGTCTATATGTTGACTATGTGAAAGAGACAGGGGCCTACACTGACGGGACTATAATACTTGATGGTACCGTTAAAGGGGGTGACGATATAATATTTATGACATATAAAGACGATGTTCTCTGCATTAAAGTAGGTGAACAATTTGTACCTATGAAAAGAAAGGACTAAATAACCAATGACTACAGCCACTGCCGAAAAAACCTACATACCTGCTGAATCTTTTGTCCACAAAGGGAAATTTTGTTTCGTTGACTTTGAGTTCTGCGAATCCGAGGAATCCACTATAAACCTGACATCCTGCTCCTATGCAGTTGGTGATAGCCCTACTGTTAATGTGTGGTTGAAGGGTTCAAATGGTGCCAAGAAAAAAACTGCGAAATATTTCAAAGAGCTGAACCGTCAAGGGTATACGTTTGTAGCATATGGTGCTGTGGCAGAGTGTCGTTCCTTTATGGCCCTAGGTCTCGATCCGAACTACTTTAACTGGATTGACCTGTACTTCGAACATAAACAGCTGACCCATAATTTCAACAAATTTGAGTATGGGTGTTATTTTGACGGTACGGCCATTCCAAAATTTTCTGTCCCTCCTTCATATATCCCAAGTCAAAATCGCGGTAAGGACAACACCAAAGTCAAAGGTGGATATACTGCCGCAGTTGCGGTACACTTCGAAGAATACATTGATTCTGTGTACAAAACACAGATGAGAAACCTGATTCTGGAGAATAGAGACCACTACACAGTTAAAGAGCGCAAAGATATTATGGACTACTGCGCCTCAGATATTGTGTGGTTGCCTCGACTACTGCACTCCATGACGGTCCATCTATCCCAAGCTATTCAACAACCCCTGCACACCATAACGAAAATCCAGAGAGATCGGGGAGACTATGCAGCATCTCTCGCAAAGATGGAATCAGAAGGTTTCCCACTGTGGGTTGACGCAATTAAAAACCTCCGTAGAAATTACGAGACAGCAAAAATTTCCCTGATTGAAGATCTTAATGAGATTTATCCATTCTATGTTAAAAAATATGCTCGTATCAGTGACAAGATAGGAAAATACGTAAAATCCTATGATGCCTTTGCAACGTTTATTGAAGAGTCTCCCGACATCGATACCAAACGGTGGCCTCTGTCGGATAAAGGGAAATACAAATCTGATGAAAAAACTCTCGACAAATATGAGGGAATTCCTGAGATAAAAGCCTACAAACAGACCAACAAAATTATGTCCCAACTCAAGTGGTTTCAAATACCAGAAGAAGGTGATGACGATTTCTTTGACAGTGTTGGGTCAGACGATCGCCTGAGAGCGTTCCTGGGGGCTTTTGGTACACAAACGTGTCTCACAGGGGACACACTGGTTTACTCGAAGCAGAGAGGCTATCTCCGCATGACGGAGGTTAAAAAATCCGATCTACTATGGGACGGGGAAGATTTTGTCAAACATGAAGGGTTGAAGTATACAGGCCTTCGGGAGGTTATAGACTTTAACGGTGTGCGAGCCACCCCAGATCACAGGTTTCTGAATAAAGACTGGGAGTGGGTGGAAGCTCAATCGTGTATAGATCCTCTTGTTGCTCCGAGTCATGGCCAGAAGATAGAAAGCCACAATAGGGTGGAATTTGAGAATGTATCTAAAAAGAACTTACGTCGGATTGTAAAAAGGACAGCGAGGTTTAAATCAGGTTACTTAGCAACGAATGTGCACTTTTCGAACCAAGACCCTATTAAGACAAAGGACAGGTACACACCATCCAGTTTCGGAATACTCGGGGACATTTTAAACACCCCTCACACTTATGCCGAGTCTAAGGTAAAATGGAAGAGTATGTTTCGAAGGGCGAACAATGCATGTAACAAGATAGCCTACGTTGGTGCATCGGTGGACGAGAAATGGAAGAACTTCTCATCATTTACAGAGTGGTATGAGGCGAACAAACATCCGGATAACACGTCCCCTGTTCTTGACAAGGACTTCATCCTACAAGGTAACCGCGTATACAGCCCAGATAGATGTTTAGTTGTAACCGATCGATTAAACCGGTTCATAGTTGGGTCGGTATTTAAAAGTAAAAAAGGTTGTCTACCGACAGGAGTAAAAAAAGTGTATAGCATGGAAGGGCTATACAGGGTTTCAATTAGTTTGGATGGCACATCAATAGATGTTGGGCTATTTGACAGTCTGAGTCTAGCAGAGGAGGCATATCGAGTAGCGAAGAACAACATCTTCCGCGAAGTGTTGGAAGAGGAGAAAAAATTCCTAACTGACCACACTTACCATATACTAAAAACATTTCAATCAGGTACCGGTTGTGCATATTTCAATACATGTGAAGAGGTTCCTGTGTATGACATAACCAACTGTGGACCGAACAGTAGATTTGCTGTGTATGACAATGAGCTGAACGGTATGATAGCACACAACTCACGTAACGCCCCGAAAGCAAAAACCTTCGTCCTGGCCATGTCAGCTTGGCTCAGATGTCTGGTTCGGCCAAACAAAGGTGAAGCGATTGTTGGGATTGACTATGCGTCTCAGGAATTTATAATAGCCGCTGTGATGTCCAAAGATCCGGACATGATGAAAGCATACAAATCAGGTGACCCGTATCTTTACTTTGGTATCAAGGCAGGAGGTTGTTCCGAAAAAGATGGGGAGTGGTGGAAGAACGAGAAGCAAAAATACGAGACGACTGATGGGTACATCTGTCCAGACCCTGAAAAATATGCGAGAATATCCGAAGTACGAAACCTGTTCAAAGCTACTACTCTTGGTTTGCAGTACGGTATGGGAGCTCTTTCTCTGGCGCAAAAACTTACTGCTGACTGTGGTAGATTGGTAACTGAGGATGAAGCACGTAACCTGATCAAGCTCCACCAGAAAACATATCCAAAATACTGGAGATGGTTGGATTCTAAAGAATATGAATACAAGAGGAATAAGTTCCTTACCCTGAAGGATGGGTGGAGTCTAATGCCTGACAACGACAACATGTTGAGTGTGAGAAATTTCCCTGTACAGGGTACGGGAGCGGTTATCATGAGAAGAGCAGTACATCTGGCCCACAGAAAAGGGATCAGAATCCTCGCTCCTCTGCACGATGCACTGTATGCTATTTTCAATGAAGAGACTGAAGCAGACCACCCTCGAATACTTTCGGAGTGTATGCAACAGGCTGTTGAAGACGTTCTTGGGGATATCCAAATTCGCCAGGACATCGAGATCCATGACCATGACCACATATGGGTAGAGGGCAAAGGTAAGAAGTATTACGATTTGTTGAACAAATATCTGTATCACATGGACACCATTGAGGATGTCGACACAATATTAATGGAAACTTTATTAGGGGAGCCACAGTATGTTTAATGAACCGGACCCTGAAGCAGAAGAATCACCGAAGAAAGATACAAGAAAGGCATTTAAACCAAAGGTGCAGAAATTCACTGCATCTGGAAAAAGAAGGAGTAATTATGAGCTATATAACATGTAATAAATGTAAACACTGGGATAATAAAACACCGCAGGGTGATGATTTCGATGACAGAGAAGGATGGGGCGTGTGCAAACGTATCGATAGCTTTACAGCTCAAGGAATATCTTCCAAAACAGGATCGGAGTTTGTAGTCACCCACAACTACACTGCGGAGAACTTCTCCTGCATATTTGCATACAATGCGATACATGGCTGTGTTGAAGATTTCCAAGAGGTGGTAGAACAACTTAAAAGGCTATCTAGAGTAACATATAAAACAGCTAAAAACAATCCTGAGAAGCGTCTGTCAAGGCAAGATTTAATAAATATGAGAGAGTCTCTTTCAACAACAATTGAGAAACTTTCAGGTTTATTCGAAAATACTTAAAAATAGCCTTGGAAAGTACTTAAGATTGTATTAACTTTTAACCTACAGAAACGATAGAGTTACATAATGGAAAAATATCAGATACATCTTAAAGGCATCCACGAAGGCGAAAAGCTAGGTATTACTTATAAAGTAGATACGGGTGAGGTTATGATTGGCGGTAAATCCAGATTAACCAAACCTATCACCTCTGTCGCTTTTGATTTCATGAGAATCTCAGAGGATTCTCTCCATGAGAAATCCGGAAGGCGACAGAGAAATAAATTTAGATACTACTCGACTATGACTAATAGTGATTTCCGTATAGCTCTCCGCAGACTGGCTTACCGATATAATATCACTACAGCCAAGAGTGTAGTGAGCTTTACATAGGGATATGATGGATACAGCACTATTCGAAAAAGAGGTAATGTCTCTGGAGGAGTCAATCCGGATTCATTTTGAGAGAAGAATTGAAGAGCTGAAAGAGTGTGACAACCCAAGTGCTTTCGAGATACTTGGCGCGGAAGACCTCCTCAGCAGATTCGATCAACATGTGCAGTATTTGAAAGTACTGATACATAAATTGAATCACAGTGAAGATAGACTTAAACAAGCCACTGAAGAGTTAAGTGTGTTGCACTCTGTGAAGTCGCAGATTGTGGATGAGCTTGACACAGAGAAATTAATTAATGAAGGATTGCAGGATCTAATCGATGGGAAAAAGGTACAAATTCGAGGTAGTCGGAGACATTCCGAGCAAAAAGAACGGGTACCGAGTAACACTAAACCCGGGAATACTGACCTTCATTCGGGAGTCAAAACAGAAGCTGAACATAAAGATGTTGCTGAAGTTTGCGAGACTGAGACCGACAAAGAAATATGAAGAGTGGGAGAAGAGTGTTGCCAACGGATTGATTGATCAGACTCAAGGCAATATGTATATCCAGAGAGCTGAAGTGTGGTTCCGGATTTACTTTCCCAAAAAAGGCAGAGCAGGTGGAGATCTGGACAACAAAATGACCTCCATCTTCGATGCTTTAGTAAAAGCCCGAGTAATTATGGATGACTCATACAACTGTGTTGAGAGATTCCATGCAGAAGGTATTTACCGCAAAGGTAAGGGTGGAGCAGAAATAATAATAGAGGATCTGGAAGATTAGATCCTAAAGAAATTCAACCTCATACTCTGTATGTAGCGCGAATGGGTGGAATCCTTTAATCTATCTAGTGTGGCACGCGAACAGAGCCTATGGCGGAATACCAGAAACAAGCCTAGTGGGATGCCTCGAAGAATACATGAGCAGTGGTAAGGAGTCTCTAAAGCTTTACTTGGTGTACTTGGTCTAACGTGGCAAAGACGGGAAGGTAAAACTTTCAGACGTGGGTTCGACTCCCATATGTACAATTGAGCCCCTTGGCTATACAAGGTAACCTACGACGAATAGTGGGAGTCAGGCACCAGTGGACTATAATTTGAGGTGTGTTTGTACTGTGGCAGATGGTGACGAGCCCTAGTGGTCGTATAAAAGAGTAGGTTACTCTCTACTGCACCTATGCAGGTCTGGAATGAAATAAACGGGTTCGAATCCCGTCAGTACAATTTTGGAGGCTTATCGACACCCCTCCAAACCCACAACGGGTATTAAGTGTCGTAGTAAACAAAAGGAATAAATATGTCATTTCAATCACCAGCTGAAGCACGTAAAAAATATGCAGCAGAGAAAGCAAAAAGAGATGAAGAATACAACAAAGCGAATCGTCTTCCTGAAGCGGAAAACACTCCCGGACGTATTACCAAACTCAACACAGAACTCTCACGCGCAAAAAACGAGATGTATGTAGTCACAATTCAAACTGACGGAAATCCTGATGAAAACGGAAAGCGCAAGAAAATAGATATTAAAAAGAATATCTGTAAACACTTGGACTTCCACATGGACGAGTTCCATGATATGATCGAGAAAGCAGGATTCGATCTTGAGAAGATCACAACCCCTGAAGAAATGGATGAAGTGCTCGACACATTTGCTGAAGAACTCCCACGTATCACATTCGCATGTAAGCACCAGAAAGACAACGCCTACAACAACTACGAGATCCAGACCGTCGATGTTATCGCTCCAGATCATCTCGCAAAAGCTGTAGAAGGTGTCGGAGAAGGCAGTAAAGGCGGATCGTCTAAAGGCGGAGCAGTAGGTTACACTGTCGCAGACATCAAAGAAATGGAAAAAGCTGATCTTGAAGAAGTTGCTGAAGAACTTAATGTTACTCTAACAGGTAAAACTAAGTCCAAAATGCAAAAAGAATTGATTGCTTTTATCGAATCAAACACACCAGAAAGCACTCCTGAAGACTCTGCAGGGTCTGAAGAAGAAAGCATTCTTCCTGACGAGGACTAACCGTTATGTAGTGTAGCTCAGTCAGGTAGAGCATGGACTAGCTAAGTCTACATGGTCGAGGGTTCAAATCCCTCCACTACATTTACCCTTTCCTTCCACTCTGGTTATAGGAGATCTGGCGATTTTTAACAACCGCTAGGGTGGAAGGTTTTTACACACTCGGCACCGAGGCGACTCTTATCTTTGTTTTTGGGAAATTACTAATAGATAAATCGAACCTCGGTGCTTTTTTTTTGGAGAAAAATAATGAATGAAGCAGTAAAACAAATAAATGAACTAACCTCTCTTGAAGAGAAATACAGCAAAATGGTGGCTATACTTAGAAAGCCTGGCAAGGAGGTTCTGGAGGAGCTCACTGTCGAACAGGCTGATGCTATCCATATGACACTTGGGATTGCAGGTGAGTCAGGTGAAGTGTGTGATGCAGTCAAAAAGTGGACTATTCAGCAGAGACCAATCGACATGGAAAATGTTGTAGAAGAACTCGGAGATCTGGAGTTCTATTTGGATGGACTTAGAACAACCCTAGGGATAACCAGAGAGCAAACCCTTGTACATAATCTGAATAAATTATTGGTGGGTAAGACCCCTCGATACCCTAAGGGCACATACAGTAACGAACAAGCACAACTACGTGCAGATAAACAGGAGACCAAATAATGGAAATAATCAAACCTTCAGTAAAACTAATCACGGAATTAAACGATCAAACTTGTGCAGAAATAATGCAAAAGATTGAATCCGCAGGACGTGTGTGCTACAAATCAGAAGCGAAAAACCCCGACCTTGATCCCGAAATAACAGATGGGTTTGTAGGGAGAATACTGGGCAGACAGCACACATCGGTAATCGAACATCACTCCCTTACTGCGAAATTCATCTGTGATAGAGGTGTAACCCATGAGATGGTAAGACATCGTCTGTGCTCTTTTAGCCAAGAATCGACACGGTACGTAAATTACAACAAGAAAGGTATGCAGTTTATTCTACCCCCTTGGTGCGATGAGAGATTACTTGGGGAACACAAACCTAACTGGAAAGATCAGATAGTTATAGACGTTGGAGATGATGGTGAAAAACTGTCAGATGGTGATGTACTATGGTTACGTAGTGTCTGGAATGCGAAAGATAACTACAACGCCCTATTGGAACAGGGGTGGAAACCTGAAATGGCTCGATCAGTACTGCCCAATTCTCTGAAAACAGAAATAGTTGTTACTGCAAATCTCCGACAGTGGAGAGAGGTTCTTATACAGCGTACTGCAAAAGCTGCCCATCCTCAGATACGAGAAGTGATGATACCCCTTCTGGAAACCTTAGCCAGAAAGCTTCCTGTAATTTTCGGAGATATTTATCAGAAACTTCAAGAAAAAGAGTTGACACAGTAAATGGATGTAACTATATTAGTCATAGACAGGAATTGAACTTAAAACAGGAGCCGTTCATGAAATAAGTTATTTACCCATTAATCTGACAGCCGGGAAAGACCGGCAACAGCGCACTGTGGCGGAATTGGTATATGCTAGAGCCTTATGATTTGCATGCAGATGTGATAGGAACTCAAGACACTTTACTCGGTGACATGCAGGTTCGAATCCTGCCAGTGCGGTTAACAAATTTAACAAAGGATAATAAATGAAAAAGATTGATTTACTACTGATCGCAATGCTCTCAGTGATAATGGTTGGCTGTGTGTCCAATAAAGGTAAAAGCCCTGCAGGTAAGGGTACGTACTTAACAGCCTGCTATTCTGGGGGGTATAAGATGTACTCTGCGAGATCTGTAGAAAGGCCAACATATTCTACATATTCACCGGTCACTCACATTGTTGACGAGAAGACTGACTTAGAAGTTTCGATCTCTCTCGGTTGTGTTACAACACGTATAACTGATTGAAAAGGTAAAGTTCCAACGATAACCGGACCACTCAGGATGGTCGCAGGTTTCCCAATAGAGGAACTAAACTTATAACGAAACTTACCCTAATACCTGCCACTAACTAACCCAATGTATTTCGTTTTACATAAATAGTGGCAGGTATTTTTTTTACCATAAAAGAGGAAAACAATAATGAAATTCACTCCCACTCCAGAACAGCAAGCAATTTTTGATCACGATGGTGATATGAAAGTAGAAGCCGTTGCAGGTTCTGGTAAAACAACCACACTGGTTCACTACACAAAAACTCGTCACCCGACCTCTAAGATCCTTTACCTTGTATTCAATAAGAGTGCAAAAGTAGATGCCCTGAATAAGTTCCGTAGAGCGGATGTTTGCAATGTACATGTTCAAACAGCACACTCTTTGGCATACAATGCCATCATGACGTTACCTAAGTACCATTTAGCTCAATCAGAGCTCACTTCTTTCGGCCTAATACCTTTGTTAGGTATCCAAGGAGATAACCGCTATGTAATAGCCAAACACGTAAAACAGTGCATGGCAATCTATTGCAACAGTGACTATCAGACTATCCCAGAGGTGAGATTCTTCGAGCAGTTCGAAGATGAAATGCCTGAAGCCTATGGTAGATTTATTGAAGAACTCTGCCAGAAATGGTGGGAACTCATGAATAAGGCTGAGATAGAAGTATCCCACGAGTGGTATTTGAAGCGGTACCATCTCAGCAAACCAACACTAAAATACGACTACATTTTGTTTGATGAAGGTCAGGATGCATCACCTGTGATGTTAGATATCTTCCTCTCTCAAAAGTGCAAGAAGATAATTGTGGGTGACACTCACCAACAGATTTATGCATGGAGAGGAGCGGTAAACTCCCTTGAGGCTGTAAATTTTAAATCCTTCCCATTGAGCAACAGCTTCCGATTTGGGCCAGATATTGCAAGAGTGGCCAATTCTATTATGAACATCAAAGGCGAATTTGAGTCGTCTGTTACCGGTGTCGGTGAGTACAAAAATGATCGAATCCTCAGCCAGGCTACTATCAGCAGAACCAACATCTGTCTGTTAAAAGAGATGGTGAAATTTGTTGAAGAGAATCCGGAGGATCACATCTATTACGAAGGTAACATTAATGCTCTTCTTTACTCAGAGGATGGTGTGTCGATGTATGATGTACTGGCTCTGTACAGGAACCAAAAGCAGCGCATCAAAAGTAAGATGATCAAATCTTTCGACACCTTTGCTCTGCTTGAAAAATATGTCGGACAGTCAGGGGATCGAGAAGTTGGTGCCATGGTTCAGTTGGTTAAAGAGTACGGATCGTCACTCCCTGATGTTATGGATAGAATCCGCGAGGCTATCTGTGAAGATCGAGAAGAAGCAGAAATGGCATTCACCACCACACATAAAGCAAAAGGCCTTGAGTACGACAGTATCTTACTCACCGACGATTTTGGAAAAGGTGATGAAGAAAAAGTAAATATGACTGAAGAGGTGAACATCTTGTATGTTGCCATAACCCGAGCGAAGAAAGAGCTGTTATTCCCTGATGGGTTTACCTTCTACAAATCATTCTACCGTGGAGAGAAATATGAAAACTAAAAGATTGTATGTAGATTTGGAAACCACTGGAGCGGATAAATACCTCCACGGGATACACCAAGCGGCATTCCTTGTAGAGATAGATGGAAAGGTTGAGGAAACCTTCGATATTAAATTACAGCCATTTGAGGGAGCTGAATTCGATGAG
>Ga0233415_10001294_pt1 | contig 10926 bp, 16 predicted proteins | sample Na_anoxic_12_MG_FD_188631 | JGI IMG/M metagenome (GOLD analysis project Ga0233415, IMG submission 188631) | Seawater microbial communities from Saanich Inlet, British Columbia, Canada - Na_anoxic_12_MG | ecosystem: Environmental > Aquatic > Marine > Inlet | place: Canada: British Columbia...
AATATAATATAAAGTTATACTTGTGAATTATATTATATGGAACGATTAGGAACTAATTATGGAGGATGGTATGTACCAATCAATATGAATTTGAATGAAAAGAGTATTGTTTATTCCGGTGGAGTTGGCGAAGACATGTCATTTGATTTACTACTTCAGTGTAAATATAATTGTCATATTTTACTAATTGATCCAACAAATAAAGCCATAAAACATTTTAATGAAGTAAAACAATATTATAGAAATAAACAAGTATTTACTGGTGGTATTCAAAATGACTATTACTCTTGTATTCAATGGTTACATCCAAATTTTGATAAATTAAAGTATATAAATATGGGTTTATGGAACAAAAGAGAGGAGTTAAAATTTTATAAACAGAATAATGAAAATTATGTATCGCAATCATTAGTAGAAAATATGTTTGGACAAAATTATGATGTTGTACCAGTAGATAATATCAAAAATATAATGGAGCAACAATGTCATTCACATATAGATTTATTGAAATTAGATATAGAAGGTGCAGAAATAGAAGTTGTAAACCAAATGTTAGATGATAAAATATATCCGACATATGTATTGATTGAATTTGATTTATTATTGAAAAATAAAGATACTGGAAATACCACAAAACAATTAATTGAACGAATGATTACAAGAGAAAATTACAAAATATTAAAAGATGACCAATTAAATATAACATTTGCTAGAAATAATTAAAAAAAATATTGAGTCATAGCATTTCTCTCACCGTTTTTTATAATATTACCTCTATGAATGTATGTAGTATCTACAAGAACAATTGTACCCTTTTTTCCTACAATATCGTGTAATTTAATATTACTATTATTTTTAATTAATATATCAATAGTTTCATCATGAAATCTTGTATTATAGTTAGGAGTTCTTGGCTTGGGAAATCCTATTTTTTTTGTATTGCTATTAGTTAAAAATTGAAAATTGCCATTTTCATTTGTAACATCGGATAAGTATATAAGTGCTTTAAATTGACATGTATGATTATCTCTATGCCATCCAGCCCCACTGTTTTTTGTCACTCCATCTTCATAAATTATTTTATTCAATAAAGTTTTTTTATTCAAATTTTTATTGTATTTTAAAGCAATTTCATTTAAAAATGAATTATTATAAAAATTATTTTTTATATAACTAGAATATTTTTCAGCATGAAATATTCTTTCATCTTTACTACATTCTTCTTTATCTAAAATATCTATAGACTTTTTATAAGTGTTAAAAATTATATCAAATTCATTAATAAAATTTGTAATAACTTTATTGTCGAAAAAATTTTCTAGTATACATATACCATATTCTTTTAGTAATAAATGTGTTACATATATAGAAGGTTTTACGATATTGCAATCGAGTGTTGGTAATGTAGTATCTTTTAAACAACATAGTGTAGCATCAATTAAATTATTATTATGTAACCAGATTATAATATCAATTTCGTCATTTATGTTATGACAATCAGACGGCTTTCTATTCATATTGTATATATGTTCTATTTGATTATTTTCATTAGCTAAAGAAAAATTTGATATAAAAATATTATTAATATCAATATTATCATCTTTAATAAATTTATTTGTACCATTTATTTGTAATAATGTATCAAATATAGCATTACAACCTAGTCTAGGAAGTTTATTAAATTTAAAAGGGCAATTTATATTTTTTAGATAATTATTGTATTCAGATTGAAGAGAATTATTTTGTTGGATAATTTGTTTATATTTACTTTTATCAAATATGTTAATAAAGTTTAAAATATACTCTTGACATGCAGATGTACTTTTAATATAACTTTTAATATTATTTTTTTGAATATTATCATAAACATGACAATTAAGAAACATCACATATATTTTAGTTCCATTATTGTAATTAGGCAATCCTAAATTACATCTAATATTTTTATCAAAATTATCAATAATATTATTGAGTTTAATATTCTCATATGGTTTATTTCCAATGACAATCATATTATATAATATATAATACTATTTAAATACTGGTCATTATTATTTAACATAATGGTAAAAATCATTGGTGAAATAGGTATTAATCATAATGGTTCAATTGAAGAGTGTAAAAAAATGATAATGTTGGCCAAGGTTGCTGGATGCGATTATGCAAAAATTCAAAAAAGGAATCCTGATGTATGTGTACCCGAACATCAAAAATCAGTCATGCGAAAGACTCCTTGGGGAGAAATGACATATTTGGAATACAAACATCGATTGGAATTTAATGAAGAACAAATTAAAGAATTATGCGAATATTCCAAACAAATTGGTATTGAATTTTTCGTTAGTGTTTGGGATTTAGATAGTGTAAAGTTAATGTCCAAGTATACAAAAATTGTAAAATTAGGAAGTCCAGTAATTAATGATATGGAATTATTAAAAGCAACAAGAGAAGCATTTGATTTTGTTGTTATGAGCACAGGTATGAGTACAGAAGAAGAAATTGAAAAGGCAGTCGAGATAGCAAAACCTGATGTAATCATGCATACTAATTCTACATATCCATGCAAATCCGAAGATTTAAATTTGCGCTATATGGAACATTTGCGTGGTAAATATGGAGCAGGCGCAGAAATAGGATATAGTGGTCATGAATATGGACTTGTAACCACCTTTGCAGCTGTCGCCATGGGTGCGACATGGGTTGAGAGACATATTACTATGAACAGAGACGATTTTGGCTCAGACCAAAAGGCAAGTATTGAACCTTCTGGTGTTTTTAAATTAGTTAAAGGTATTAGAGAAATAGAACAGGCAATCCAATATGAACCAGGACCAAGAAAACAATTCGAAGGAGAAAATTTTAAAAAGAGTACCTTAAGAAAGTAGGCATTTTCAATTATTATATTTAATTTAGTGTAAAATATAATAATATAATAAAAATATATAATATTATGAATACTGTTATTACTAATAACTTTATATTACACGTTCCTGATAGATATTATCATGATAATTTAACAGACAGATTTAAAAAAGGAGTCTACGAAAAAGAAGAAATTACTATATGTAAAAAATATATTAAAAATAATGATAATGTATTAGAATTAGGTAGTTGTTTAGGATATATAGCGTGTAATTTATCAAAAATATGTAATAGTGTTACTAGTATTGAAGCAAACCCAGAATTGAAAGATTCGTTAGAATTAACAAAGAATGTAAATAATTTAAATAATGTAGAATTCATAAACGGGTGTTTAGATATTACTAATACAGAAGTAGATTTTCAGACATATGGTAATATTGTAGCTGGTTCGGCTGATAGAGAAGATTTGCAAATCAATAATGTACGAGGATGGGGTGATACACTAAAAATGTATAAAGTAAATACTATTTTGTTAGAAGATATAAAAAACCATGATAAAATCAATGTATTGGTAATAGACATTGAAGGTGGTGAACTAACATTTTTAGAAAAATTTAAAAACTTTATAGAAACTAATATAAATAAAATGTGTATAGAACTACACGGTCATTTAATGAAAGGTGGCAGAACTTTTGATATACAATGTCTTGGACTAATTAAACAAATGGGATTTAAACAAATAGAACAAATTGGAATTTCATATTATTTTGAAAAGAAATAAAGGTTTAAATATTATAGTATTATTAAATAATAATGAATTCAATATTATTTAATAATCCAAACTATGATAAAGATTATATTAAACATATTACTAATCATGATGGATTTTATATATATGATATACAGCGATCATTTAATATGTTCAAAGAGTAGTTTCAGTTATTTTCCAGCACTGTTAAATATAACTGATAGTATATACCATAACAATAAGTTTTGGAATAAACCATTAAACGAGTTTTTAATATATGATGACGATAGTGGAGCGATAATATAATCACACTTTTTGAACTAATAAATCAATAGCATCAGTCTTAAAACTTTTAAATTTTGTTATTAATTTAATACTAGAATTTTCTTTTAATAATTTATCACAGTATTCTTTAATTATCGGGTGATGATAATCATCAAAAATAATATAGCCTCCTTTTTTAACATATTTTGAATAGCGAACATAATCATTTTTAACTCCATCTAATGTATGGTCTCCGTCAATAAATAACAAATCTAATTCATGACTATTTAATTCTTCTTTAAAATTAGTTTCGGTTTCATCAAAATAGCTATTTCCTTGGAGCAGATGTATATTTGAATTATTATTATAATGTTTTTTTACCTTATCTAAATTATTACGCGTTTTTGTCATAGATAAATTATCGCGTTTGAAATACTGGTATGTGGTAAATTTTTCTTTATTTAAATGTTTTGTTTCGTCATACATATCTTCAAATAAATCAATGCCGTAAATATTTATATTTTTATTATTTCCGGATAATAACATTGTCATGCTTCCTCCATTGTGAACACCAATTTCCATATAATTATTTATATCTATAGTATTAGCTAAAATATTCAATAATATAATTGATGAGTGACAAATTCTTCCATCAATCATTTTTTCATTATTATTAAATAAAGTTTGTAATTCTTCCTTTTTATTGGAATAATAGTTGTCTATTGTAGTTTTTAAATTATCAAGATCCATATTATGTATATTTAAATACTATATTATTTAAATACTTTTACATTAAAATGGTATATCTTTTTTTTCGTCAATATCAATATTATTATCTATATCCATGACAAATGGATATATTCTACTTCCACTAATCGTATCATTTTTCAATATATCAGCATTAAGTATATCTATATATCCATTATGCAAATAACATTGTGGAAGTAATTGTCTCGCTTGATTGTATGGTTCTTTTATATTACTAACTTCATTAAATAATGGTGCAAGTTCCTCATTATTTATTGAATACATTTTATATGGAGATTTTTCTACGGGAATAACACTTCTCAAACTATCATATTTTTCTCTTTGATTTATAAATATTTCAATTGCTTTATTTACATGTTCTATTTTCCTACAAGGTTGAGTCGGTCGTAAATGTAATATAATGTCTGGTTCATAATTTTCATTTTCTTTTAACCAATCTACACAATGTTTTATGCATTCAAAATCAGTAGATATATCTCCAGATATATTTTCTGGTCTTATAAAAGGGGCTTCCGCGCCATATTGTTTAGATATTTCAGCATATTTTTCACTATCAGTAGATACAATTATTTTAATATTATTACTATATTTTGATTGTTGAGCATGTTCTATAGACCATGATAATAAAGGTTTTCCTTTAAAATCCATTATATTTTTATGAGGAAGTCCTTTTGAACCAGATCTTGCTGGAATAATACAAAGTATTTTAATATTATCTATCATGATTTAAATATATAACTGTTTATATATTTAAATGATTATTTATGTCGATATAGATGAAACTATATGTTATTATGAAGAAAAACGGGATTATAATATAGCAAAACCACATTACAATAGAATAGAAAAAATAAATTCATTGTATGAACAAGGTAATACTATTGTCTATTGGACTGCTAGAGGAACTGTTACACAAGAAAATTGGTTTAATGTTACTTTGAAACAATTAAATTCGTGGAATTGTAAATTTCATGAACTTCGTATGGGTAAACCTGCATATGACCTTTTTATTGATGATAAAAATATTAATTCCGAAACATTTTTCAATTAATTAACTTCATCATTTCATCATATCACCAATCAACATATTCAAGTCATATTCACGAGTCCAACCTAACTCTGTTTCCGCCTTTGTTGCGTCACCTAGCAAGAATTCCACTTCACAAGGTCTAAAATATTTCTCATCAATTTTGACTAATATTTTACCGGTTGATTTCTCTCTACCTACTTCCTCAATACCTTCGCCTTGCCATTCAATTTCTTTACCAACTTTGGCAAAACATCTCTCAATGAAATCTCTTACAGTATATGTTTTACCAGTAGCCAATACATAATTATCTGATTTATCTTGTTGAAGCATGAGCCACATTCCATAGACATAGTCCTTTGAATGGCCCCAGTCACGCTTACTATCAATATTTCCAAGAGTCAATACATAGTCAGGTTTCTTTATTCTTTTTTCCTCGTAATTATCATTATGAAAAACACTTTCGTGTTCACCACCATTTATTACTTTCATTTCTTTTTCATACTGTTTTTCTTCTTCTATAATTCTCTTGACACCGTTCACAATCTTCATAGTAACAAAGTTTTCTCCTCTTCTCGGACTTTCATGATTAAACAAAATTCCATTACATGCAAATAGTTGATAAGCATCGCGATAATTATTCACTAAAAAATGGCTATAAACTTTTGCACACGCATATGGAGATTGAGGATTAAATGGTGTTGTCTCTTTTTGTGGTTTTTCCAAAACATCTCCAAACATTTCACTTGTACCAGCTTGATAAAATTTTGTTTTCTTTCGAATATCATCTGGTAATGTACGAATTGCCTCCAATATCTTCAATGTTCCAAGTCCATCAATAAGTGAAGTATATTCAGGAATTTCAAAAGAAATTTTAACATGACTTTGTGCTGCTAAATTATATATTTCAAATACTTTAAAATTCTCGTTTTCTCTCGTCATTTTTGTAATATAATTTGTTAATGACGATCCGTCGGATAGATCACCATACTCAAGATGTATATTATCTCTAATATGATCTAGACGAGTATGCGAGAATAGTAAAGAGGTTCTCCTAACAATACCATATACTTTATAACCCTTTTTTATAAGTAATTCGGCCAAATAAGAACCATCTTGACCGGTTATACCAGTAATAAATGCTATTTTTATCATTACATAGAAAAAATAATTATGTTTATATCGTAATAAATATAAATATAAATATAAATAATATAATTATTATATAATGAATAAATACTCTGATATTTGTTTTAAATACAAAAATATATTAGATATACACTGTAAAGATAATGATAATATAAAATGTGAAGATTATTGTAAAATAGAGAATATAAATAGTGATTGTATAGATTTTTGCAAAAATAAACCTGCCATGTTACATTGTGATTTATTTAATCAATTGTATAAAAACTGTTTAATATTCAAAACGACAAAAAAATAAAATGCGAATGAGGTAAGTATAATAGCGATAATAAATATGAAAAGATTTAAAAGTCGTCACCAAAATCAAAGACATCTTCTGTTTTTGTTTTATCTGCTAATGCATACTCGGCAACTCTCTTTTCGAAAAAGTTTGTTTTTCCTTCGATACTTATCATTTCCATAAAATCAAATGGGTTGTTAGTATTGTATAACTTATCTTGTCCTAACTGTACAGCTAGTCTATCAGCAACAAATTCGATATATTGACACATTAGATCACAATTCATTCCAATAAGCCTGCATGGTAATGCCTCAGAAATGAATTCCTTTTCAATTTCTACTGCTTCCTTTATAATTTCTAAAATTTTACTTTTACTAACTTTTTTATTTAATTTGCTATATAATAATACAGCAAATTCAGTATGTAATGCCTCATCTCTAGAAATAAGTTCATTTGAAAATGTTAATCCAGGCATTAAACCTCGCTTTTTAAGCCAAAAAATGGAGCAAAATGCACCTGAGAAGAAAATACCTTCAATACATGCAAATGCTATAAGTCTTGTACCAAATGAACTTCTTTTATCATTAATCCATTTTATAGCCCAATCTGCCTTTTTTTTAATGCATGGGAAATTATCTATGGCTTTAAATAATGTCATTTTTTCTTCCCTATCCTTAATATATGTATCAATTAATAGACTATATGTTTCACTATGAATATTTTCCATAGCAATTTGAAATCCATAAAACGCACGTGCCTCTGATAGTTGCACTTCACCCATGAATCTAGAGGCTAGATTTTCCAACACAATTCCATCAGATGCGGCAAAGAATGCAAGAATCATTGAAATAAAATATCTTTCTTGATTAGTTAAGCTCTCCCAATGAGCCATATCTTTTGATAAATCGATTTCTTCGGCGCGCCAAAAACATTCAACTTGTTTTTTATACATTTGCCATATATCTTGGTCTTGTAACGGAAACATTACATATCTACTATCGTCATCTTGGAGTAAAGGTTCAATTATAGATTTGGACATCCTAAATATTATATGTATAGATTTTTATATCTTTTATAATTATTATTAATACCTACATTATGTAGGTAATATACTAATTATTAATGAGTATGATTATGTAGTTATGTAGTAAATGTAATATGTTGGTATAATTCATATGAAATAATTTGTTCATTATATATAAGATGGAATTAGCGTTAAGAGATAAAAAAATATTTCAAATGAATGCTGAATTAGAAAATAGAAAAAAGTTATTATGTCTTAAACGAAGACAATTGATGCATAATAAGAGAGAAAATAACCTACTTCAAGGAGTTTTAGATGATTATGAAAAATATAATAAACATATCATCTCTAACAAAGAGAGACAAATTGTATTTTTCCAACAATTACATTCATATATTGAAAATATTACAAAGGATTTGCAGCTTACAGATCATAAATTAGTAGAGTCTAGAAATGAACAGAGAGAAATTACCAAAGAAATAAGTTTCCTTAAAGATGAATTAGATAATTTAGTAGATAATAATGGTGAATATATTAATTCTAATTCTAATATAGATGAGTGATCCCTCTATTGAAGAAATTAATAAACTATTAGAAAGTAGACAAAAAAAAATAGGTACGATGGAAGCTACAACAAAGGCTAGTAGAGAGAAATTAAAGCAAATAAATTTGGTTTTACAAAATCAAGAAAATGAATTAATGAAGATTTTAACCTTAATTAATCAAGATGAGATTATATTAACAGAAATAGATCCTGATATTGGATCTACTATAGAAGATGTATATCCTAAAATAGAAGAGGTTCAGAGTAATCTGCGTAAAAGTAGAAATTCTTTAGCAAATTTAATTAGAAAAGGCTAATTTAACTAATAATAAAAATTTTATTATTAATAAAATATATAATGGCAACTGGAAATGACGATTACCAATCAACTTTAAATAAGATGGCTGATTTACAAGATTTAGCTGCTACCGTAGAACAAGCTTCTAAAAATCTTACTGCAAATAAGCAAAAATTAAAGGCTTTAATTGATGACTGTAATAAACAAATACAATCATTACAAGGAAATATTGATAAAATTAAAGGGCAAGGCTCTCAAGCCAAAGCTCAAGTCAAAGAGTTAATTAAAAGTGCTAATGAAAGACAACAATCTTCTATTGAGAAATTAAAAACAAGCATTAATGCTATGAGCAATACAGATGCTTTAGAACAACAATTAAATTTATTAAAAACAGACATTAACAAAATAGCTGGTGCTATGGATATGGCCGGAGCTGCTGCCGGAAACCCTGCTGCTGCTGCTGCCGCTGCTGCTGCTCAAAGTAAAAAAGGATTAAATCCTGATGCTTCCGAATTTAAACCTGCTGCACAATCTGGTGGATACACATACGGAAAAAGAACAAAGGGACAAAGAAGAAGAAGAGGAAAGAAGTCTAGAAGAAAGGGAAAGAAAAGTAAGGGAAAACGATAAATAAAATAAAATAAAATAATATTTTAATGAAATATAAAACATTATTTTTTTTAATCATACAAATAATATTTATATCAGCATATATTCTTACTTGGCAAGAAACAAAAAAAAATTTTGATATGGATATTTATGATATTATGATTAATATTTTAAACTTTGTTGGGTATATTCTACTTACAACATATTACTACTTTCATGGTCAACATGAATTTAAAATAAAAATTGTGTTATTAACTATTGTTTTATTGATAAATATAGATTTATATTATTATTATATTAAAGTTAATAGATCCCCAAATTAAATGGTATATTACACGAAGGTGGATATTTACCATGCAATTCGCGATGCTTTAAATTAGTTAGATTCTTTTTACAACTGTCTCTTTTTTTTTGAATTTCTCTCCATCTTCGCTGAATTAATCTTATCCAATGAGTTTTAATAATACCAGATTTATATGTATTATAATCAGATGGAGCCGTAGGATAATTATCATAAACTGAAGGTACTGTAATATCTTTAGGTTGGATAATATTTATTTCATACATATTTTTATTTGCTACTATATCTTGATAATTTCTAATAAATGGATGTTTTACAACATTTATACCCCTTGTCTCTCTAATAGTCTGAATATCATCATTGCACATTTCGTGATAATAATCTATACCATCATTTATATTTTTTAAATCATTATAAAATTCATCTAGATCAATGCTCTCAATAATTATATATTGACCATATATATCACTATTTTTTTTTTGAGACCCATGCCTGTAAGGATTATATAATTCCATTATTGCTAATCTGTAGTTTGAATTTAACTCAATCATATTAAATAATATGATTATTATTAATATTAATATTGATAATCAATTTTTTCTGTTATTAATATATATTAGATGGCTAAGTCAAAAACATTTAATTTTAAATTTCCAAAAATGGATAGTGTGTTAAATGACAAAAATGTATTATATATCGTTTTTGTTGTAGCTATATTAAATTTATTAGGGTATTTATTAGTTAAAAATCTCGAAGCTGTAGCATTCTTTCTAGTTCTAGGTTTCTTAACTACATACTTTAGTAAAAATATGATTATTGTATTAATTACTACTATTGTAGCTACATCTGTTTTCGCATCTACAAGAACAACATATGTTCAAGTACCTTCTGTAGTTAAAGAAGGTATGACTAACAATGATGACAGTGACGATGATGATAAAAAACAAATGGTAAAAGATAAGAAACAATCTGCTTCATCATCAGAACCTAAAGATACTGAAGTAGTAGAAGAATCTAGTAAAGTTGAAGAAATATCTACTATTTCTAAAAAGCCT
>Ga0233415_10001295_pt1 | contig 10924 bp, 13 predicted proteins | sample Na_anoxic_12_MG_FD_188631 | JGI IMG/M metagenome (GOLD analysis project Ga0233415, IMG submission 188631) | Seawater microbial communities from Saanich Inlet, British Columbia, Canada - Na_anoxic_12_MG | ecosystem: Environmental > Aquatic > Marine > Inlet | place: Canada: British Columbia...
TTTGTAAAGAATGATACATCATCGTTTTCAGAAGAATATACTGTATTGTAAACATCTTTATACATAGCCTTTTGTCCTGCAGTATTTGGTTTACCCCAAGTAGTAGTGCTATTATTATTTTCTTGTCTCCAAATAGTAGAATTTACTCCAGAAGAACCTCCCGCAACATCAAACGTAACCTCTCTTTTTACATCTGCTCCGTAAGACAGTTCTCCGTTAACTGCAGTTTCTACTACAAAACAAAGAGTAGAAGTTCTGTTTTCGTTAAACTCTTGTTTTACATTTGAGTTACTTAAAGCGTTTTGATAAAATTTATCCCATAGCCAAGCTGTACTTTCCTGAAAAGTAAACATGTGTAAAAATACATCTCCACCGAAAACTTTAGGATTTAAGTTAGCTACTGATATAATAGGCGAAGCAGGTTGAAAAATATTTCCTGATAAAATATCTGCAGTGTACCCACCATAAATTTCTTGTTTAGGAAGTAGTATGTCTATTATAGGAGTACTAGTATAGTTTTCTTGTATTAAACCTTTATTTAAAGGGGCAAAAGTTTGGTTAACTGCTCTTACGGGCCCACTACCTAAAGTAGTTCCTGTATTAAAAGCATGATTAGTAACAGCTTGTGATACTGGAAGCCCTGTTAAAGGATTAAAATCTATTTTAGAAAGAGACCCTGTAATACCTGTAGCTCCTTTATGAAAAATAGTTTGATGGGGCTGAGTAGGACTACTTCCTTCGTGATCATTTAATCCTGCACCTGAGTTTCCTAAATAAGTAAAAAAGTTTCTAAAATAAAGATTACTACTTACTCCTACATCATCATATCCTAAATAAGGCCCCCAAGCAGTAGTTAACTCTGTGCTCATTACAGAATCTGATTGTGCACTATTAGAAAAATCTACTACGTTTAATTCATTCCATTGTTTAACATACTCAATAGCTTTAGTAGAAGTATTTTTATCTACTTGTCCTACAGACCTTAATTTACGTCTGTGGTCTTCCATTTTTGCTCCTAAGTTTTCTGTAGTTGCAGGAGCAGAGTAAACTATGTCAAAAGATTTTATACTTCCTTCAGCAACATTATTATCAGTAAATATTTGTCCTACCCCTGCAGTAGAAACTGCTGAATTAATGTTAGAAAAATATTGTCCATATCTTCCTGTCATTAGTAAACAAGAATTTTGATCTATAGAATTTCTAACTGCATTAAAATTATAAGATACGTCGGGAGAATAAAAAGTAGCATATGCACCAAATACTTTAAAAGGATTGCTTAATATATGATTATTATTAATAGTTGCAAAGTTACCGCTTATCCCATATCCAGGAAATTCTTGGGCATCTGCTGCATTAGATCTTCTTTGATGATAAGTAAAGTGGTGCAGTATTTCTTCGCTATAATTAGGTCCTCCTAAATTATAACCTCCGTTATTAGCAGGATCGTCAGCAGATCCGCCTCCTCCATTATTACTAGTAATATTAAATTTCATTCCTACTTTCATAATACCAGAACACAAACGTCTAGTATCTGAAATAGATCTTTTAACTCTTACTATTTGATAGCTTTCTATTTCATTAAGTAAGCTAGGACAAGTACTAAAGTCAACATTAAATTCTATTCCTAAAGCATAAGCTGTAGTATCTACAGAAACAGGAAGATTAGAATTTGTTTCTAAACTAGTAGGAAAAAAATTAGTTCCTGAAGAGTTATTTACAGAATCTTCATCAGAAATATCTGGAAATTTAATGTCTCCTATAAACTCTGTAAAAGATGCTTCTCCTTTTTTATTATAAAATACAATACCAAATCTATATGTTTCTCCTCTTTTATACCCTTTTAAAAGTCCAGACACAAAAGGAGATGCCATGTTTTCCCAGGTATTATTGGCATAATTTCCGTATCCATCATTTAAATTAACTAATACAGTTCCTATATGATTATTATTAGGAAATTCACAAGAAGCTACATTATCTATAAGGTAAGGCTGTAAATGAAAATTATATTCTATGTTAGGCCCTGTTCCTCCTAAACGTGTTCCATTCGATTGAAATTTATATTGGCTATTGTCGTGCCAGTTTTTTTCCCAATGAGCGTCTATATTATAGTCAATATTAAAAGCATTGGCTAATTTAGCAATTTCTTGTTGTGCAGGAGTTCCTACAACAGGATTTGGAAGAGACCCAGTAGAATTATGTCTAGGAACTTTAGCGTCAAAACTTTCTGTATCAGGAATTAAATCGTTTATATCAAAATTAGATCCTTTTATATTTGCAGCTACTAAAGAATTATCTTTTTGAGTTATACTTTTTGCAGTTACAAAAGGATAGTTTTTTACTGTGTATTCTGCAATATCCAAAGGAACTATTGTGTTCTCAGTTCCTGTGTGTACAAATGTTACAGAAGCAGCTCCATTAATTCCTTTTGTTTCTACAGAAAAAACTTCCGATGTTCCTGTTAAATCTTCATGTAGTATATGAATTAGTTCAATAGTGTCAAAATGAGAATAGTTAGAAGTATCTATTGTTATTTGTATAGATTTCCCAGAGTTAGTGCCTTTTTTATCTCCAGTATAAGTTCTACTTTGTAACGCAGATTCGGTCTCTGAAGTAGTGTGTATTAAATTTCCTGGAGGAGATATTAAAGTTTGTTTACCGTCTACAGTAGTCAGTCTATAAGCATATTGATTAATACCCACAAGTAAAGAACCCCCGCCTAAAACATTTCTTAATAGAGGCTGTTCAAATTTTACACTAGGAAAACTATCTATAAGTCCAGGTGTAAGAGTAGATAAAGCAATGTCTTTAATATTTAAAGATCGTATATAATTATTATAATCTACCCAGTAAACTCTTTGTATATTACTATTTTCATATCTTCCTACAGCTTCTATAGGAAATTCTTTTTTAAATTTTAAAGAATTGTTTTTATAAACTAGAGTAAGTCCTCCAATAAGTTGTTGCTCATCATCAGAATATTCTATACTGTATATCCAACCATTTTGTCCACCGTCGTCTGCAACAAATAATATAATAGTATTTCTTATAGAAGTGCTTCCTATTATTTCTGGGGTTCCGTTTACTACTAAGTCTGGGTCACTAACAGGTATTGTAAAATATTTTTTATTTCCTTTAATATTAGTAATACATCCTTGCGACTCTCCTGTGTCAGTAGTAATTCTAACATCTAGTGCGTCTATGTAGAGACCACCGCTAATACTGTCTCTTGCAGTATCGGAGTTTAAACCTTTATATACATTAACGGCTCTTTTCATTTTTATCCAGAAATAATTTTGTTAGGGCTTGATGTTCCTGATGATGACATATCTCTAAAGTTACGTTGTTCTGGTAACTGAAGATTAGCAAAGAAAGAAGCATGAGCTTGTATATCAGGTATAGTTCTAACTATTGCATTTTTACTAGACTCTGCTTGATCTACGTTCTGATCTAGTTTAGATTGATTTACTGCTTGTGCAAAGTACCAATCTCTATCTTGCATAATTTCCATATAGAAATCTTTATCAATAGAGTTTGTACGTCTAAGTTTTCTTGCTGTTTTCCAGGCAAGATGATGAGATGCTGCTTCTAACCAAGCCTGTTCTGCAGGAATTAAAGGAGCTCCGTCTGCATCAACAGGCAAAGACTCTATAGCCATAGAAACAAATCCACTACTAAAAGAAGTAAATATATAACCGTTTTCTACTGTATATGTGTCAGCAGATTGCGTAGTATAATCTCTATCGTCTTTATGGTATTGTTTATGAAAATGATCTGTTGCCCATCTCATAGGCACCATATTTCCTTTACCGCATTTAGCTTCTTCTAAATTATCGACTCCTCCTAATCTTGCAGTTTGTACAATCTTATACAAATTCATAGGAAGTTCTCCACGTCCGTCACAAATAGGAATATATACAACATCATTGATCATTACTATTCCGACTTTAGTTTGCGCCATAAATTCTGCTAACCACTCCATTCCTGAGTCGTCGTCTATTTCAAAACCAAAATCACGGATCTGTTTATCCATGATTGCTTTATATGATACTGTATTTCCTGTGTACATCTTAGTTCTCTTCTAAAAAGGTTTGTAATTTATCCGCAAGACTTTTTTCTTCCATAGGATTTTCAAAATGAACAGTTACAGTATCGTCGTATTTCCACGATCCTTTGTCGTCCATATAATGTTTAGTTACAGTTTTAATAAAACCGTTTTCTACTTCTCTAACACAAACTTTTGTACTTGACCCGTCTTTAAATTTTTCTGAATTTTCCCAAGACTTTGTTGATTTACTTTCCATCATTTTTTTTAATTTTGGTTTTACCCGTAATAAAATACTGTTCTATGAGGATCTTTTACTACCTCTGCTATTAATCTAGAATACTGACGAGAAGGAATAAACTTATATAATCCTCTGTATTTTACTACAGAAGTAAGTTTGTCCCAAAGATGCTGATAAAACTCTCCTTTTGTATGATCATTTTCATGATATAAAACAGGTTTGTTTTTAATCTTCTTCAGTTCTTCTTTTGTTTTACCAGGATACTTTACCTTCCAATAATCTAGGGTCTTCTTCCAATCTACTCTTAGTGTCTTGGCTCTATTACCTTCTTTATCGAAAAAATGAAGTTTCTTAGCTTGTATTCTAATAAAACCTAGTTTCCCAAGTTTTAATTCCATATTTTCTTTTACGATAGCTTCACTAAATGTAGTAAGCAAATCTTTTAAAAAAGCAGAATATTCTTTTCTGTCTAAACGACTAAAAGTAGTATTCTTCCTATAATGGCTATAAAAATTATATTTTTTTATATCCGCTTTGTGTTTTCCTTCCCCCCTTATTGGTTCCACTATTATGTTATTTAGATTGTACTGGTGCTGTTCCGTCTGCTAAATCATCTTGTGCATTTCCAGAGTCGTCTTGTGGGACTTGTCTTTTTTGGAAAAGTTGCTGTAACACTTGTTGTTTAACATATGTCCACATCCATTGATTTAATGGATAAACATCGTCAGGAGACCAGCAGATATTGTTTTCGCTGCAATCTAAAAATTCTGCAATAGCAGTAGGATCTTCAAAGATTCCACGAATAGTAACTTTTTTCAAAAGAAGCTTTGCAGGATTTTTAGATATTACGTATAAGTAATTATCGTATAAAAATGCATAGACGGTATTATGTGTAGTTCTACCGTGTCCTACAAAAGGAACTCTATCGTAATCTATTAAGTTAAATCTTTTTGCTGTAATAATTACAGGGCCGACAGACGTAATAGCTTTGCTGTGATGAAATTCTATTGTATTAGGAATCTTACGTTTAGTACGTAAAATTTTACACCCTACTGGTATGTTTGCACAAGGACAATTGTTAGGATCTACTAATTCTAAATCTTCACAAAATGATTGCTGAACATTAGGGTCTACTTCTCTTGTTCTGTTATATTCGTTTCTGATATATAAAGATCGTTGTTCATTAATTAAATCTGTATAGTACAGTGTACTAAAGATTGAATCTGAATTATTAATATTCAAAGCTTCGTCTAACTGACTATGTAAATCTATTAATGGTAACATTATACAAATATATTAAAAATTACGTTATGTTATTTGCTATTTTATATGTATTAAAATCAACAAATGATTTATGACTAAGTTTAAATGATGTGCCGCATTTGTCATCTGTACAGCTCATGTAGTGTCTTATTGTTCCTGCCATTGTTCTATACTGTTTACGATGTCTTCCTATTCTACCACATTCAGGGCAGAAAAACTTTCCAGGAACTGCTTTAAGTCCTAAAATACTAATATGTTCTGAATGATAGTGCATATTAGGTTTAACATATGGCCTTAATTTATTAAACACTGCTTCTAAAGAAGTAATGTCTCCGTCTCCATAATATAATAAATGCTCAAATGCTTTAGGACATTTTTTAAATACTACATCTTTCCAAGTATCTAATCCTCCCGCATCTTTTTTTGCTTCTAGATTATAATATTTACAAATTTCTTTAAGACTAAAACTAGGCAAATTAAGATAAGACTTTGCTAATTTATATGTATCTATTTCATTGTAATCAGGTCTCATAGGTATTCCATGATACAAGGCTCGTGTTCTTACCCAAGGAGTGTCAAACTTTTTTCCGTTATGAGTAACTATTTCATCTGCTTTCTCAAATTGTTTTAGCAGTTTTTTTATTAAAGATTTGTCACATTGTTTTTCTAGACCCCAATGAGCATGGTGCACTTCTTCTTCTTCACCTTCCCATTTCCAATGTGCAGAAATAATTTTAGCGTAGTCTGTAATTTGTTCAGGACCAATTCTTTGATTATAACCAGGTCTCCAAAAGTGACCTTTACAAAATGATGTTTCGATGTCGTAAAATAATCTGTGTCTTTTCATAACTTTTCTCCTTAATTATATAACAAAACTATTTTGTTATTTGATATGACGTAAATGCTCCTAATAAAATTCCTGCTGTTAAAGAAGTCAATTGTCTATTATACCATTTTTTTTGTTTTTTAAAAGTATAGGTAGATATACCATCTACTTTCATATACGGATTACTATTAGTAACGGCCACTATAGAATTTTTAGGTTTGTACCACTTTTCTTTTTTATCTGTTAAAGTTACTCCTAAACGATTAGGGAACTTTAAAGAATTAAAAGTTAATCCAGTATTAGTCATTGTAATATTAAAATCGTAAAAAGGCTTTGTAACATTAATAGTAGTATCAAAATTACAATCTGTAAGATATACGGGAACTTCTACTGAATCTATTTGTATACGTTCTGTAATAATAGTAGTAGATTTAACGTTCTTTAGTTTTAGTTCTAAATTTTCTATGTACGTCAGCAGAGTGTCCTGAACGATCTTCAAATCTTCAGGAGACACTGCCAGCGAGTTGTTATAGTTAACAACCGTTCCTTTTTTAGTAGTATAATTTTTTACAGTATGTTTGTATTCTAAAAGCTTTTCGATACGAGATTTATCAGCGTTATTTTGGACGCAGCTTTTAAAATATAAAAAGCAAATTAATATAATTATTGCTATAAATATGTAGTTACTGAACTTATTTAAAAGTGTAAACATGCTGTAAATATACAAATTCTATTTTTTAGTAGCCATTCTTTTAATAGACGACAACCTTTTTTCTCTTTGTATTTTATTAATAGTATATCCAGCAACCAGAAATTCTACACTAGCCCACATAATAAATTCGTATACATCTAGAGTGTCTATTTTTTTAATTAAAAAGAAAACCATACCTACCTGAGCAATAATAAAAGCAAGACCTGATTCTATTCTTTTTTTAGAAAAATAAGAGGGTTCATCAGAATATAGTTTTATAAGCTCTCTTATAAACCATTTTATACTTGTCCATCCAATAAATGTTTTAGGTAATTTCATAACTAATTATTTTACATTATATAACCTGCCTTCTAAAAAAGATATTCTTTCTCTAGATTGTAGTAATTTATTTTCTTGTTTTTCTTTGTACTTATTAAACTCTTCTAAACTGTTTATAAGACGTTTGTTTGTCTCTTTAAATTTTTCTTGTTGCAGTTTATTTTCTTTTTCAATGTTTTCTAATACTTTGTTAAACATTGTTTCTGCATAAGACTTAGAAGCTTTTATATCTTTTTCTTGTTTAATATTAGTTTTTAGATTTACTTGTATTTGATACCACTCTGTTCCGATTGTAAAAATTAAAAAAAACAAGCCTATTAGTAATTTGCTAATACTGCTAATATTACCTGCCCAAGTACTTGTTTTTTCTATAAAGTTTTTCAATGCTCACAGTTATTTAGAGTCTTTGTTTTTTTCTTTTTCAACAACTTCTAAATTTAGTCTTTTGGCTATTAATGGAATAAAACCATTCATCTTCCATCCTAATCTTACAAAATTTTCTACGTTAGATATAAATAAAGCAATCAATACGTAGTTGTAAAATACATAATGTAAATATCCGTAGATATTTATATTTATTCCAAATATAGGTTTGTTAGGTATATAGATAGCGCAAATGTTCATAGACCCTATCATAACTGCATATACTCCTAGTTTAAACCATCCTTTTTGAAATTTAGAAGATCTAAATCCTTTACCTTCTTTTTTAGATGCTTTTATACCTGTATATAATTCTAAAAAAAATAGTATACATAGTACTAAAAATACTATAATATGAATTCCAAAAATTTGTTCAAATATTACTGACACTGTTCCTAGTATACTTGCTAAAGGTGCTGCCCAAGAAAAACTTTCTGGGTGAAATAAACTTTCTTTCATATGCTGTACACTGTCATATCCGTTAGAAATAGCCGTGTATTTAAATAATTTTATCATAGTTATAGTGTAAAAATTTAGCAGAAACAAATGCTCCTGCTAAATTAATATTCTTATTCTTTGTTAGCTTCTTTCAAAGCCTCAAGCTCTGTATACATAGCTAGAAGTTCTGCTTCTTTTTGAGCAATAATTTCTTCTGCAGTTAATTCATCTTCTACTTCATGAAATTTAACTTCTACTAATCCATCTTTGTTGTAAACTTCTTCTCTAATTTGTGACATATTTTTTTATTTAATTAAATTCTACTATAAACGTGTCATACCTGTATGTATTAGGACTTGCCGTTGCGGGCGCACCGTTTGCAAAAGTTTGACTCATTTGCACCCAAGTTTTAATTCTGTTACTATTTAAAAGTCCTATTACAAGTGTATCAGGGCTATTACTTCCGCTTCCCATAATTCTTGCCCCTCCACTTTTCATATGAATTGCAAGCCAATATACTTCGCCTTTTGTCCAATTTCGTGTTTCGGTAATTGTTTTATATCCCGTAGTAGACATATCGATATTTGAACTTTCGTACAACTTATTTTGTGGTGCATTAAATCCGTCGTGAGAATAAATACAAAGCCTTGCTTCATCGCCCGCACTCGATGCATTTACATTGAATTTCATTGTACTACTTGTAAAATCTTGACTTGGTATAAAAGGAAAGAAAAATATTTGATTTGCAGAAGTTTGATTTGCATAATTTGAACCTCCCGTATATACATTTGATTGAGTAAGTGCACCACCATAAAGTGAACCGCCTGGTAATAATTTTACATGCATGCCCGAATTACCTCCACTTCCTCCAACGGTTAGATCTCCGCTACCTAATACAGAAGCTCCGTTAACAGTTTTAATATTAGTTCCGCTTACTAAAGTATCTTGTTTTCCTTCAACAGATAAAGGATCTGAAGCAGTACCGTCACCTGATAAAGAAGCATCTGTACTAATAGTAGTTTCTTCTGATACAGGAACTGATTTGTTATTTACATCTTTGTAATATAATTTTTTATCTAAAATACTTTTAAATATTTCTATTCCTGTTTTAGTTTCTCTTCTGGCTTCAGAAGGTTTTTTCTTAAAAATATTAAGTCCCATTTTATTTAAATTTTTAATTTGTTTCTTTTAATTCGTTAAGTTCAGCGTATATCTTTAAAAGTTCCGCTTCCTTTTCTGCTATTAATTCTTCACTTGTTGGTTCATCTACTTCGATGAATTTCACTTCGACAAGCCCGTTGTCGTCATAAATTTCTTGTCTAATTTGTGTCATAATTTTTTAAGATTTTCTTAGTGTTATCATTGGAACTCTATTAGCTGAAAGATTAGAACTCCCCAAGGGCGGCATAGTAGCAGGCGGAGAATTAAAAGATGCTGCAACATAATATGCTGAATATTTTTGAGTTGTGTTAGAATTTGCTATTATTGGAAATAAAGGGTATTGTTGAAAAGTATCATACGCCCTCACTTGAATACTATTATTGGCAACAGTTGTAATCCAATAAGTTTCGTTTGCGTTAAATGTAAAAGTTAATCCCGTTAAAAGTTTGTTCCCTGATGTATCTGTTGAAACAGTTGCGCTTTCAAATAGCTTTGTGTTCGGTTGTCCGTTAGCATTTGAATATATTAAAAGCTTTAAAAGTCCACCCGCAACGGCAGTCTGAACAGTTACAAAACTAATCGCGTTAATTTGGAGGTCATAGCCTGGAGTAAATGCCGTCAGTAATAATTGACCGACTCCAATTGTAGTTAAATTTGAATTTGTATGCCCATCCATTGCGATGCCGTAATAACGATTTGATACAGGTTCTATTAAGATTTGTGTTGCGGGCGCACCGCCACCACCACCAATAGCTAAATCGCCACTTCCTAAAACCGAAGTTCCGTTGATTGTTTTGATGTTTGTTGCACTTACTAAGGTGTCTTGCTTGTCATCAAGTTCACTTTGCAAATCTGTTTGAGTAGATAAAGTTCCAGTAATATCTCCCCATTCTGCTCCGCTACCGCCCGAAGCTGGACTAAAACCCGTATTTTCTCTTAAGAAAGTTCTTAGAGTTGCCTCAGTATAAGCAGACGCTGAATCATCTACCCAGTTAGTTGAATCTGCATAAGAGATAACTAATTGGTCATCTTCAATAAGTCCCTCAGTTAATCTGAATACGCTGTTATATTCATCGTAAACTGTCTTCCCTATTGGGAATAGTCTTGAGTTGTTATCTGCATCTACTGTTACGATGTAGTTTCCAGACTTGTAAATTTCTTTTGCCATTGTTTTTTTGTTTATATTTTATGTTAATGTTGTTCCTGATACTGTGAAAGTTCTTACTGCAAAACCATCTTTTGCTGCTGTGCTTGTTTTGCTTTGTCTATCAAAAACCCCTTGGTCTGTTCTAGCCCTTAATGCTGCTCCAGTCCATTGTGGAGTTGTTGTTGATGTCCACATTGCACCCCTAGCCCAAACACCACCAAAAGAACTTTTAAACCAAACTGAATAAGCTAATGGTGGATTAAGATTGTAATTACAAACATTTACAAACTCTCTAAGATTTGGTAATCTCCATCCACTTGTAAAAGTTCCTTCTGAGTGATTGTTAGCTAAGGTTA
>Ga0233415_10001297_pt1 | contig 10914 bp, 13 predicted proteins | sample Na_anoxic_12_MG_FD_188631 | JGI IMG/M metagenome (GOLD analysis project Ga0233415, IMG submission 188631) | Seawater microbial communities from Saanich Inlet, British Columbia, Canada - Na_anoxic_12_MG | ecosystem: Environmental > Aquatic > Marine > Inlet | place: Canada: British Columbia...
TAGCTCTTTTAAATTTTTTATGAACATTGCTACTAAATAGCACTACTTTTTTATAAACTGGTTCGCTACCATTGTACGATAGTGCAATGATAGCGAATGAATAGTTTTTGTTACTTTTACTCATACAATAAAACTTTTAGCAACTTCCTCAATTGCAGTAGATCTTTGCATTAATGATTTTACATACTTTTTTATTTCTTCAGGATCATTAGAACGATAGTATCCTTTACTACTACTTAATAGGTTATAAACCAAGTGTTTAATACGTATATAATTAATTATTTTACGTACTCTAACACTTGTTATTTTATACCCTTTTTCAGTCATAGACCTAACTATTTGACCATTAGTAATAGCATTTTCAACTCCAATTTTACTATTTAATCCTTTTACCAATAATGGTAATAAAGTATCTTTTTCATAATCTGTAAGCTCTGCTGTTTCTGTTTCAAATCCCTCTATCATATTTACGCTGGTTGCATATCTTCTACGTTAACACCTGCTAATTCAGAAAATATATCATTTAAAAATAATTTTTGTGCTTGACTATTATCAGCATGTTTTAACTCTATTACATGCTTTAAACCAAATCTATTTAAAATAGCAGGAGATGTAACATAAGAACTTCCTAACCCTGCCCTTGGTTTTGTAGATCCAGTTGCAGTTTTTAAACAAAATATGTAATGTCTAAATAATCCAGGAATCCCTAAAGATGCAATTCTTGTTAATTCAAAAGGTTCTTCTGCTTTTTTAATTGTAGCAAGGTATCCAGAAACGCTTTGTCTGTTGTATTCTCCGATAGTATTACCATTCTCGTCTTTGTACGGATTTTCTTCATTTCTACATACATTACAAGAAAATGCAATCATTATAAATTCTAATGACGCACCTGCTTTACTTACTAAATCAGCAGCAACAGAAGCAACAGCAGCTAACTTTAAAAATGAGTCTGCTTTATTTCCAGCAGACATAGAAATATTTAAAGCTATTCTAACTACATTACTTTTTTTACCTTTTGTAGTGTACTGCCAGTGTTGTGGATCTCCAGACAATACTCTATCTATACAGAGTTCATCACCAGACATACCAAACTTTCTTGTTTTTTTAATAGTAGGAGCAAGCTCCATTAATCTTTGTATGTCTTTATCTTTTAATAAGGAATCTCGAAGTTTATCAATCGCTTTCCACATAGTATCTTCTACTTTCGAGCTTAATAAAGCTTCCATGGTAGTTAATCTATTTGGGTAAGTAGTTCCATAAGTCCATTCGTGATAGTCTGAATAATGATAATCATCATTTTCACTGTCTGGATTATTATTACGAATATATCCTTTTAAATCTTGGTTATCGTGTAGAGATTCCACAGTAGAGATTATATGATACAATGAATCAAATTCTGTAAATTCATTTATACGATTTTCTGAATCTCTGAAAACATAAGATCTTTTCTCATCAATTGCATTATAAAAGTGAGGAGTTTTAGGTATTTTATTTAATACTAAATCCCCTTCTTCTGGTTGAAATTCAATCATGTTATTTTTTTTTTAAGTTATAATTTCATAGGATTTTAAACCGAAGTGAGAAGATGGGTAATGATATACATTACCCATCTTTTTCATAGCTTCAAATACACCAAGTACCTATTTTAACTTCTTCTGGTGTTACTTTTTTATTTTACGTTTATCATCTTCAGCCCAATCTGTAGTAAATACAGATTCAATTTGTGCCATAGAACGACCAGCTTCTGCTTGACGAACTGCAGATACAATAGATCTTGTAGATACAATTCTTTTTAGTCTGTTAGAAGTAACGATTTTTCTTATTTGATGCATTCTTTTAACTACTTCTACTTGAGAACTACCAAGCTCTAATTCTAAAGATTCGTCATAATCAAGATTAAGTTTTGCAACAGAAAATCTGTCTAAGAATGCAGCATCTAAGTATCCTCTACCTTGATAAGTAGAAGAACCATGGCCCCAAGAGTTACCTGCTACAACACAGATAAAATCTTCATGTCTTTGAGCGTGTGGCTTATCTTTTCTATTTGGAACAGATACATATCCATTTGCTAACGCAGAATTTACAACCAATAAAGTATTAGAGTCAGCCGCATCTATCTCATCAAATAAGAATACACCACCATTTTCATAAGCAGTAATAAAATCAGATGGTACATAAGTTCCATCAAATAACATTCTACCTAATAAATGTGCTTCAGACATACCAGCAGAACATGATATAGACGTAAAAGGTATTTCAAAAGCTTTTGCTACTTGTTTTGCTAATGTAGTTTTTCCAGAACCTGCTGGCCCAACCATCATTAACTGTCTTTCTTGTTCAGACAAGAAAACAGCTTCACGGAAATCCTTGTGTGTGTATCCTTCAACAACACCAGTTCCTTTTCTACCTGTAATTCTAATATTGGTAGGTTTTAATTTTTGCAATTCAGCTTGTAATATTGCAACCACTTCTGGTCTCATATCTTCAGCTTTTTGTTTGATAATAGTTTCAATCGATTGACTGAACATATTTCCAAACATACCTAAATCAGCAGCTTGTGCTTGAGGTTGTTGTGTAGAAGCTTCAATTTTTTGAGGAGCTTCTTCCTTCACTTCTTCAACTACTACAGCATCTTCAACTGCTGTTTCTTCAAAAGGCATTGTTGCTTGTGGGTTTGCTCCTTGAGCTTTTTTAGGATCTCCAATAGTGTACATAATATAATTTTTAATCAGTTTTTAAAATAAATTTATTTTTATAGAGCAATTCATTGTCTATATTCATTACAGGCCATACTTCTAATCCATCTGGAATTGTAGTACCTGTTTTTTCTTCCCAATATTCTTTTAATTTAGAATCTTTTCTAAATATTAAAGGCATTGAACTTTTTTCTGACCTTCCTTTCAAAACTGCTATTTTAGCTTCTTCAGAGAACTCAGAATATTTACCAATAATAAAATTGGTATAATCTTTTTCAAAAGTTTTAGGCACTTTCATAATAAAGACTGACATTTGACCGTCAAGTATATCATAAAAATCGACAAATTCTAACATGTTTTTCAAACCGTCTTCTATTCTCATGTGCTTTGTACTCATGTCATGGTTACTTAGAACGATATAAATTCTTTTTTCTTCATAACCATTTAGATCATAATCACCTAAATAAGCATTTACTAAATAAGGTTCATAGAACTTTTTAGTAAAGCCTAATAAAGGCAATATAAAATCAGTTGTTTTTGTTGCTTTTATCTTTGATAAATTAATCAAAGATGGTTTCGATAGTCCCTTCAGATTTTTTTCCTGCTCCATGTATTAATGGGTTTTCAATGTTTAACAAATCATTTATTTCTGGCGTAGGGAAATCTTCTTCACTCATATCTCTTAGTAAAAACACTAATTCATAAGTTTCTGTGAAATGTTTTGAAGCTTTCAAAAACAATTCCGAATCTGTTATGTCTAATTTATCCTTCTCTTTTAATTTGAAGTAATAAGACAAATAGGCTTGAAAAGCCAAAGGCAGATAGTCCCCAGAGTCTTGAGCTTCAGCCAATATAGCTTCTGCTTTTTTAGGACCGACTCTGTGTAGTCCTTTAATATTGTCAGTAGAATCACCTGTTATAACCTGAGTAGCTAAAAGCTTCATACTTATATCCTCTGTAGAAAGAACAAGTTCTTTTGTAGTTGGATTATAATGTTTTCCAGGTGATTGTAGCAAATCTTTATCTACACTGCAGATAATAGTTTCTCTATCTTTAATTCTTTTGTGTAAGATAGTTAGAGCGTCATCTGTTTCCATTCCGTTTACAAGAACAAATTTGTATGCTTGTATTAAATGATCTCTAACACTCTGATACCAAAAAGGTTTTGGAGTAGATTTTCTATTACCTTTATATTCAGAGGTAGTAGCTACGGTAGTTCTGAAGTTTTTACTCCCTTGAATGAATCCTATATATTCTGAAGAGTTCAAATCATTAGTAATTTCTTCTATGTATTTTAAAATGTAATCTTTTACATCTTTCCAATCTGACATTTCTGCACAAGCAAAAGCTGCTCTGTACACGATAATATCTCCATCAATTAAGATCAAGGGTTTTTTGGTTTCCATTTGGTATAATTTTAGTAAATAATTTTTTCCAGAAAGAAGTCCAGTAAGTATCTGCTGTACAGATTGTTAACTCCATCTTTCTGTCTTCTAATTCCTCTATTGGAATAAATTCGTAGCTTACTTTTCTAATATGCTTGACTGTATCTTCAGGTAATACTTTTTGTTTTTGTAAAACATCTTGCATTCCTTTAATCCAAATCCAAGCAAAATTATCTAAGTCCCAAGATGGTTCATATCCTGGCTCTGGTTTTTTCCAACTTATTTTTCCTCTAAGTCTCTTTACATCTCCATAATTTATAGGAGCATAAATTTTAACGCTAATTTCAAGTGGGTAATCTGTTAATGTCTCTGTTATAGGAGATATGAACATGGATAAATAAGAATGAATCTGTTCCATAAACAAATGCCTTACCCTATGGTGAGCACCTGTATAGATAGATTGGCCATTAATTTTTTTCCATTTGTTAGCACTTTGCTTAACGTGAGTTTTAAACTTAGGTATTGTCGCTGTATATAATATTTTAGACATAACCTACTTTGTTAACCAGTTATGTGCATCTGCTTCATGTACAATATCATCTGGAAAACAAGCGTTAAACAACATTATACCATGTTTCCAATCATCAAACTCACCATCCGAGCTAATCTTCACAGTAGGTCCAAAAACTCTTTTAAAAGCTATTAAACAAGCTACTACAACAATGTCGTATGGTTTTTCATTTGTCTTACAAAAGCCAAAAGCATCTATGAGGTCTTGATTATTTTCTAATATAAAAGCTTCATGCCCTAAATCTTCTTCACCATTAAATTTTATGTGTATTCCAGATATATCTGGTTTAGAATTTTTTTTAGAATTAACTCCTACGATTTTAACCTCTTCTCCTTTACAATAAACACCTCCAATTGGACTTGTAGGTTTACATGCTTCTACTATTTTATGGCACATACCTGTAAACTTTTCAAACTCTTTGTTGTCAAATTTAGGAGGTCTATCCCAATAATGTGTATATCCCATTTTTATAATTTTTAGTGCTGGGGATTCCAGCGTGTTAAACAATTTCTTAAATGCTCTACAGTTTGTAAAGCATCGTGTCCTTTTCTATGATCACTTATATCTTTAAACCCATTTTTTCGAGTATCAAGTGTTTGTAAGAAAAAGTATTTAATATCTGGAATTAACTTTTTTTGTTTTTTAGTACCTATGATTCCAGCTCTATCAAAGTCATTTAAAAAGTAAATAAATCTAAACCTTTCTTTCAAATCTTTGTAAATATGTGGCTTCACACCTATTAACTCTCCCTGTGTTGCTACAGAGGGTATTCCTAAACTAAAAAGAGTCATAACGTCTTTTTGAGATTTAGTAATTATCAAAGTTTTTCCATTTTCAGGCATTTGGTCCCATCCTTGAAGAACAGATAAATCAACATTTGAAATCCATTTAGAATCTGGAGTCAAAGGCTGGTATATTTTATAAGAATATTCTCCATCTTTAAAATATACATACGCATAAGCAGGTTTAAATACCCTCTTATTTTCAACGTATATTATTGTCTTATTGACATATACTTTTTCACATGGAAACACATTGTAATAAACAAGTATTTCTTTTGTAATACCAAACTGAGCCCAATACTCTAAGTCTTCTTCAGACCATTCTCTTTGCTTAATCTTAATATCGATAGAACTTTCTTTTGCGATAAGTTCTATTTCTGATTGACTAAACTGTGTTTTAAATCCATGATACTTTTCAGGAGAATCACCTCTCATCCTATCATCATACAAGCCTAAACCCATATCATAATTTATTTTAGATGCAGCCGAGTACAGATCTGGTAAGTTAAATAATTTCTTAACAAATTGCACTGGTCCTCCCCAGTCTCCAGTAGACCAATCATTGTAATACAAATAACCAGTTTTAGAAATATGTAAAGCAAAACTTGGCTTAGAGTCCTTTCTTAATGGACTGTGCATTGCTTTACTAAGACGTATATCTTTTCCTAAATAATAACTAAATATTTGATATGGCTCTACATTTTGCAATAAAGTGTCAAAGGATAGTAAATTATTAGTATCGTACATATCTTTAAATTAAAAAGAGTGTGACATTTGCCACACTCTTTAATTAGTAACTATAATGCTTTCTTAGAAAGGCATATCATCGTTTGGTGCTCCAGGTGCTTGCGCTCCTACTGGTGGAGTTTTTGGTGCTGCTCCATTACCTAATTGTGGATCGTCACCATCTTCTTTTTCCATTTTGTCAAATCCTGGATCAATTTTTAATCTTGATTTATCAGCTGTAACGGACATAGCCTCTACAAATGGAACATACTTAGGAATAGAAACATAGTTTCTGTAATTGTAAACCAATTTAATTCTCAATTTTGTTTTGTGAATGTTTGGTTTAACCATTGCAATAACTTGGTTTGCAAAATCCTCGAATGTCGGTGCAGAGATATTGACAGCCTCTGCAGGTACAAACTTAGTACAAATGTGCTTAATTCTGATTAAGAAGTTTTTAACTTTTTTCTCAAAGTTAGCATCATCTTTTGCGATTGGCCATTCTGTGTGAGATACTTGTTCACCTTTATCACCTTCAAAGTGAAATTTTAAATAAGGATTTCCATTAGAAGCTGTTTCTAACGAAATATCTTTTAATGTTACTGCTTCGTGAATACCTACTGAAAAGTAATTATTCGATTCTTCTTGTACTGATTGATCTAAACTATACATATATGTTTATTTTTAAAAATTTGTAATTAATTAATTATTCTCCTAATTCGTAATCTCTGATTGCTTTGTCTACTGCTGCAAGATCATTAGGAATTTGAAATGCTTCAAACACTCCTTCTGGTGAGCGAGCTGTGTTATAACCATTGTTTTGAGTTTCAAAACAGTAAGTAACTTCTCCTTCTCCTCTGACAATAGTTGCATACAACGTGTAAGTTGTCAAACCTTCTAAATTTAACTTAGTTAACTTAGCTCCGTTTGTTTTCAATCTTTGCCTTGGAATACCATCTTTACCTAAGTAATCTTCTGTATGAGCGACACAGAAAACTGTTAAGTCTTCTCTTAGTGCAGCTACTAAACGATATAAATCGTAAACATCTCCAGCAAGATCCATCCATTTATCGTAACCTTTTTTCTTTCTTTCTGACATTTCTTTATCAGACATTATAGAATTTAAAGTGTCGATAACAACAACCTTGATGTGAGGTTGATCGGTATTTACTTTGTTTAACAAAGTCATAATCATATCCATATCTGAAGTAGATACGTAATTACGATTTTCTTTGTTGTACTTAGCTTTCCACCCACGGAAAGGCATGTTTTTCTTATCTCCATTGATGTATAAAACATGCTCTGGATCTAAGTTGCGCATTGAAAAGGTTTTACCTGAACCAGGTTCACCAAGCACTTGGACTAATGTAGCCATTCTCTCTATTTTTATTGGTTAATAAATACTTTTTAAACTTTGCTCATATCATAACCATCTGTAGGTTTTGATACTTGCATAGGATGTTCGGGTTCTTCAATTCTACTGTATTTCAGCATGTTTTTCATTTGAGCAACACAAGGTTCTCCTTCTCTTACTTTTATAAAATGCCAATATACATAACCAGCAACAGGCCACCCGTGAGGCCCATAACTTTGTAGTCCCATTTGTTCTGGATTCATAGAAACCATTACTACGTCTGAAAACTGATAAACCATATCACCTCCAAATACATCTTTTCTAAGTGGAAAGTGACGATGAGGATCAGTCATTCTATCTGAAGATTCAATATCTCTGTTTAATTGAGTCAAAACTACAAATGCTATTTTGTAAAGTTTCTTTAATCTATTAAACATTGTCATCAATTCTCCAAGAACAATTCTCTCTAATTCACCTTGTTTTCCTTGTACAAGAATAGTATGATCTAACAACACAACAAGCCCCTTGTTCGGATTTACCTCCAGAGCTTTTGCAATAAAATTATGAATAGTATTTTCGATTTGCTCTACTGTTCCTGAATGTTCTACATAATGAACATTTAATTTAGCTATTTTAGCACCTTCTTCTAATACTTTTGCATAAGTTTCATCGTCAAGCTTCTGACCTAATTTACCACTATAAAGTTCTTGAGTTGTTTTATTCAGGGCACTTGCAAATTTTCTACCAACAAGATTACGAGCTAACATCTCAAAATTAAAAGATAATATGTCAAACTCTTCGTCTTCATTTAAAAATCCTAATTGAGTTTCTAATTGGTTTAATATTGCAGTTTTACCTGAACCAGACCTACCACCTATTGTGTGGATAGTATTCCATTCTAATCCACCCATAGCTACCTCATTGTATTTAAACCAAGGAGTTGTTAAAGACTTTATAAGTCCTAATCTTCTGTCGTTAATATACCGTGCAGCTTCTCTGGTAGATTCTACAATAGGTTTTACAGCCAATAATTTAGGCTTAGATGAGTGTGTTTCCATACGATGTAGTTGTTTTAGTAGTATTACTTAAATCAATTAAATGCTCGTAAGTAAGCCACTCGTTTTTATTTAACCAAGTGATAAATGCTCTCATAAATCCTAATGAGTTGTTCTGCTTTCTAAAAGCTAATTCTGCATTAAGACAATTCATAACGTGAGCATGTTTCGCAGCTTGGTTTGCACTTCCGAGATACTTTTTATACTTTGCTTTACACTCTTTTGTTTCTTTAGCATCAGATGATTGAGGTCTAAGCATTCTCATACCTCTATTACTTGACACTTTGATAGGAAATGTACTGAACAGCTCGTGGAAATAAGCATCTACATCTGATACAAATAAGTCTGTAAGTAGTTTTTTGGAAAATGTAATTTTTTCACTTTCTACTTCAGACCAATCTATATTTTTTTGCAGAATAAATCCTTTTTCTATAAGCTCATTTAATTCTTCTTCTGTAATAAAACCTCTATGAATAACCTTGTCCACCGTGTTGAATTTTTTATCAAAACAGAGGAACAATAATAGATATTGAGACGGACTTAACTTCTCCTCAAAGAGGGAGTCCACATTTAGTTCTACTACCATAAGTTACTTTAAATTTTTTGGATTTTACACCGATTCTCCTTACTCAAATATACGAAATTTTCACCAAACATAAGTATTTTTTACTACTTCTTTACTTTTTTTGTTGTAAACTTCGTTGTTAATTTCGGAGATATTATTAATAAAACAGCCAGGGAAATTTTCCTGACTTTTCGATAGCCAAGATTGCTCTTTAGTACCTTCTACATACAAACGAATCATGTATGCTTCTTTACCTTCTTTCAATCTTACAGCTCTACCAAGACGTTGGATAAAGTCTTTTTCTTTCGATGTACCAGACGCAATTATAGCAAGTGATACATCATTAAGGTTTGCACCTTCATTTAACGCTGAGGCTGATATAATAGCCCTTGTAGAAGTTTTTAAGTCGTTAAAGTCATCTAACATTTGCTTCTTAACTTTTTTAGTAAGTTTAGAATGAAATGTAGTTGCTATTTTTGGACCTACTTCTTGTGATACAGAGTTTGCAAAGTCAATAGACTGTGAAAATACTATACCTCTTCTATCTGAAAACTTTTCAAGTATTTCTACAACAGCTTGGATTTTATTCTCTGCATTGTAGATAATATCTTTTCTTGTCTTCATAGCATTCATACACAACTGAGGCCATGTTCTCATATCTCTAAAATCTTTTGCGCTATACCCTTCTTTTTGAAGGAATGTTTTAAACGCAACAGGATTTAGACATTTGAACAACACCTGGATATTTTTAAAGCCTCTTGAATCCGTAAAGATTGAAAAAGTTTTTTCAAACACTTCAGTTGCTTTGTCATATTCTTCTTTCTCCTGTGGAGTAAGTGGAATAGACAAATTAAACACTTTAAAAGGAGCGATTAACCCCATTTTTAACGCATCTGAAGTTGAAATTGTTTCAACGATAGGTGCTATGGACCATAATCTCGGTTTTAAACTTGACTCAATACTTGCACTTAATGCAAGTATTTTGTCAAATTTATTTTCCAGAAAGAACTTAAAATATTGGAAATCCTTGTTCTTTACGTCTGGAACGTAATTATGTACCTCATCTGCAATTATCAAATCAAAATGTTGGTTTTTCCATTTATACACTGTTTGTATGCATTGGATTTCAATATTTGTATTTAATAACTCAGATGCTCCCCACTGAGTAAACTCTCCTACCCATGCGTCATCTCTAATAGTTTGTGTAGGGGTAATTATTAATATTCTTGCATCAGGTTTATGTTTCACAACATACTGAGAAGCAAGAACCCCACATCTTGATTTACCAACGCCTGTAGCCATTTCAAGAGTACCTTTACAACCATTAACAAACCATTTGTTTAGTGCTGCTCTTTGTACTTTATCTTTAATTGCATTTACAGACATAATTTTATCTTTTAGTCATTAGTCGAACATAAGACACATCTACAAAATAATATTGTATTACTGCATCATAAATATTCTCAAGTGATACACTATATACCACCCCATTTGAATCCCAGTGTACATCTCTTACTCTAAAACTACAACTTTTTATAGTTCTATCGTTTGCACGAAGGTCTTCAGGACAAAACAAAACATGATCTCCTACTGTAAACCATAACATTTTTTTATGTATAAGGTATTTTGTAGGATTATGAACTGACATAGCCAGTAATTGTTTGTCTTCTTTGTCTTCTTCCCATTTGTCAAGGACTCTCCCTTTATAAGATAAAGATACAAAACCTTTTTCAGTCTTGTTATCTATACAGAGAGTACCAAAATTACTTACATCTCCAAC
>Ga0233415_10001299_pt1 | contig 10912 bp, 6 predicted proteins | sample Na_anoxic_12_MG_FD_188631 | JGI IMG/M metagenome (GOLD analysis project Ga0233415, IMG submission 188631) | Seawater microbial communities from Saanich Inlet, British Columbia, Canada - Na_anoxic_12_MG | ecosystem: Environmental > Aquatic > Marine > Inlet | place: Canada: British Columbia...
GCTTCTTTGGTGTTAGGCGGCGTTGCTCAGTTACTAACCCCCACGCCGACGTTATCGGGTCAGACAAAAACTGGAGAACAATCCGGCGCGGAGCTTGAATCCAACCTATTCACTCGCGGCGCAAGCAATTCCGCACAAGGCGAAGTCGTGCCTGTCCTTTATGGCAGGCGTAGAATACCAGCACCACGCCTGATCAGTTTCGATCTTTCGCTTCTTCCTGCTTCTCGGGCAGTAAGTACAGCGGGTGCGCGTGGGATGCTGGGTTATGTCAACAGGCAGGCTGTTTAATGAAACAAATTCATGGCGCTGGCGGCGGACAGCCAAAGCAAAAGAAGCAAAAGCCACCTAAGCAGCCAACAATTGCGCAGGATGATCTAGCCCTAAAGAGTATTAGCTTCGCGCAACTTCAGTTTCTGCTTTGTGAGGGAGAAATTGAAGGGCCAGCATACGGGAACAGCATAGAGGGACTAGAAAGATCAATTTTCCTTGACGATACTCCGATTCGTTCCGCAAGCGGCCTTCTATCGCCTGTACCTGAAGACTTAGTTCTGACTTATGGTCGCTCAAGTGCTCAACAGACTGGAGTTCCTGCTTTTAATCGCACGACTTCAGTGGAAGCTGTTGACGTAACTTGTCCTGCCAACTCCCCTGCCACTCAGGCCGTAAATGGCTCTGTTGTGGGCGGGACTTATTACGCTCGCGTTCTTCTTACCTGGGAAGCTTTGGTCCAGGCTGTCGTCAAGGACAGAGGTCGCGATGGAACGGCTGGCGATATTCGCAGCTACTCAGTGGCTTATGTTGTCAGTTACGTGGACAGTGTTGGAGTAACCCGCACTGCTTTTAACGGAAGCGTCTCAGGAAAATTCAGTTCTACTTTTCAACGCTCGCACTATTTCGCGCTTCAGGGTGTTGGTCCGACATGGTCGATTAGTGTCACTCGGCTAACAGTAGATGATGACGTAGCAAACACCGGGTCTGCAGGACAGTTGGACCACACGTCGTCATTCAATTTCAGCAGTGTTTCGCTGATACTGGATCAAAAATTTAGCAATCCACATTCTTCAACACTTAGCGTTGGAATAAGGGCTGACAATTACGCTTCAATCCCGAACGTTTCGGTAGAACTCTTAGGCTTAAAAATTGAAGTTCCTGTTAATTACAATCAATCCTCTAGGACGTATTCAGGACTATGGAATGGACTCTTCAAGCGTGTTTACTCGAATAATCCGGCCTGGGTTTTGCGTGACCTGATCATCAATGATCGATACGGGACTGGCCAATACATCTCAGAGGATTCTGTCTCAAAGTTTGATCTGTACGCAATTGCACAGTATTGTGATGAGTTAGTTCCTTCACCTGACGGGGGCTCAGAGCCGCGCTTCACATGCAATGTTCTGCTGCAAAGCAGCGGAGAAGCCTGGAGCGTCCTGCAACAGTTAAGCAGTATTTTTCGAGGTATTCTTTTTTACTCGTCATCTTTAGCTGTCGCATCTCAAGACAGAGAGAAAGATCCAATATTCACATTTAGCGAAGCCAATACTGTTGAACAGTTTTCTGATGATGGCAAAGTAAGTCAAGGCAACTTTGTCTATATCGGCACTGCTCGCAGGTCTAGACATACTGTTGTGCTGGCTTCTTACGATGATCCAAATAACGACTACGAGACAAGGGTTGAATATGTAACTGACGATGAAACTTTCAGCTCTTTCGGCTACAGGCCGATGGATCTCCGCCTTCTGGGGGTAACGAGTAGGGGGCAAGCATTACGAGCAGCTAACTGGGCGCTTCTTTCCGAAAGACTGCTTGACGATAGTGTCAAGTTTTCGACAAATGAAATCGGGATGGCGCTTCGCCCCGGCGATGTCATCAAGATTGCGGATACAACAAAGGCAGCCCTGCGAATTGGCGGCAGGATTGAGTCAGTTAATGGACTAACTCTAACTTTAGATCAAGAGCCTCAGAATCCGCCTGGTGGCTGGGCTGGGGCAACAATCAGTTGGATGTATAACGATTCTCTAGACGAGCCACGACTTCAAGTTGCAAATATTGTCACACAGGCTGGCAATGTGGTCACTATTGACGCGACTGGTGGTAATGCACCTGTTGCAACATATCCTTGGTTGATCGAGTTTCCAAATCGTTCGGCACAGCTTTTCCGAGTGCTGACAGTTGAAGAGAAAGACGGAGCGTTTGACATAACGGCATTGCGTTATCGGGGCGACATCTACGATGCCGTCGATTTCGATTCTCCTCTTGACGAAGACGAAAATTATCTGTTTAAGCCAGTAAACCCTGATGCCCCATCAAACCTCAGGGCTCAAGTTATCTGGGATAACAACTCAGCAAAAATTGATGTTAAATGGAATCCACCTTCAAACTCCCTCATTCTTTTTGAATACGATTTGACGGTTCAATATTATCGAGTTCAGTGGCAGGCTGGTACAGAGCAGGAAGACGGGACAATTACATGGTCCGGCGCGTTCAGGGAGCTGCCCTTGCAGGCAGATGACAAAGAATTAGTTCCTATCGAAAACCTTTCAAGCACGGACAAGTTTCGGGTTCGCGCAGCGGCTGTTAGCCGCTTTGGCGTTCAATCAGACTGGTCTCCGATAGTAGTTGCAGATGATATTGATGTCTGGTTCCCGATGCCGGACATCAGTCAGCTTTTGGAAAACGGGGACAGCCGATTGGTGTTCAGGAATCAGTCTTCTGGCGCTCAGTTGTTCACCTGGAATTTCGCGGGACTTGCTGTCCCCCCTTATGTAGCTGGTGTCCGTCTGGAGGTTCTCCCCAATCGCCCCATGACAGTCAGGGAGCAATCGGCCATCCGCCCACCAGACGATGATGGTCGTTACATCTATGGTGACTACCCCATCGAGGAGTATGCGGTTTGCATCTTCCACGCAGACACGAACTGGAATTGTCGCGTATCGTTCACGACTCTTGTAGAAGGGCTGTTTGGTGATACCTACGCTTCTGCGCTTGTGGATCGGCTTGACTTGGTGCCACCACCGCCTGACAGATTTACTGTCGTCACCGAGACAGACGTTAATTCAGTGGCTCCTATGAGGCGCTTTAGCTGGGCGCTGCCCACTTCTGAAATTTCAGATTTGATTGACGGTGGAGAGCCAGGGCCGCCATTGCCTCCGAATCCTCTGGTCACAGCAAATTGGCCATTAGGCAAGGTCACGGATATTGTTCAGTTCCTTGTCAGGTATAAGGCTGGTTTTGAATCAAACTGGGATTTAGGTGTACCTCTATTTGCGGACGGCATTCCGGGCGATCAGCGTTATTTTGAAACCGAAGTTTTTGACGGTGGAGAATGGACAGTAATGATTCGATCAGTCGACAGAACTGGTTGGGTCTCTGACAACCAAGCAGCAATCATTGTCAACTTTGGAGACGCAATCCCTACAAATGTAGTTGAAACCTTTGAGGCTCATACTGATGATTGGCCTGGGCAGAAAACCAACCTTCAGGTCTTTGTTGGCAGTCATTATGCAAATTCGTTTGCCAGCTGCGAGCCTAACCCCGGAGCTTTGAATCATGCTGATATTATCAGCGCAACATCGTCCAGTCTTTGCGATGATGGTCCCTTGTATAGCAGTCCAGAGTTCGACCCCGGAACCGCTGCTTATGGGAACGCAAATGTATTCCCTAGGTCAGATTTTAATGTTGCTCTGGGGGCTCTATATCAAATTGATCCAACACAAGACTCTTTCTATACATATCCCTTTGAGGTCCTAGCAGACGATGCTGGGATTTTAATTACTACGCTTTCCAGTGGAACTTATCAATGGTCGATTCGACGAATCGGTAACGACACTGAAGAGCCCTTTTACACAAACCCGCAGGGCGGTGCGTTTTACCCAGACCCGCAAACAAATTACATGTATCTAGAAACAAATACTCAGATAGGTATTGACTTTCACCCCTATGTACCTTTTGAAAAGCTTGAGGCAGGCAACTATGAGATTGGATGTCGGATCCGTTCTGTAGACGGCATTGCGGCAACAGGATTGATCGAAGCTACGGTTCAGATGGATTATCCAGACGTGCGACAAACGATGGAAGATATAACTATCAATAACACCACTCAAAGGGTGTTTTTCCCTAAGCCGTTCCCGCACGCGCTCAAGGCTGTTAATCTGACACTGCAAGACCCTCCCGGAACAGTCACGACACCTGCAACTGGCTATTTGAGAGGTAAGGATCCTTCTTACTTCGACGTTAGACTTTTAGACGCAAACGGTGTCCTCGTTAGTGGTTTGGTTGATGTTATTGCTGTTGGCTATTAAGTAAATGACTAATCTCCCCCAATCTGAGCAAACCGGCAATCTTGACAATCTCGCCGTAACAAGAGCGGAGTTCCGAAGCGAAATTGGGATTTTGCTTGAATATGTCGCACAAGCTTTGGGCTCGGTCTCTGGTACTTACACGACTGAAGTTGTAAATCCTTTTGCGGTTGAGCTTCAAGGCGCTCCGGTGCTAGAAATTGGCGCAGATCCTGCGACCGGAGATACCACTTTAAGAATCCCCTCAACTCAGTGGGTCAAGAAATCAGGTCGCTTTGTTGGGGCTACAGCTCCAAGCCTGCCAGAAGACGGGACTCTATGGATCGACACGAATTCGAGCCCTTACGCAATACGGGCATATAACGGTGTCTCGTGGGATGGCATCGGCGGGGTTGAATCAGGAACAAGGATGCTATTCCAGCAAACTGCCGCGCCGGTCGGATGGACAAAGATTACGACTAGCAATAACACCGCGCTTAGGGTGACCAGCGGAACAGTGCAGACAGGAGGAACCCTTGACTTTTCTGCCTGTTTTACTACTGCAAGACCCACATCTGGGACTGTCGCGAGTCATATATTAACAGTCGCTCAGATGCCGGCACATGCGCACAGTGTGACTGAAAGTCCCCATAATCACGACATATCTGACCCTGGGCACGCGCACAGCTTGACCGCTGCTAGATCGACTGGAAGTGCTCAATCAGGGAATGGCGATACTGAGTGCCAAAACCAAGTTATTGGAACAAATCCTAACTTCACAGGAATCAATGACACTCTGTTCAGGTCAACAGGCATAAGCGTCAACCCTAATGGCCAAAGCCTTGGTCATTCTCACGGTTACACTGGCGACCCTCTGAACATCAATGTAAAGTACGTCGATGTGATTATTGCCCAGAAAGCCTGATGCAACTTGAAAATGGCACCTTCTGCCCTTTGGTGAATGGTAAATGCAAACAGCTCGAATGCCTCTGGTTTACTAAGGTCACAGGCAAGAACCCAAACACCGGGCAAGATATTGACGAGTATGGATGTGCTGTCGCGTGGATGCCAACCCTCCTCATAGAGAATGCTCAACAATCTCGGCAGACTGGGGCGGCTGTGGAAAGTTTTAGGAATGAAACCGTAAAAAGCGGCGGCGCAATGCTTGGACTTCTAGCAAGTTCAGCCATGAAGCAGCTCCCCCGTGATTAGATAGTATAATTAATCGATAATACAGAGCAGTCAAAATGTCCATAAACATCGTAAATAAAAATTCAACAGCAAACACTGGGGGTGTGGCCAATGGGCCAGCGGTTGGCGATGTGGAATACGGCGAACTTGCAATTAATTACGGCAGCGCAGACCCAGCACTTTTCATAAAAGATTCCGCAAACGCTATCGTCAGGCTTTCCGAAGGGCCGGGAACTGTAACTACCGCCAAGCTAGCGGACTCTTCCGTCACAACCGGCAAGATTGCGAATAATTCGATCTCAAGCGCAAAGATAGCTAGTGGCGCAATCGTGAACTCCGACGTAAACGGCTCTGCAGCAATTGCGGGGACAAAAATTAGTCCAAACTTTGGCACTCAAAATATAATCACAACAGGTTCAATTGGTGGTAGCACCGCAACATTTAGTGGTGATGTATTCCAACATGCGACTTTGAAAACTCCGTACTACTTAAGAGAACCTGACTTTGATGCACCCACTTTGACAACTCAAAAAATTTACGACATACCGACTTGGGCTAACAGGTTTGTTGTGAATATGGACAATGGAGCTGTTACAGGCTCAAACACAGCTTTACTTGTTCAGTTTGGCTCAACTACTGCTTTCTGGAACAACACATCGACATTTGTGAGCAATCCAAGCTCGGCTATCTCTACTGTTAGCTGGACTGCCAATGCAGCAGGATTCCCAACTGGTGGTAATGCAACCTCAGGCGGTTTCGCGCTTGGACTCGTTGGCTTTTCTGGCTGGCGCTCTTCTTCTCACATTGTATTTATGAAAATGTTTGACAGATGGAGCAGTTCAGGGACTTTTCAGTATGAAAATATCGCAAGTCCTACGCTTGCCAATCGCGGTAGCGGGAAGATATTTACTAATCCTGTTGATTTCATTGCTATTCCAGCTCGAATTAGGATTGTTGGTGATACAGTAAACCCAATAGCAGGAAAGTTTGGGGTTACTTGGTTTAGCGAGTAACTTACTACAATGATCCACAAAGGAGGCTGATCCAAATGTCCATAAGCATCGTAAATAAAAACTCAATTTCAGAAACAGGCGGCGTTGCAAATGGCCCCTTGACTGGAGACCTGGAGTACGGCGAACTTGCGATTAATTATGCAAGTGCAGATCCTGCCCTTTTTGTAAAGGATTCTGCGAATGCGATAAGAAGGGTGACTGAAGGTGCAGGGACAGTCAACACAGCAAAGATTGCCGATAATGCTGTCACTGCCGCAAAGCTTGCCAGCAATAGCGTGACCACAGTGAAAATTGCAAGCAGCGCGGTGACTTCGGCCAAGATTGCAGGTAGTGCCATAACCGAAGCGAAAATAGCAGCCAATGCGGTGACGAGCGCGAAAATACTCAATGGCACGATCGTAAACGCAGACATTAGTGCAACGGCGGCAATTGAAGGGACAAAAATAAACCCTTCATTTACTGCCAATAGCACATTAAACATAGGGTTGTCCACTGGTAACGCAGGCATAAACGTTGGCGCTAGCACAACAGCAGATCGTATCGCAACTGTCGACCTCTCAGGGGATAGCACATATACAGATTACGGGCTTCGGATGTATAGAAATGGTGGGGCGAACGGAACAACCGGATTTGTTACGAGAGGGACTGGAAACTTTGATTTCGACACAGCGGATGGGGGGCAGATTGTTTTCAGAAGAAGCGGTGTTCTAAAGGGGTATTTTGCTAGTGGTATAGATAGACTTTATCTTACCGGCACAGGATCTCGGGGCGCTACAGGTTACGTCGTAACCTCAAATAACGACACCGTTGGAGATGCTATAAACGTAGGCGGGAATCCTGGATATATTCAGTGGTCTACAAGCAGCGGGGCTGTAGGGACTACTTGGTTCGCTTCTGATATTAATTTAAAAGAAAATATCGCTCCCTGCTCCGTAACCGCATCCGAATTTATCAACAGTATTGAGTTCAAAGAGTTTGACTGGAAGCCAGATTCAGGCAGTATTGGCCACGTTGAAGTTGGCGTGATTGCACAGCAGCTTGAGGTGATTGAACCTAGCTGGGTTTACACCCTCTCTGACGGTAAAAAGGGAGTGAACGAACCTGCATTTATGACTTATATGGCAAAATCGCTACAAGAGGCTTTAGCTCGAATAACAGATCTCGAAGCCCAGGTCGCAGCACTTCAGAACCCATGATGGATTCTCGCACTTACGAAAACTGGCAGAAAATTGAAAAAGCTCTTCGGGAAGCTGGCAAAACAGACTGCATGTTCTACCGGCGAGCCGTCGCTATATTGAGCGGCAAGCCAGACCCGCTAAACTGAAGCGAAGAGTCCAGTAAAGTGTGCCATGGCAATACTTCCAGGCAAATACGACATTACGCTGCGGCGCAGGTCGGACTTTGGTTTGATTTTTCAAATCAAAGACAGCAATAGCGTTCCAATAGATCTTGCAGACTGGGTAGTAGAAGCAGAGATCTGGAACACTAAGCGCACCAAGAAATATGTAGATTTTACTGTCGAGTATTTAGACCGATTCAACGGTAAGTTCAAGATCTCGCTGTCAATCGCTGATTCAGAGCTAGTGCCCAATAATTCAAGCTATGACATTCTTTTGACCAACACAGAGGGTCTAAAGGAGTATTATGTTGCAGGTAGTGTTTTAGTGCAGGAAGGTTACACAGCATGAGCAACGACGCTGGATGTAACGTTTCAATTGTTGAGATCAGTGCTGGCACCACCAAAATCGTTGAGGTCTCCGATGGCACTAACAAGATCGTTGAAGTTCAGACGCAAGGCCCGCAGGGACCAAATTTCAACCCAAGTCTTTCACCTGCTTACACGACACCTGTAAACAGTGATCTGCTGCCTATCTTTGACGTAGCAAGCGGGTTACCAAAGAAAATAACAGTCGAGGATTTAATTGCAAAACGTGCTCGTGATAGCCGTCGCATTTATCTAAGCAAAAACGATAAAGCCAATGACAGCAATAACGGCACATCGCAAGAAGAGCCCTTGCTTACATTTGCTGCAGCAATAGCTGCGGCTGAACCTGGAGACGTAATCGAAGTTTCCCCCGGAGTTTACATTGAAGAGTCCCTGCCCCTTCGTGTGCCTAGGGACGTTGGAATCTTTGCTAAATCGCTCCGGCAAGTAAAGATCCAACCTGCTGCAGGGCAGGAGATGAACGGATTCTTCAAGGTCGACAGCGGCTTCTGGGTATGGGGACTTGAATTTGCGGGACATCAAGCTGATCTCGCCAACAACCAGCAGTCGTGGGCTATTTCATTCGACGAACAGGCTGACAACACAGCTGCTCCATTAAACGCAAGCGGCCTGGGCGCTTTCATTCTCAAAAGTCCTTACATCCAAAACTGCTCGTCAATTACGGCAGAAGACGATGCCGGTACTGCTGGATCTGTCTCTGTTGGGGATACTGGCGGGGGCATTGAGGTCGATGGTGATAAATGTGCGTCAAACAGTCCAATCCGCTCAATGGTGGTGGATTCATATACTCAGGTGAATTTAGGAGGTCCGGGTTGTTATGTTTTTAATGATGGATATGCGCAATTAGTATCATTTTTTGGTACATTTTGCACGTTTCATGTTAAGACTGAAACTGGTGGTCAGGCTAACTTAAGCGGTGGCGGAACGACTGATTTCGGTGATCAAGGTCTAGTCGCTGATGGATACAGTCGCTTACCAAACTTCACTGGTTCTGCTCGTATCGCAGCCTATGGCGCGGACAGGGCTGAAGGCGCGATTTCAATTGATGTAAACACAGACGTTTTCACGGCAGGATCGCCCCATCCATTAGTGGTGAATGATCAAGTCACATTCAACGCAACAGACGGAACCCTTCCTGGCGGACTGTCTGAAGGAACAACTTATTTCGTAATCGCTTCTGGGCTTACTGCGAACGACTTTAAGGTCAGTGCTACGCAAGGGGGAGCTTCTGTAAATATCACTGGTTCCGCTTCCGGGACGTATCAGTTTGTTAGGCAGGGTGAGCTAACAGCTGATGTCATCAGTTTCACTGCTAATCGTATTGGCACGAAGTCACGCCCTAACCCTGGGCAACTGATGTTCCCTCGTCAAACCTTCCCATCAGCAGGTCAGCCTGGGTCAATTGGCAATCCCGTAGGCGTCACCGCTGGCGCTGGATCTTCTTTCACGCTGATCCTCAACACTTTCTCGTACGCACATGAGTACGTTTCCGGCGGAACCGTAACGATTGGCGGCACTTCTTACAACATTGCCTCTGCTAGCTACGACAATGCAACGGGAATCATAACGCTGACCGCGACTGGATATACGCCAAACACAGGAGACTCTGCCGTACTTGCTGGCTTGGACTTCATTTGCCCGATCCAAGGGGCATACACAATCACGGGCAGTGTTCCTATTGATGCAAGTGGAAATGTAGTTGCAGTAGATAGCCCAAGCCTCGCAGGCTATCGACTTAATTTTTACAACACCGTAAACGGTGGCCTTCGCTCTCCACTCGCGATAAATCAGGTACTTGATTTCCGCCTTAGGTCTCAAATTTCTTGCGCACTCCACACTATGGAGTTCGTCGGGTCTGGCACGAACTATAACGCCCTTCCATGGAACGGAGGCGTGCCAATTGCGGCGAATCAGCGCGTTGAGCTAAATAACGGCAGAGTTTTCGGCGCAACAATCAACGAGAAAGGCGATTTTGAAATTGGTGATGGAACATTTAGTATCGATGGCACGACGGGTGAAGCAACCATCAATACCAGTCAATTTAATATTTCTGGATTAAATTTTATCGGACCATTCTCCCGTAATGGTGGATTCTCTACCGTTGGAGTTCAACTCAAAGAAGTCAGCGCAAACACTTCTTTAATAGCTTCTACCGGGGCAGCTGATGGGAATACTGTTCCAACGCAAAGTGCTGTTAAAGCCTTTGTCGAAAACAATACCGTTAACTCTGTAGATTTAAGCGCCCCTACTGGATTCACGTCAAGTGGTGGCCCAGTTACAAGTGCAGGAACTCTTGCCCTAAATTACGACACCGGCTACCAAGGTTTTCTGACAAGTCAGTCAACAAAACTGGCGGGCATTGAAGATAACGCTACTAGAGACCAAACAGCGTCAGAGATCAAGATTGCGTACGAAAGCAATGCGGACACAAATGTATTCGACAATGCTGCAGAGACCAAACTGGCGGGTATTGAAGATAACGCCACTAGAGACCAAACAGCAGTAGAGATCAAGACTGCATACGAGTCGAACGCAAATACGAATGCCTTCACTGACTCAGAGCAAACGAAGTTAGCTGGTATTGAAGACGGTGCTCAAGTCAATGTCGGTACAAATTTAAGCTATACAAGTGCCACGCAAGAACTCGCTAGTAGCACCGGCACTGGCGCAACATTGCCTACTGTCGTTGCAGGCGGGGATGCCGGTCT
>Ga0233415_10001303_pt1 | contig 10894 bp, 19 predicted proteins | sample Na_anoxic_12_MG_FD_188631 | JGI IMG/M metagenome (GOLD analysis project Ga0233415, IMG submission 188631) | Seawater microbial communities from Saanich Inlet, British Columbia, Canada - Na_anoxic_12_MG | ecosystem: Environmental > Aquatic > Marine > Inlet | place: Canada: British Columbia...
TGCAACAGTTCCATTTCGTCACCTCCTCCGCGGTCAGGTCCGGAGCCCGGCGGCGGAGCCGTACTCGCCTGGGATCGTCTGCTGAAGTAGCTCGTCGTCCTCCGCCTTTCGGGGCGAGCAAGACTTTATTCATCGAGCGGGTTGGGCAGGCCGTCGAGGTTGAGCGCCTGTATGCTGCAATCCCTCCTCGGCGCCAGGAGGACGGTCTCCCATTCGTTGTACCGGGGAACCCACATCCTCTTGTGCTCCCACATCTTCGCAACCTTGAACGGCTCGGCGCCGGTCGAGAGCATCGCGGTGCGCCGGCTGTTCAGGAGTATGTACGCGGCCGGGCTGGGGTACAGCGCCAAAAAGCGCGGCTCGTCGTCCAGCATCACCCACTCGGGCAGGTTCCCGTAACCGCCCTTCTTCGGCACCGTGAAATCGATCTCCGACTGCCGCACCTCGAACAGGCGCGTCCGCCCCTCCCAGATGGAGGAGATCCCTTCGGTAAGCGGCCGGCCGCTCCGGAGCCGGAGCCAAGCCAGGGCGAACCGGGTCGCCCGCTGGTGGCTGGCCTCGATCGCAGCCACGGCAGGGATGTCCGGCCTCCAGTTCACCTTGGGAGCGCGGCCTTTCTGGATCCGCTTGGCCTCTTTCGCGCATTCCGCGCTGCAGTACCTGTAGCGCCCTCCGCTCGGGACGACTTTCCCGCACGGGCACCTCGGCTTGCCGGAATGCAGCTCGGCGCATTTCAAGCATCGGCGCCGGGGATGCCCCCGGCCTTCGTACTCGATCAGCCGCCCGCAGCCGCAGACCCTCTTGCACATTGTGCATGTGTCCTCCCCGAACGGGAGCGGCCTGTCTGAACCGCATTTGCAACGGGGCTGTTTTGGTCTCGGCATCGTGGTTCTCCCCCTCCCTCAAAGTGGCGTACAATGGAGCGTTGTGGGTGAGTTTCCCACAAAGTTACCCATCCGATGGGGCAAAGATGCGGAAACAATTCAAAACGCACCCCCCGTACGGACCCGGAATCAAGGGGCCCAGGGGGTCCATCTGGCGCGTGGGCGTTTTTTTCGGACGCGCCCAGTTTTCCTGCGCGCACCCCCCGCCCCCGGAAAACGCCGATTCCGGCCTGTGAACGGGGATCCATATTGCCGATGCCGGGAAAATGGTCAGGGCCGCCCTCCGGGCGGCCCCTTCCGGGAGCGGATCCGGGAATGTCAAGTTTTTTCTCGGGGAAACCTGGCCGAGAGGGGCCGCCCTTCGGGCGGCCCCCTCCGGCGCTTGGCTGCGGGCGGAGAGATCGCCGGTCGGGTCGACGCAGGCGCCTATGACGGAACGCCAATTCCCGCCGCTCTCACGGCTTGCGGCCCGGCCCCGGGGAAAGGGATAGGGAACCCGGAGCCGGGGTCCTCGCCAGATGGTACGCCGGCCTGGGCCGCGGGTCAAGGTGGCGAAAAAGGGCCGCCCGGAGGGCGGCCCTGAGCTTGGTCACTAAAGCCTGGTCAGTGACCAAGCTAGGGGGGTGACCAAGCTCCTCCCGGGAAAAGGGCCGCCCGGAGGGCGGCCGGGAGTGCGACCGACCCCGACGGTTACGGGTTCTCCCTCCTGCGTCTCCGCCGGCGAGAGGACGGCGGGAGAGCAGCGTCGCCGGGCTCCATCCAACCTCGGGCCACTGCGTCGCAATGGCCCGGACCCAGCCTCGCGCCGGTGCAGTTCTCCCTGCCGCACGCCTTGCAGCGCGGCCTCTCGGCCTCGTCATTCTCGGCCAACCGCCGCGCCACCTGGATTGCGATCTTGCTGTAATTCATGCGCCCGCCTCCTTTGGTCCCACGGTACACCTGCGCGGGGCTGACCCATTCCACCGAGCGCTTCGGCCTCCTCCCGGCTCATCGTGGTCTTCGAGAGCCGGCGGAAGTCCGCGTCGTACAGTACGCCTCCCGATGCGTCCCAGCGGTTCGCCATGGCGTATGCCGCCCCCCGTCGCACAGGTCGTCTTTTAATGTCTTGTCTATAGCCGCGAGGCGGTATGAGCCGCTATCACCAAGCCGTTTTGAGATTCCGCAGGACAGCGGCCCTTCGAGGGTCGTGGATTGCCAGCCACAAGGGGCATGCTGTGGAAATAGAGTGGTATCTTGTCGATTGGCTCCTAGTCAATTCCCACACTTTTCGTTTGCTCGATGACGGCGATCTAAAAGGCACATTGAAGTTGAAACAGGATACATCTAGCCCCTTCGAGCGATTCTACAGCCCTGTTAATGGCGTTCTTCGCGGTCGGGTTGCAGGCGATCCTTTCCGCGCCAAGGTTGCGATGGTGTGGAAGAAGGAGAAGGGGTCCAAGGGAGAGTGGACAATTCAAATAGAAGCCACGGTAGCGGGTTCTCCGCTGTCTTGTCAATGGGAAAATAGGGGGGGGTCTGCAAAACCCCCCACCAGTCTTCCGGACCCGTGGCGCGCTTGGCGCGAGAAGTATCCGGGGCGGTAATCCGGCGATAGGTTTACTGCGTAGGGCGGTTCACTGCACCACGCCGACGCCCACATTTTATGCAAGGGTCAAGCGTCGTGCCGATGCATTCGCGGCCGTCGTCGCATGGGATCACTGTCGGAATCGCAAGGGCGAAGTTGTGACAGCCACAATCGCACGGGACATCCCGATTTAAGCCAGGTCGCTCTTGTTGTGTCATAAAAATCTCTCCAACTACTATATCCCGCATCTCCGTCAAAGACAAGCCGGTAAGGTCCGTTCTTCGCCCCAGAAAGCGGACCTTGGCCAACCGACCGAAATCCCCGGAACTCGGACAGGGCGGAGGGACACCCGTTTCGGGAAAACGGACACCCCCGATAATGCCCCTTCCGGCACAGGCGTTATCGCTTGTTATCCGCGTTTACAGGGTTATGGGGCTGTCCGAGAAGGGGGCAACTCGGACACGGCTATCGGACCTTCACTCGAAATCGATGGGTTCCCAGAGGAGGTCGCCCCCGCCGAGATGGGGCTGAGGCTCCCGCGCCCTCCTGATTTTCGGCTCGGGTCGCCGCGGCTCGGTCCCCGGCACAAAGGGCAGCGGAGCCGGCTTCTTGATCTTCGCCAGCTCCTCCGCCGCCAGACGGCGGCAGTGGGGCTGCCGCTCCGCCTCCGCGCGGAGGTGCTCGTCCTGGATGCGGCAGGACCGCCGCCACTTCCACCATCGGCACATCCGGCGCCAGATTCCCCTCATGCCACATATTCTAGCTTGACTCCGGCAGGCGGATATCGTATGCTGAAGGTGGTAGGCATGCGTCCCCTGTGGGGGCATGTCAGGAACGGTGGACATCGCGCTTCCTGAGGGAGGGGCGTTGTCGGGGCCACCGAAAGGTGGCCCTTTCCATGCCCACCGCACGGCCCGATTAAGTGGGAGCACTTTTTCCCCGCCCCCCACCGCACGGCCCGATTAAGTGGGAGCACTTTTTCCCCGCCCCCCCGCTTGACGTGCCTGGCCTGCGTGCATAGCATCATGTGAGAACGCGCGGCTTACCCCGGCCGCGATCCCCGTCGGCTCGTCGCTCCCCCCTAAGCGACGGGCCGATCTCTTGCGCTCGCCGCGTCGCACGGCGACCGGTCGCTCTCTTGCACAGGCATTCGCCTTTGCGCGAGGCGTTCCCTTGCGCGAGAGCGAGACTCGCTCACGAGCAGGCTCCCTGCAACCAAGGGACCCCCCTGGAAAAGCAGGGGGGGCCTAAATACCCCCCCACCAGTTAAAACCCCCCTGCATGTTTTTACCCCTATCGGTTATGGGGCCCCCAAGGCCCTATCGGGCCCCAACCCACTTACGCGACAAAATGCCATGCAAAGTCCGGTTCTTACAAGAGACATAACCGTGCAGAAGTGGCGTTTACAGGCCGTAAGGGGCGATTAGCACTTTCTCGTATGGCCATCTTTAGCCCACTAAACGCGCACAGCGAAGTGGAACACTACTGGCCGCCCTCCGGGCGGCCTTTTCACGGGGGGCATCCAGGAGCGGCATCCGCAAACACCCTGAGCACCCTGTCTAATCGCACGCGAACTTCAAGGCCTTGCTTTTCAGCCTCAGCCTTGCGCCACATAACCGCATTCCTTGCACTCGTACCTCTCGGAACCGGTCATGTGGGTCTCTGGAATCCCATGGGCACAATCGTGCTTGTGCTCATGCTTCGTGATCTTCTTGCACCTGGGACAGTCCATCATTCCTCCTTTGCTGGTCCTTTGCCTCGGCAACCTTTACGGACGCCCCGGCCCCCGGCCCGGCTGGCCGGACCCGCTCCAACCGCTCTCCGGTAAGAGATATAACGGGGTTGCCCGATTATATCCGCCTTGCGCTCATATGCTCGGCACGACATTCCGGCCCGGCAGAGGCGGCGCGTACAGCCCTTTGCTTGTGTCGATGTAGAGTCGCCGCGCGCCCAGGTCGTGAACTTGCAGGATCTCGGCGTTCGCCCTCCTGCCGCGCCACCAGAACCAAATCGTGTCCCCGTGCTCCGGGGGCCTAGAGCAGAGCACGGTGGCCAGGTTTCCGCGCAGGCTGGGGTCGTCCTGCCAACTGAGCACCCGGTATTCCAACTCTGCGTCCCACCCTAGGGCGAGCCACACTCTTCGCTCGGCGAACGGGACGGTCTGAATGCCTTTCTGGCCGCGCCCGGCAATCCGCTCGACGAGCGGCACAGGGGCGGGCGGGCATGTCCGCGTAGTCGCAGGGCGGCACGGTGGCTTGACCAGGCTCCTGTAGGTGGCCACCACAAACCCGCTCAGCATCTTGAGGATGGACATATGGAACTATAGGCGCTGACCCTCGGCTTCCGGGAGCCACGAGAGGGCGGTCAGAAGGAGACGCCGTGGCACAGCACGAGCATGGTGCAGACCCGGCGCAGGCGGCGCACATCGCAGACGGAGCAGCCCCAACTCTCCGCCCGGTCGCCCTCGCAGGGATTGTCCGGGTCATGGCTCCGGTCGTACCTGTACCGCGCGGAGTGGCCGCATTCCATGCGATCGAACGGCGGCTCCCTTCCGCTTTCATCGGGGCTGGCCATGCGCCTCCTGCCCCTGGCCCTTTGCGGACGCCCCGCCCCCCGGCCCGACCAGCCGGCCGCCCCCGGAGCCGAACTCGCTGAGAGACATATCAGGCTGCGGACGCCCGTCCTGCCGCAAGCCGGCGAAACTCACAGAGGCCGGACTCTGCCCCGAGCGCGATGCGCAGCAGGGCGCCATGCGAACGAGCCTCGACTAGCGTCGCCTGCGCGTGGGGCTGCCTTGCTGCTTCCCGGCAACTGGCAAGTGCAGGGTGCCCAGAGCGCTTTGCTTCCAAATGGGCCAGGAGCCCACAATCTTGGATGCACGGTCCAGGGTCTCCAAAAAGCTGTCATGCCCGTGTTCCGGCACCAGCCGATGCTCCCCCCGGCCAGTCTTGATTGTCACGCTGCGCCCCTTCGCCAAATCGCCAATCTGCTTTGATGTGAGTGTGTATCGAGCCATGTGGGCATCACCTCCTTCGGCCCATTATACATCCCGCGCGCCGGCCGCCCTCCGGGCGGCCCCTTCCCCCTTGACTTCCTGCGAGCTAAAGGGGTGGAGGAGATGATATGACACACCAGCCCCAGATAATCACCACCACTACTTTAGTCCACAGGAGGTTCGGGGGTCGTCGTCGAAGTGCTTGTCGTCGTCGAAGTCGTCGAAGAAGTCGTCGTCGAAGTGGTGGTCTGCGCGGGCGGCGACGCAGAGCTTGTCGTCGTGGCCCAGGTGGTACGGGTGCCAATGCCTGTCTCCTCGACATGAACTTGGTCGTGCACCGACATGCAGCAGCACAGAATAATGACGATTGCAAGTTTCTTGTCCAAGGTCATGCCGTTGATTGATTCTAGCCGGCCGCCCTCCGGGCGGCCCTCCCTCGGGCGGGGGCCGTCCCTAGAATCCGGGGAGGGGAGGTGCCGATGGCTTACCTGCACTGTCACAACTGCAACTTCAGTCAGGACGACTACTGGAGCGAGAGCGGGTGGAACCCGATGAAGTCGTTCGAGAACGACAGGGACGCCCTGCTCAACGGGGACCTGGACGAGGTCGTCAAGATGGATGCCGGGTGGCTGAGGGAGCACGGCCTCACATCTGTGACCCGCAGGGACCTCGTCGTCCTTCACCTCCGCCAGATAATCGCCCGCATCGAGGGGATGGTGTACCGGACACGCGAGGAGCTCCGCGAGAGGAACCCGGAGCGGAAGTGCCCCCGCTGCGGGGAGCGGGCGCTGGACGAGGACTGAGACATATCCTCGGGGCATCTCTCAAGCACGGGCTATCTTCGCCTCGGCAACCTTCGCGGACGCCCCGCCCCGGCGGGCCGGGCGGGCCCGCTCCCGACCGCCCTCCGGTGAGAGACATAACGGGGTTGTCTGATTTACCGCAGGCCGTCGAGGGCGCCTTCCCCCCCAACTTGCCCTTCCAGATTGGAATTTCAAGTGGACGACTACGCTCGACCGTGGCGGTAGATCAGCACATCTGCGCGTGCCTTCGCGGCAAACCGTTCGATCATGGATAGGTATATCTCCCAGTCTCCACCGGCCATCGAGCACCCTATGCGCCACGGGAACGCCACACTGTGCAGGTCTGGGATGCGCCACATCTTTAGGAGGCAGTTAGCGAACGCCACACGTCTGGCCTTGAAGCCGTCTTTCGCGCTATCCGGGAACTTTGGCTTCCCGGGGTAGAACTGGGCCAGCATGTTGATGACAAACCGCTTACTTTCCCCATCCCCGCTAATGACTATGTCGCCAGGCAACCGGCCCTCCACTGGCTCATGGCGCCCGTCTGTCCGCTCAGAGTAGATGTTTGCCCAAGGGTAGCGTCCGAAAATCTCCGCGGCCAACCCGGCGGATCGCCTCGTGAGGCAATTGCATTGGTGGCAGATATATCTCGCGTCTGTCCCGAACAAATCCTCGTCGATAATGGTTAGCGATGTCATTTCGCAATCGAATTCTAGCGGATGTCCCATGGTTGATAATGTTTTGAGCCAGCACGCTTTGCGTAAAGGGCACGAAAATGGCGTTGCTACAGAACGACAAAGCGATATTCTACCATCCGTTGGATAACTTGACCGAGTCCCTTCGGGCCCAAGCCTGGACTTGGATGGAGCCAGGGGACTTCCCCGCCGGAAAGGTGTCCCAAGGCCTGGCGGGGGTAGCGAGTAGCGAGATTGTTCTTGGCGCCCAGGAGGAGTTCAACGCGGGAGGAACATACCACATCTCCGCCGCCTTCCTCTCCGCGACGCAGTTCGTCGCCGCGTACCAGGACCGCGCTGACGCGAACCACGGCAAGGCGAGGGTCGGGACGGTCACCGGCACGGCCATCACATTCGGCGCGGAGGCGGAGTTCAACGCGGGAGTAACATACTGGAACTCCGCCGCCGCCCTCTCCCCGACGCAGTTCGTCGTCGCGTACGAGGACCAAAGCTACCAGCGCCGCGGCAGGGCCAGGGCGGGCACCGTCAGCGGGACCTCCATCACGTTCGGCGCGGTGGCGGAGTTCCGCAGCACGAGGTCGGAGGGCCTCCAATACATCTCCGTCGCCGCCCTCTCCGCGACGCAATTCGTCGTCGCGTACACGGACTGGCACGACTCGGGCGACGGCAGGGCCAAGGTGGGCACCGTCAGCGGGACGTCCATCACCTTCGGCGCGGAGGCGGAGTTCCGCAGCGCGGGACAAGCCACCCACAACTCCGTCGCCGCCCTCTCCCCGACGCAGTTCGTCGTCGCGTACACGGACTGGCACGACTCGGGCCACGGCACGGCCAAGGTCGGGACGGTCTCCGGGACCGATGTGACCTTCGGCGCGGAGGCGGAGTTCCTCAGCGCTGGCGGGGCCACCTACAACTCCGTCGCCGCCCTCTCCGCGACAAAGTTCGTCGTCGCGTGCCAGGACAACTTCGGCGCGGGACACGGCACGGCCAGGGTCGGGACGGTCACCGGCACAGCCATCGCGTTCGGCGCAGTGGCAACATTCAACAGCACGGGACCTGCTAATAGAATCTCCGTCGCCGTCCTCTCCCCGACGCAGTTCGTCGCCGCGTACGAGGACCATACGCTTCCATACAAGGCTCCGGTCATAGTGGGTACCGTCAGCGGGACCTCCATCACCTTCGGCGCCAGGACGCTGTTCAGCAGCGTCATCTCGGCCTCCATGTCCGCCGTCGCCCTCTCCCCGACGCAGATCGTCGTCGCGTACGACGACAATGTGAACCACGGCATTGCCAAAGTGGGGACGCTGCCGTCCGGCGCATCCCTCGCCGCCTCGACCCCGGCCGCATATGGCACCGCGGCGACCACCACCAAGGTCGCCTTCTGCGGGTGGTTCAGGAACCCGTCGGCGTAGCTGATTTATTTTTTCGCCGGGGGGGAAAGCGGTCAGGAGATACGGCGCAACCATCCCTCAGGCGTATAATGGGCCATGGGAATCCGAGCCATGTGGTGCATGTTCTTCCACCGGAGATACAGGAGCCAGCCCGGCAGCTACTGGAGGGCGCTGGTGGGGTGGCGCTACGAGAGGTTCTGCGGCAAGTGCCAATGCGAGATTCCACACTGGAGCTGCTTCCGACCCTTCTAGCCCTTGCCTTCCCCGGCGCCCTTTGCGGACGCCCCGCCCCCCCCCCCCGCCCGGCCGGCCACCCCCCTAGAAAAGCCGGACTCACAGAGAGACATAAACGGGCCACGGCCTTCTGCCCGGGCGCCATTCGCGGACGCCCGTGCGTGCCTCGCCGCCGCTCCTGGCGGACCCGCTTTGAACCTTGCCTACAAGAGACATAACCGTGCAGAGGTGCGTCCCCAGGGCTGTGGGGCGATTGACTTTCAGTTCCGTCCACAAAGCGTGCACTTATCATCGGGCAAGACCTCGCTCGTCCAGTTCGACGAGTTGCAGACCTTCGAGCATACCCGGCTCAAGCCCGTGTCGGTCGGCGCGAAGACTAGCGAGATCATCGATCATCGCAATGTCGACATGTCATCGTCGGCGCTGTTCAAGCTGAACCACCTGTTCGCCAAGATACGTCAGGACCTGTCGAGGCTGTTCAGAAGCACATGGGCTACGACGAAGAGGCTGGAAGGTCTATACAACCATCTGATGCTCTATGTGGCGTGGATCAACGGTTACGAAATAGCCTGATCGATCATGGCTTTGGGGCGGTCTTGGCGGTTATCGGCTTGCATATCTTCGCGACAATCCTGTCCAACAACATGTTCTCGGCTTTGGGGCGGTTCGTGTGTCGCCGTGAGCTTGACATACTCCGCCGCGCCGACGGCGGCTGGTCGGTCACATCGTCATCATCGTCATGTCCGTGGATGAACGCATCATTGAAATCGCCTTCCGAGCTGAAGCCATAGCCGCTGCCTTCCCCGTCGCTGTTCCACGGTGCCATCACATATCCCGAGAGAATGGCATCTTTGACTCGGTTCAAGGCATCCTCGGCGTCACCTTCAGTTTGGGCTTCGATCTCTATCGTGAATTTTCGCATCAGCACCTCTCCCCCTCGAAAAACAATATGAACTCTCCGTCCACCCCTGAGACCTATAACCAGACACACTCAGGTCAGGCAGCTATGCCCTCTCCTTCAAAACCTGCCCTTAAAGGGGGACCCCCCCCGCGCGGAGCCGGTAGGCGACCTTTTCGGACGCCCCGCCCCCGGGCCGGGCGGACCCGCTCGGGAAGCCGCCGAACCACGGAGAGACATAATGGCGGAAGCCGCGCTCGCAGTGCCATAACGGCGTTTGACAAGGGCCGCGCATGTGTAGATTGTGCTTAGGGAGAATGCGGCCAGTGAACATCTGCGGATGCAGGGAGCTGGCGGGCAAGCTCGTGGTGGTCAGCCGCAACTCGCCGTCGTTGAGGGGGTCGCCGCCCCTCCAGGGCGGCCCCCGGCTTCCCGTGACGGCCCGGCTCCGGGCCACAGGCCATCGTCGCCGGGGAAGGCGGCGGGGCTGCCTCCCGGAAGAGCCAGATCCATGGACGTGCACTGCCGACCGTCGACCACGGTGTGCCTCACCCGGATCGAGAAGGTCACCGGGAGGCCCTCCTCGGCCAGGATGCGCCACACGAGGTCGTGCAGCCTCTTGACCTCCCCGTCGATGATGTACTGCATCTGCACGTACATCTCGTGGTGGCAGGAGCACTCGGTGTTGAAGCCCTCGTCCCGGAGCGCCCTGACGAGAGCCCTCACCCCCTCCTCCACGTTCTCCTCGTACCAGTCCGGCATGGCTCCCCCTTCCTCCGCATTATACTCCTGATTGATCGCCCGTCTCAGTCGGGCACACCCAGGTCGGACAGTTAGAGGCGGATTTTCTAAAGTTTTGAGTTTGAGGATGTGGGGAGGCACAATGTCCTATCACCGCATATCTGGACTCCTGCAATCGGGCCGCCTGCCCAATGGAAAGCAGGTCCATGTCCGCAGCGACCACTTCGTCGAGGAGTGCGACGCGGTGGTCGTAGACGCCGTCTACGACGGCGGCTGGCTCTATCATGTCGATGTGACTGCGGGCGACCGTCTCGATGGCCACCGCAATGAGGACGGCGAGTTGTGGGTCTGTGACTTTGAGGTTCAGCCCCTCGAAACCCGCAATGCCTGACCACATCACGGAAGGGCTACTTGGGTCGGCGTGGCGTCAGCTTTTCAGGATTCTCCCGTCCATTTCGCCGTCAACATCCAGCAACCTTATCGGCGCGCCACTGGGTATGAAAATCTCCTTCTCCCAATCGTAGCTGCCGAGGTTCTCGGCGAATGTGCGAGGCCAGTCAACATGGCGTTTCTCTACCTCGCCATGAAGCAACATGAAATCATCGCTCACCTCCCTGCGAGCATGCTCGGTGGCCCCTGCCTTGTCCCACGACCAGTATGTACCCAAGGTGTCCTCCACCGGCCCGGTCGCC
>Ga0233415_10001304_pt1 | contig 10893 bp, 9 predicted proteins | sample Na_anoxic_12_MG_FD_188631 | JGI IMG/M metagenome (GOLD analysis project Ga0233415, IMG submission 188631) | Seawater microbial communities from Saanich Inlet, British Columbia, Canada - Na_anoxic_12_MG | ecosystem: Environmental > Aquatic > Marine > Inlet | place: Canada: British Columbia...
ATTACTATATAGGATGATCTATTGACCTTGAGCTTGGAGAATACCTCTGAGAAATTTTCAGCGAATAGCTTGTCTGCCTCGGGAAATCTTTCAGTATTAGCAAAATCTGCCCTGTCATCAGCAACAATCACCTTAAAATCAAGCATCTTGGCAATCTTGGAGATAGATAAGGAGATGTGTCCAGCTCCAAAAATCAATAGAGTGGGTTCAGATAAAATAGGTTCAATGAAGATATCCATGGTTCCACCGCAGAGCATCCCATCTCTTGTTACCTCTTCATCTGTCAGGTTAAAGTGCAGAACCTTAGGTTTGGCCTTTTTTATTATATTCATAGCTTCTCGACAGATAGTAGCTTCAAGGCTTCCTCCCCCTATTGAACCAACGATAGTGCCATCGCTTCTTATTAACATCTTTGATCCTGCTTCTCTTGGAGTGGAGTCTGTTGTCTTTATGACAGTAGCAAGTGCGGCATTGCCTCCTTTGGATTTGATTATCGCAATTTCCTTAAATATATCTTCCATATGATTACCTTTTAAAAACTACCTCTACCACCGGAGGGCGTAATTGAGCCTGGCCCAGGACAACTCGATCGACCTGGGGATGGTTTACCTTTAAAATCTTGGAGGCTATATCTCTTGCGTCTGAAAGGTCAGCATGTAAATCGGTCTTGTTGATGAAGGGGATAATTCTGGCCTGTTCAGGGCTTCCCCCTGTTATGCCAGAGGGATGAAGAATCAGGGTAACTATGGCCTCTACTGAGATAAGCTTACCCAATGATAGCCCTGTCAAATTCGATGCGATCTCTGATCTAAAAACCTTTTCTTCTGACAAAGCACAACCTAAGGCATCAATGCCAACTACAGGTATTACCAGAGAGGTTTGTTGAGGAATTACGGGCTCAAAAAAGGGGTCAGGGGCCTTCAGTGGTTTTAGAGAGGCCCCATCTGCCTCAATGATAATATAGTTCACCGGGCTCAATGTAATTAATCTTGAAATCAGTAATGGGCTAATCCCTTGTAATTTTACAGAGCCGGCTAATATCTCGGAGGCGATTGTAATATGGCCCAATGCGCCTGCCTTTTTTAGGATGAAATCTACTATCTCCTTTTCTTCTTGTGAGATAAGCAGATAAGGGGTATCGGATGAGGAAGGAGGAAATATTTTAGTGGTTGTGGTGGTAATGACAACCTTTTCATGCATAGTCAATTCTCGAGAAAGGGCAAACATGAGGGTGGTTTTACCTCCGGCGCCCACGATGCTAATCACATCCTTTGAGTGAATGTCGAGAGCTTCTTTTAAACTATTCATGATTTTAACAGACGTCAGATTTTTTCCCTTGTTATTTATCGGTCTCACCGGTTGAGATTAGACAGTATTCCTTCCAATACCCCACCTCCTATTGCGCTCGCCTTATCGGAGATAGTATAACAGTATTCCTTAATTCCCCTCGGATCTACATCTCCTATTTTCATTCCCTTCCATACTTCAGCCCCGTCCCTCAACAGACCTCGAACAATACCTTTAATTTTAGCTTTAATGGAACAATCATTGACAGAGGCTACCATATCTCCGGCCTCAACAGAGGCTCCGATCTCCATTACATTTGATAGTATGCCATTTCCAGGAGCCCTGAGAACCCTTACCACCGAGAAACCAGCAATTACAGTGGGAATGCCGGTATTTTTTTCCGCCTCTCCTTCTTCTATAATTTTTCCCAGGTTGTGGCCTCGCTTCGTCTCTACCACTAAGTGAGCATGTTTCCCTGCGTAGAAGCCAGGCCCCAGGGCTATGACCAAAGGCGCGTCTGTTATCTTTGTACCCAGGTTTTTCTTGGCCATTCTGGCATCTACCATAACATCCGGTTTCAGAAATTCCTTAATTGTGGCTGTGGCATCTACTATGAGAGGCATTCGATCACTATTCCATAATTCTACCACTTCATCATATGAGTTGGCACGTTTGGCAGTTATTCCCCCGACTGTCTTTTCTTCTTCATAAACTGCCTCACAAAAAGAGACCTCTCTTCTCACTGCTTGGGGTTTGGATATTTCGGTCATACAAACCCTGAAATGGCACCTGCTTAATCGGTGAGCGACCCCGCTGGCCATTTCGCCTCCACCCTTAATAAGCACAATAATGTTTTCTATAGACATCTTCTTTTCACTTCCATCTTAAGAAAAAAGGTTTTTGCATTCCTTTAGCCAATTAATAGCTGAGGTGGTCTGGGCAATTTTAAAAGAATGAAGGGCTTTTTGAAACTCATCCATAATCTTTTCTTTTGGAGGCTGTATTAAATGTAGTTTTTCCTGCAAAATGGCGATCTGTTTATCAATAATATCTGTGGCTCTCGTTAGATTAAGTTCTTTCATAAAAAAGAGCTTGGCCATAAATTCTATGCGCAGGTTGCGTACATGATTGACTGGAGAGTAAATCCAATTTAGAAACCCTTCTTTACCTGTTTGGGTGATGGAAAATATCTTTTTTGCTGGCCTATTATCCTGCCATTCCTCCTTTGATATCACCACCCCATTTTTTTCCATCCTTTTCAATAAGGCATAGATCTGGCTCATACTCAGGCGCCAGAATTGACCCATGTTAGATGAGAAATAGCTATGCATTTCATAACCATGCTTTGGGCCGGCCATGAGAATACCGAGCAGGGCATATTCTGGTGACAATTTAAAGCTCATAATGGCTCATTATTTTATTCATTTTAAGAATATTCCAAATTGGAATAGATTTCAATTAAAAAATAGTAGTGTTCACAAGAAGTTATTTTAGACAAGATACAATGAGATACGCCTCTAAACAGGTTTTCACATCTATTTTCTATAGTGAGAAGGCAATTGACAAACTCAGGACAAATTGATAATTAACTTATGTAGTTGGTAAAAACTGGAGGATTACATGTCTGATAAATTTTATCGCTTGGGGTGTGACATTGGTGGCACATTTACCGATTTTGTCTTACTTAATGACCAGACAGGAGATATACAGATTAACAAGTGTCTGACTACTCCTCACGATCCCTCGGATGCAGTGGAAGAGGGAATAAGGGAAATGGAGCAAAAAACCCCTGGCTTTATAGGTAAGCTTGATGAGGTGATACATGGCACAACTCTTGTCATCAATTCAATTATAGAAAGAAAGGGAGCGAAAACTGGACTCATAACCACAAAGGGGTTTAGAGATGTCCTGGAGCTTGGAAGGGAGATCCGATATGCCCCATATAACATTTTTTCTGAATTCCCGAGACCATTGATTCCGAGGAGATTCCGCTTAGAGGTGGATGAAAGGATTCGTAGCAATGGCGAGGTATTGAAACCCCTGGATCCTGAGGAGGCGAGAGAGGTTGTAAGGCAATTGATCGAGATGGGCATTGAGTCAATTGCTGTCTGCCTCCTTAACTCTTTTGAGAACCCGGCTCATGAGTTGATGATCAAGGATATCATACATACGCAAGCCCCAAAACTTTCGTTTTCAATTTCTTACGAGGTCTTACCCCAGATAAGAGAATATGAAAGAACAAGCACGACAGTGACAAACGCCTATGTAAAGCCTTTAACAGGGAGGTATTTATCCAAACTTTCTGAGAGATTAGAGACCATTGGTTCTACAGGCAAGCTTTTTATCATGCTTTCGAGCGGTGGCGTCACATCAGTTGAAACAGCGGCGGAGTTTCCAGTAAGGATTATTGAGTCAGGACCAACAGCAGCCGTTATCTCAGGTCAATATTATGGAAAGCTTTTTGATATCCCTGAAATGTTTATTTTTGACATGGGAGGCACCACAGCAAAGTCATGCTTAATTCAAGGGGGAGTTGCTGGTGTAGTTCCCACCTTTGAGGTAGGAAGAGTTCAGAGGTTCATGAAGGGGAGTGGTCTCGCCATTCAGGTACCGGTTGTTGACTTGATGGAGATCGGAGCTGGAGGCGGCAGTATCGCCAAGGTAAGCAAAATGGGAACTCTACAGGTTGGGCCAGAGAGTTCCGGAGCAGATCCAGGGCCTATTTGTTATGGAAGGGGAGGCACTGAGCCAGGGGTGACTGATGCCGATCTGTTGTTAGGTTATTTGGACGAGAACTATTTTTTGGGTGGAGAAATGAAGCTTGACAGGGAGGCTGCGAGGCGTGGCATTGATGGAAAAATTGCCAGACCACTGGGTGTTCCTTTTATGCAGGCTGTTTGGGGTATCCATGACCTTATTAACGAAACTATGGCTGCAGCAGCTAAGACCCATATTGCAGAAAAAGGTGGTAATCCAAAGATTGCAACTCTTGCTGCCTTTGGTGGAGCAGGTCCAGTACACGCCTATGGGTTGGCTAAAAAATTGGGTTCCCCTCAGCTAATAGTTCCACCGAATGCTGGTGTTGGTTCCGCCCTTGGCTTTTTTACTGCACCAAGGGCATTTGATTTGGTGAGGAGCCATAAAGTTGCTCTTAATGCGGCTGATTTCGATGAAATCGAGAAGATTTTTAAAGAGATGGAGGCAGAGGGGGCTAAGACTCTACAGAAGTCCGGTGCAGAGGAAGACATTACATTTGAGCGATCTGTCGATGTTCGTTTTGTGGGACAGGGCTCTGAAACCAATATTTCTATCCCTGAAAGAAATTTCATTGAAGTAAAAACAGAAGAAGTGAGGAGTCGGTTTGATGAAATATATAAGAAACTATACGGCAGAACCTATCCTGATTCTCCAGTGGAGTTTATAAATTTCAAGGTGAGAGCGAGCCTTCCAGAACGGCTTCTAAGGCTGCCTAAGGCCACAAAAAAGGTAGGGTTTTTCAAAGATGCGATAAAGGGTAAACGCCAGGCATATTCTGGAATTGCTAAAGATTTTATCCCATACACTGTTTATGACCGGTACAAATTGTACCCTGGTATAAAATTTCAAGGCCCTGCAATCATTGAAGAAAGAGAATCAACCGTCATTGTTGGCGAAGATGCGCCTATCACTGTAGACGACTTTGGGTTTCTGTGGATAGATTTAGCAAAGTAACTTTGTAATTGTTCACGGTTCACCGTTGTCCGTAGATCTACCTACGAAGCAAGCCATTGTTTGCCCTTTTGGTGGATATATGCTTTGAGCGGTTATAATTAGCGCTTTTAGCTCCATTAATTGACCTTAAATTTCAGACCCAGGACGATCATTGGCCTGCTCTGGCGCGACTTCCTTGGCAAATATTGCAATCTCTATCTTATATATAAGTTGTTTCAATATAGCCTAATCCCGATTGTATCGGGACAGGTCTGGGCCAGGGAGTAATGGACAAGGGAGAAAGTGGTTCACTTGATACAAAAACGTAATTTATGGCCGTGTATAGTATATCTATGTAAGCAGTCTGTTACTACTATTGGTTTATCGGTGAGCCCTGCCCAGCCGGACGGCAGGCGGGGGCGAACGGAGAACTGTGAACGAATATATAACTTTTAGCTTATAGCACCAATTGCTGTTATCTATGAGCTATCAGCTAATTCAGGAGGTATAGAAATGGGACAGAAGTTTGATCCTATAACGTTAGAGATACTCTGGCGTAGATTGATTTCTATTGTGGATGAGGCGGACAGCACTGTTGCACGCACGGCCTTTTCAAGCCTGCTGAGAGACGCCCACGACTATACAAATATGTTCACTGACGGAAAAGGGAGAGAACTTGCACAGGGTACCTTTGCGACCCCTGGCCAGTCTGGGGCTATGGCCTTAGGAATCAAGAATCTTGTTAATGAGTTGCCTTCAGATAGTTACAGGCCTGGAGATGTGTTCATAACGAATGATCCATGGGCCCTTGCTGGACATTTAAACGATGTCTGTGTAATGAGCCCCATTTTTTATAAGGATAGACTAACGTCTTTTACGGCCTGTGTTTTCCATCATTCTGACATCGGTGGACGTGTATCATCTGATAATCATGATGTATATGAGGATGGCCTCTTCATACCGCTGGTGAAACTCTATGATGGTGGAACTCTTAATGAGGCTATAATTGAAATGATTCGCTGGAATGTTCGCACTCCTGATGAGGTAATAGGCGATATCCGTTCACAGATAGCAGCAAATCACGTGTGTGCAGAAAAGATATGTCAGATGCTTGAAGAGTATCAGATGGATGGCCTTGATGATTTGGCGGATGATATTATCGGCCGTACAGAAAAGAGTATGAGGGAGGCCATTGGGAAGATATCTGATGGGGTTTATCGGGCTGAAGGGATTGTGGAGCAGATGGAGGGTAAAGAGGACGTGGTCATAAAGGTGGCTGTTGAGGTAAAAGGAAGCGATATAATGGTAAACCTTGATGGTTCTTCTCCCCATGTGGACTGGGGTGGTAATGTTGTGTACAATTTTACCTATGCCTATGTGTTCATGGCCATAAAAAGTATATTTGACCCGGATATACCTAACAATGAAGGCTGTGCTGTGCCTATCACTATGAAGGCGCCCAAAGACAGTGTGGTTAACTGTACATTCCCGGTAGCTGTTGCTGCGAGAATGCAGGTAGGACATTTTATGACTGAGATAATCTATAGGGCTCTGGCAAAGGCTATACCTGACAGAGTTCTCGCAGGAAGTGGTGGAACCCCTGCAACAATGAATGTATTTTACGGAAAGAGAAACGATGGAACACCGTGGCATTCGGTGATTATCAGGGGTGGTGGTATGGGTGCCAGCTCCACAAGTGATGGTTGTTACGATTATATATTCCCTGCCAATGGAGCCAATACACCTATCGAAATATTCGAGAGTGACACACCGCTTATTGTAGAAACGAGAGGACTTCTCACCGATTCAGGTGGGCCCGGTAAAATGAAGGGAGGTCTTGGAAGGCGTGCGGTTTTCAGGGTTCCTGACGATGAATATGCCCCTACTCCACCAGTAAATCTGGGAATTCAATCTGGAAGGTATCGCTATCCTCCCGAGGGACTATTTGATGGCAAGAACGGATCAAAGGCACAATTCCTGATAAATGGGGAGCCAGGGAATCCTTATGGTTTGACCCAATTAAAACCCGGTGATGTAGTTGTGATGGATGCCGCAGGTGGAGGAGGGTATGGAGACCCGCTGGATCGTGATCCGGAATTAATTGAAAGTGATGTCGCTGATGGATACGTGAGCTTGAAGAGTGCGGAAGAAGACTATGGTGTCGTGATCAATCCTGACACTATAAAGGTGGATAGGGACGCTACAGAAAAGTTAAGGAACTCTCTGAAGAAATGATAATCAGAACCTACTTCTCCTTTTAGTAGGTGATTGTGGCAAGGAAAATATTCGAGCTGGAAACTCATACCAATGTGGCATTTTAGATTATCCCCTCTTATTGAGCGCCTCATTGATTTATTAGCAATTTCTGCACGAGCGTCCCCCTTCATATGTCCTGGACCTCTTTGCAAATGTCCACTAGCAAAGGCAGGTCATGGGTGTAAAAAGATCGCCATTCCAATGACTTGGGAAGATTTTTAAAGATTTTGTCTACCTGTTCCACAAATTTGTGGAACTGTGCTTTAGACGGACTGGAGACCTCAGATCCTCTTTCTTGGCTACTCCTTACTGAATCAAGCTTCGCTAATAATGTCTTCACACGATCTGCCGGGTTTTTCCCCATTGAGGCATATTCCTTATCCTCGATCAGTTCCGCATCCACGATATCCACGATGGCTTCAATAGTCTCAATCGAGGAGAGGTCTTCACGTTGAAGGTTTTCAGCAGCGGATATGCGCCGTGCTTGAAGGGCGTCTGCAATAACAATTTGAGCCTGAATGGTTTCCATCTCAGTAAAGTCCCGGATGGCTCGAAATCGGCGTTCTCCTGCAATCAGTTCATAACGATCACTTTTAGGACGGACGATAATAGGCTCAATTAGCCCCTCTCGTTGAATGCTCACCGCAAGTTCTCTCAGTGTATCCTCATCAAAGTGTCTGCGATGTTGATAAGGGGAGGGATCAATATCCTTAAGGTCAAGCGCCTGGGTGATGCCTTCATTCGCACTATTATTTTTTTCCGGCATGGGGAATGTGGTGGGGGAAAAGGGTATAAGGTTATTTATTCAGTTACATAGAATATTTTTGTCCTGCTTTGGAGAAAAAGGTTTTGGACAAAGCAGCATCAGTTTTCAGGGCGATTGTCAATAGATCGAGGGCTTGCCCGCCGTTTTTGTGGAGGGCTGGCCTGTTGACCATCTCATAGCCGCATCATTCACATGAGGGAGATTCGCGTTTCGAGGATCGAGCCTAAATTCATAGAATATCAATGGAAAAAAGCAAGACCTGACTCTCAATCATTTGACCCCAATCAAAGGTACCACTTGATAATAACTTATAATCTTATGTACATCCCCCATTAAGCCATACTTTATATCTTATTGATATTACAGCAATTATAGCTTATCCATTTTTACTTGATGGGGGGAATATAGGATGTCCCCCTTTATTTTTTAAGTTTTTTTAGAACTAATGCCTCTTTTTACTACCCTCTTTACTTGATATTCTAAGCAATTTCTGCACGAGCGTCCCCCTTCCCAGGAAACCTACCAGAGAACCACAGAAACCACCTTAATTTCAAAGATAACCCAAAAGGTAGAGAAATTTATAGGCAAACCCAGAAAATGCCGGAATTTAAATATTGGGCTGTATCTCGATAATTTTCTGTGAACTTATCGAGCTCGTTCCAAACATTCCATGAAAAATAAACTACCAGAATGGAAAAGTTCACTCACAAAGCTGTGTGAGAGCGCTGAGTGAGGAGGTGATTGTTGCAAGAATAAAGATTTGAGCCGCAGATTCATATTCACTTTACAGTTTTAAGTTGTTTTTGAACCAACGACCTCTTTTATTTTCTATGGCTCCAGTCTGGTAAGCCAGTCAATCCTATCATAGTGCTTATCATAAGAATAAAGTTCTTCTATACCATTCTCTTTCAGGATTAATGCGTTGCATGCATCTATATAGTCGATGTTCTTTTCACTATATAAAATCAGGGCATTCAGGATCAGGTCTTTGTGGGGACAGATCAAATTGGGAGTGTTCAGGATTTTTTCCACTTTATCTTGAATTTCATTCTTTTGTAATTCATAAAATGATTCAAGGACCCAGACAATTTCGGCAATGACCAGATCCGTGGTAAAGAGGGTCTCTTGTTTTTCAACTGCCTTCTTGAAGATTTCCTCACAGGCATCCACTTTTTCGGGAACATCATCTGTCAGGAATCTGATGAATATATTAGTATCAAGAAATCTCATTCCGCCTCCTCAACAATCCTTCGGGCAACCTTTTTCCTGGTGTTGTCTCTAAGCTTGTTGAAATCAATTGGTTTCTCTTTTGTATTCACACTTCCCCTGAGATCAAGGATATTCCCCTTAAGAGGTTTTAAAACAACTCTTTCACCCTCAATCAGATAAAAGATCCTATCTTTCGGTTTAAGCCCTAAAAGATTCCGTACATCTTTTGGAATGGTAGTTTGCCACTTCTTGGTTAAAACTGATACCGGCATTTTTAATTCCCCTTTCAATTCTATTTTTACTTACACTTTATGGTTTTCCTTTAATATTGTCAAGTGAATTCCGACTTCCCTTAGTCCTCCTGGAAAAATGAAAAGGCGATTAAGAGAATAATCTCACCGGCCTGTAAGCCCTATTGGTTGGAAGCGGAGCCGGAGGCCAGGGCGGGCTGGCCCGCCGTTATTTTTATCCGCCTCAGGCGGGTTTATCCGCCGTTTTTTTGGGGGGCATGGCCCCATTCACATTCACGTCCCCAAATGCTATTTTCATTTTGTATTTTTTTTAGTAACAATTCGGGTTGTTTTTTTCTTTAACGTTTTGTATTCTTAGCAGAGAAATTCCCAAAATCTATAATTGCTATCTTTTTCGTGGATAAAATCCTCAAAATGTGTCCGTTCATCTCCTAACAGAATGTAGAAGTTCTGTTAGGAGGTAAAAGCACCATCCGCTAAAACTCAACCCACTTTAAATCTGGCATGGTAAGCCGTTGGTCTTTTAAAACTTAAGCAGTATCAGTATGAATAACCGGGAACCTCAACAAGAAATTATCCAAAATGAAATGTCCAAAATGCCAAGCCAAAAATCCTGATGAAAGGAGGTTTTGCCGTGAATGCGGGGCAAAGCTCCTTTTAATGTGTCCCCAATGCGGCTCTAAAAACCTTCCCAGCGATAAATTCTGCGGTGAATGCGGCTACAACCTGACAACACCATCTGAACCAACCCCCAGAGATCTCTCTTTTGATGAAAAGATAGAAAAGATTCAACGTTACCTTCCTGAAGGCATTACTGAAAAAATCCTAAGCCAAAGGGATAAAATCGAGGGTGAACGCAAGCAGGTTACGGTGATGTTCTGTGATATGGAGGGATTTACCTCCCTTGTCGAAAGTTTGGGACCTGAGGAAGCTTACTCCGTCATGGATGAGGTCTACGAGATACTCATTCACAAGGTGCACGACTATGAAGGAACGGTCAATGAGATGACCGGGGATGGGATTATGGCCCTTTTTGGAGCACCTATTGCGTTGGAGGACGCACCTCAACGGGCAATTCGGTCAGCCTTGGCGATACACCGGGAGATGGCGAGGTTCAACGACAAAATGAAAAAAGATAGAAAGGCCATGCCCCCGCTCAAGATGCGCATCGGCATCAACACAGGACCCGTGGTGGTGGGCACTCTTGGAAACGACCTTAGGGTTGAATTCAAGGCAGTGGGAGATACCGTCAATTTAGCCTCCCGAATGGAAAGATTAGCAGAGCCGGGAACCACCTATATGACAGGGGAGACCTTCAACCTCACAGAAGGATTCTTCCGGTTTGAGGCCTTGGGAGAAAGAAGTATTAAAGGTAAGGAAGAGCCAGCCAAAGTCTACCGTGTGATAGCCCCCAGTACCATAAGGACACGCTTT
>Ga0233415_10001305_pt1 | contig 10886 bp, 12 predicted proteins | sample Na_anoxic_12_MG_FD_188631 | JGI IMG/M metagenome (GOLD analysis project Ga0233415, IMG submission 188631) | Seawater microbial communities from Saanich Inlet, British Columbia, Canada - Na_anoxic_12_MG | ecosystem: Environmental > Aquatic > Marine > Inlet | place: Canada: British Columbia...
AAGAAAAGCATGTTTTCTTCGATAGCTCCTTGAGTATCTAAATTTTTAAGAATTGCATCAAATGAATCTAAACCAGAAGCAGCACTGAAACCAACTTGTACATTACCTCTCGCCTGAATAGCAGCAAAAAGACCTTGTGTGCCTCCACCTAAAGCAGCGTTAGCAACGTTAACTCCAGAAAGTTCACCTTCTACCATAGACATTTCTAAGTAATCCTCAAATCTAAGTCTTGTTTCAGACTCAGCTTTTAGGTACCATAAGTAACCTCCAGTACCATCTTCAGTAGCAACTTCTACCCAACCGATCTGAGCAGTGTCAGAACCATTGATAGTATAAGTACTTCTAATTATGATTGGTTGATTAGAAAATTGTGTGAAAGCAGGAGTAACCGTAACCATAGGGTTGTTTACCGCATTATAAGCGTTAACACCAGCCCCTGCGTTACCAGTTGAAGTTCCTTTTTGGAAGTTTGATCCATAAACAAATATTTTTACTCCCGGTGCATTTAAAGCAACGTTAGCAATACCAGCAGCAGCTAAATTAAGAAAACCATAAGGTTCTACAATTAAAGCACCTGTAGTTGTGTCTGAAGAACTAACAAAACATTTTGCTTCGTTTCCAAAATTATCCATTACAACTATTGTTGAACCTGGAGATATTGAATTCAATACCTGAGGCTGAACACCAGCACCAGTTATTGGAATTGTTATTACTGCAGCAACACCACCCGCACCAACAACAGAACAACCGTTGTATGCAATGTGTAATCTATTTTGTTCTGACCAGATAACTTGATCAGATGTCATAGGCATTTCAGCGCCTACCATACGTAAAAAGCCTGATAACGTTCTGTTACCATATCTTTCTACTTCTTGTTCATACAATTCCGGTAGGTATTGTTGAGCAAAGTTATTATCAGCACCTCCTGTGGTACCGTCAAACGTCAAAAAATTGTTTTGAAGTAATTGTTGTGATTGAGAGGGTATAATACTCCCAAACTGTGGACTTAAAGCCATAATTTTTAATTTTTAATTAATTAGTTAAATTTTTTAGTTTTTATTCGTAATTTTGATGAATCTAATCCACTAATCGATTTTACTTTTAATCCGTTTATGAAAACATTTCCATCGGCAACTTGCCTAGGTTTGTCTGTCGAAGGATTTTTGGAACTTTCGATAACGTTTTTAACGCCATCTGCTTTTCCTTGTTCATAAAAGTGATGAGCAATTTTATCAGCATTCATGGCAGCATACATTGCTTTGTGATAACCCGCTGGATCTACAATCTCACCTTTGTCATTAGAATATTTATTGACAAAGTTTTGTACATCTGCTTGTGTTTCACCAACTTTAACTGGATCTTTTATACCATATCTAAATTTCTTTTCTCCTACATTGAAATCAAAACCTTTGAATTCTTGAGAAAAAAGCTTTTTAGTGTTGTATCTAAAATCTCCATGTAATCGTTGTGCGCTTTCTTGTTGTGCCTTGTAGTTGTCGTAAAAGCTCATAGCTTCTTGCTGTTCTTGAGTAACGCCCGGTCTCAACTTGATCTCGTCGTAATACTTACTTTTTGAACTTTCTAAGTGCTGTTTAGCTTTTGCAACTTCTTCTTTGTAAGCAAGTTTCTTTTTACGAATGTCCCTTGCTTCGTCTACATCTTCGTCAAAGTCGAAATTGTCTTCCATAAGAAAAGCAATTTCTTCTAAATCTAAATGCGGTTTTGTTTTTATATAGTACTCTTTTAGTAGTTGCCCACTGTTGAGTTTAGAGTAATCTTTATTAAGTGCTACGTAATCTTCTACGTTTCCACCAGTTTCTTCCATAAATGAAACTAGTTTTTCAATGTTTTCAGGTAAAGGTTTTCCAAGAACTTTTTCATCTCTTTTAGCTTCTGCTATTTCTTGTTTAATTTCTTTAACCTCTGTTTTTTCTTCCTCGGTTACTTCTTGGATTGGGGAAACTTCTTCAACAGCCGCGACGGGCTCTGATACTTGTTTGTCCACTTCAACCAAATCTCCGGTTTGTTTTTCTTCAGGAATTTTTCCTGTTTCTCCGATTTGAATGGCATTGTCTTGTTCTTTAGGTATAGTTACTTTAATAACTTCAGGAACAATTTCTCCTGTAGCTTCTGGTTTAGTTAAATCCACTTTTATTGGATCGTTTCCACTAAGACTTCCTAGATTCTTAGGTACTCTTTTTTTTGACTTTAATTTAAAGTCACCTTCCTGTTTAACAGGTTCATTTGTTTTTGTTTCTTCTGACATGATAAAATATTATATAATTAATTATTATTGTTGCTGTTGACTCAAAAATGAATCTACATCAAATCCTCCAGCGTTAATACCAGTGTTTTCAAAATCTACTGGGCCAGAATCGTTTTGTCGTTGACTAATCAACTGACTTTGTTGAGTTCCTTGTAATTTAACTCTTTGATCTTTACGATCTTCTATATCTTTTTCTTTACTGCCTTCTGCCCCTACTTTAACTTGAGCTAATTGCATGTTATATTCAAACTCTTGAGCTAGTAATTGAGCTTTTATTTGCATTTCAGTTTGCATTCTTTGTATTTCAAACTGAGATTTAGCTTGTTCTACTTGTACTTTTTGCTCTGTTAAAGCTTGTTGTTTTTGCACTTCTGCTAATGCTGTTTTTTCAGCAGTTTGTGATTGAGCTTGTGCTTGAGATTGAATAATCAACTGTTGTTGCTGCTGATCTCTTTCTTGTTTCTTTTGTCTTTTTTGTTTTAATAGTTGATTAGCTAATTTAAGATTTTTAATTTGTCTTATATCTATAGCATCTTCTAAATCAATACCTTGAGACTGTAAAGCTATTTGTATATTTTGTTCAAGTATTTGTTTTTCTTCATCATCTGGTTCAAGTTCTAAAAATATACCAAAATCATGAAGATTTAAGTTCTGTATTTCTTTTAAAGTTTGCACATTGTAAACAGATATACTTTCCATTAAAGCGTTAGCTGTTAAAGGAAATTGAAGAACGTCAGCTAGTTTCAAAGAAATATTTTCACATATTCTTAAAGACAAATACATACTAGCTTGATTAATATGTTTTGTAGCGATGTTAGATTGATTTGCAGCCATTTTTGCTAATCCTACCAAAGCATCTTTATCTGGTAAACTACCATCTCTAGCCTCATTAAGTCCAGTTACATCTCTTATCATTTGTAAATAGTATTGATAAGTTTGTATTAAACTTTGAAGTTTAGCACCACTAGCAGAAGAGGTTAATTCTTGAATTGGTATTTTACCTCTATTTATTTCACCATCTTGAGTCAAGGTTCTACCAACTATACTACCAGTTTGAAAATACATATTTAATGCCTCTGCTGGATTATAATTTGTTCCATTACCTAAATCTACTTCAGCTAAACCATCCATGTCTAAAAATACTCCATCGGGAACCATTCTGGCTAATACTTGTTGCATTTTTAAATGAGTCAACTGTATCATATCAGCAAAACCAGTAATTTTACTAACTAAAGATTCTATTCTACCCTTGTACATTCTTGGTGCACAAATAGCATAATTCATTTCAACTTTAGTTGTGTCGGAAATAGGTCTAGTCATGTTTTCAGCTAATTCCCATTTCAACATAGTGTTAGTGCCTAAAACTTTAACACCACTATATAGGACTTCTATACTTCTAGAAACTCTATCATAAGTGTCTGCTGGTGGAGGATTAAACTCGTCAGTTTTTTGAATTATTTTCTCTAACCCATTATCTGTTTTTTTCAACTTAAATACTTGGTTCATGTACGTCTTATACTCAAAATATAAAATCTGAACCGTGTTATTGTCATAATTTCCCCAACCAGTAATATACTGTCTATTACCTGGCATTTCCTGTATTCGCTGTAATTCTTCATTACTTATGTCAGGAAATTGTTTTTTTAATTCTGGTATAGTAATTGATTTAACTTCCCCTACATAATAAATATCTTCAAAATTTGGATCTTCTGTATATGAATAAATCATATAAGCGGGGTCTACATAGTCAACCGTGATACCATTTGATTTATTAAAATTAGTTTTGCACGCTGCTATTCCACAAACAACAAGATCTTCATTTAATCTTCTTTTTGTTAGCTCATATTTATTTTTAGCTAACGTTGTTGTTATAGCTTCTTCTTCCGCTATTTCTATAGATTGTTTATAGCTTAGTTGCATATGCAACTCTAACTCTTCTGTAGTTCTTGGTAGTTCTTGTGGTGGAACATTAGACTGTTGAAGATTTAAACCTAAAACTTCTTTTGCTTTAGCTATCTGATCTTTAGCATACATGTCTCTTGCTACGGCAGTTGCATAATCTGTTCTTTTTTTAACAGACTCTGGATCTTGAGAATAGGCTTTTATATCATATTCTTTATTAGATATACCGTTAACTACAATGTTTACAAATTTAGATAAAACTGGAACTGGTTTCCAATCTAAATTTAAATAAGATAAATCACCATTAATAGACAATTCATCTTTATATTTTTGAACAGGTTGTTCACCTCTAGCATAAAGTCTTAAATAATGAAAATTATTAAAACTAGTTAAATATCTATTACCATTAGTTCTACCTTGATTAAACCATTCTGTTTCAATAGCTGATGCCACCTGTGAACCATATTCCCACGAAGCTTTTTCTATGTCTGGTACTACCTGACTTGGAAAGGCGCTATTAGAATTTGTGTACATTTTCATTTATTCAATTATTTTTGACATTGATCCTTTGTTATTATATTTTTTAATTCCTAAATCATAAACTTTTTTCTCAATAATAGGATTTGGTCTATATTTATTCTTATTACAAGCCATTATTGCTAACCCAGAACTTATCGATGCATCATGTGAAGTCCTGTTGTTTATGTTAAACTTGGCCCAATCCTCTAAAGTTCTTTGGAAATAAAAATCTCCATAATTAGTATCAGGTCTTAAACCTATATAATCTTGTATGTAAGATTCTATTGCTGCTGCGTGAGACTGTTTTATATCTTCGCTTGAATTAGGTATACCACCTATTTCTCTTTCAGTCACTGATAGTTTTGTGTAAATTTTATCTGGTCTATTCATAGAGTAACCTCTATAACCTCTTCTTTTAAAATAATATAATAATCTAGGTTTATTATTTTCTGCAAGTATTGGCATACCGTAAAATATACAAGCCATTAAAACATCTTCAAAAAAGATTTCAGCAGTAGAAGGTCTAGCAATATATTCTAAAAAGAAATGATTAGTTGGACAGTCATCCATTGAAAATTTAGTTAAACCGTGTAAAGAACCATTCGATCCTCTACCATCTACTGTTCCTGATATATCATAACTGTCACATCCAAAAGCACCCATATGCTCATTGCCTGGATGTTTTTTACCATTTTTTGCAATAACATTATTTTGTAAATGCGTTGGTGGAACCCATGAAATGTAAAACCTTCCATTGTTGCTTGGGCTAAAAACTACTGAAGTATCCTTAACACCATTAAACCATTGAAAATTTCCCCTGGTTATTATCCCACTGTTTTTTAAATCTGCATTCCAATCTATTTGCTCATAAATTTTAGTTAGATTAAATAAAGAAGATTTAGCTTCATCTCTGAAGGCGTGCTCCTCTGTACGTGGAAATTGTCTGTAAAATTCATTAAGTCCATCTTGATCACCCTTAAGACCATCTACTTCATTCTGCCAGTATTCTATAACACCTATATTTATTTTTGTACCATGCGGATCTTCAACTGCTTGCTTCGGGGTATCGAATACAGGTACGCCATAAGAGTCGATGTATCCTTCGTAGTTCCATTCCATAGGTATGAACAAACTATATAATCCTGAACGAGTTTGTCCATTAGCATTTCTTTTGGTAACATCTGAGTCATAATAAAGCTTTTTAAAATTCTCGCCACCTTTATCTAAAGCGTTTGATGTTGAACCCATCATGCACTTACCAATAATTTTACTACCTAATCGTAGTGTTGTTTTAGTAACTCTCCAGTTATTTAAAATATTGTTTGGTCTCTCCCATTTACCAGATTCATCATGAACTAATAATTTTAGCTTTTCACCATCATAAGAGTTGTCTCCAGTGTTTTTCCAATCTATCGTTGTATCAAGACCTGTTAACTCCCTAAGAGTTTCATTAGTTTCAAGTTTTCTTCTTGTAAACTTAGACGCTGGAACTCTGTAGGCAAGTTCAGTTTTTGGTCTATCCATACCATCTTGGATCGGTTTAAAGAAAAACGGGTAATTGACGGATATGGGTACAACCTTGTCGGTAAACATGGTTTTAGCATCTGGACCTGTTTTTGATAAAATACCAAATCTTGAATCCGTGGAGATCGTAGCGTTGTTAACGCATTCACCTGATGCCATAAAAGAAAATCCTGATCTTCTGTTTTTAAGATAACAGATGCCATAGGACCTTGTATCGGCTTTGCAAGCTTCCCAGAATATAAAGAATAATCTGTTTGCTTCCCTAAAATCTGGTTTCCCAACATCAATCTTGGACCACTGCAAGTACATGTAATGAGTACCAGTAATATAAGTAGGCTTGTCTTTATTAAAAAACCAAAAGCCTTTTTCTCTGTATTCAAATTCTTTATCAATGTAATCATACCATAGTTCTTTAAAGTCTAGTGGATATTCTTCCCAATCAAAAATTGTTTTGATTTTTTTTAAAGATTTAGGTAATTCAGTTCTAGTCCATTTATTGTTTTCAAACTTAACTACATTATCTGATTGTTTAGGTAAAGCTATTTTAAGATTTTGAATCTCATGTACCTCTCCTATTTCACCAGTTTTACTAATTACAATCATATCAAATTCTTGATTGTAACCGTACTCCCATTTTTTATACCTATTGTTTCTATTTAAAACTTTAAGTTTAATATGGTTTTTTAATACTTTGTGTAAAGTTTGACTATACATTATTTAGATCTTCCTTCCGCAAACCCTCTAAACGCTTTTTCTTCTTTTATTTCTTTAGGTTTTTCGTTAAGCATATCATCCTCCTCTTGTATTCTTTGTAATATTTCAAATGCATCAAATATAGCTAACTTTTTAGTAGCCGCTGCGTTTTTTAATCTATCAGCTGTAATATCATCACCAGTATCTATAATAGCTTCTTTAGCAACTTTAATAAGTTCCTCAACTGCTATTTGCCCAGCTTGGATTATACTCAGTTTGGTTTTCTTTATTTCCATATTTAATTACAATATCATTTGATTTCATACAGTACAAACGCTTTTTGTCAACTACGAAATCGTACTCACCATATGGCGTGTAACCAACAGTGTCTCCCTCGTGTATCCCTAGCGCTTCTAACGAGCTATTACCTATTTTTAGTATTCCAATAAGACTTTGCTCTTTATCAACCTTAAAATTACTTTCGTTTTTTAAAGGTTTTATAAAACACCTGTCATTAATAGATGCCCATTTTAAATTTGATTTATATAAGTACACCTGGTCAAGTGAACAAAAATACTGATTATCTTTGAAATAAGATCTAGATTTTTTCTTAACACCTTTCATATCATAAAACGTTCTAAATACGTTATGGTGTATTAAAATAGTATCACCTACTTTTATCGGAGTTTTAAATGCTAAAGGAGTTTTAATTACTTTAGCTACATTGTTTACAAATTTAAAACTTTCAATTTTAGTATTTAATATAATTTTAACATTTTCTATTTCTATTTCATTTTCATAAGCGTCACCAACTGGCTCTACTATGAAATCATATAAGCTCCGCATTAATACTCTAAATCATATTCAATGGATATTGCCATATTAGAATTAAACTTCTTCCATGGCAATATTTCATTGTTTTTCTTTATGTGAATATTATAAGAGCTGTCTTCTTGATCATGAATGATATAAGCTATTTCGTGTCCTCCATAGACCTGTTGGCCAATAGAGTAATGCATAGCATCATTTTTATAATCAGATCCAATACTGATTTTTCTTACAACGTTACTCACTTTATTTTTTGTCCTCTACCTCAACGATAGTGTATTCTCCAGTTTGAAGATCAATGTTTATAGGACCATACTCCTCTTCAAGTTTTTTCTTAACCTCTTCGGCCTTTTCATTTTCTTTACTGAATTCTACTTTAAGAGCACTTTTTTGTATTTCAACGAAACCAATATTATTTAATATTTGGTTTACTTTTCCTTGTGTTTCTTTAATTTCGTTTAACTGTTCTTCAGTTATTTTTGCGTTTTGTTCTGCCATTTTTAATTTAATTTAATTGTTATAGTTAATTTACTTAGTTATTATTACTTATAGATTTGAATTTTTCCGCTCCTCGTGAACCAAAATAGGCTACGTAAACAGTTGTTGTTAAAGTTTTTAACAAGCTAATCCATTCTTGCTCTACAGTTAGAGATATTAAATGATGACTGTCAACCCATATAAGAGCTACTGTCATAATAGTTAAAAATATTAAACTCATCGGTCGTGTGTTTTTACTAAGCCATGAATCGCTTTTCATATCACTCTCCCAACGTTTTGATACTTCTTTTAGTTCTATCATATCTTGCTCTAATAATTTAAGAGCAGTTTCTTTATCTTGTGGAGATATTATAATATCAGGTTCTTTTGTTATTAAGTTTTTTACTAAACCTAGTAACCCAGCATCTGGTATTACACCACCCACAGTTCCAAGGATACTAGGGGCAATTTTATTTAAAAACTGCCCAACTTTAGTATCTTTGAATTTTTTCTTAGACATAAACTATAGTGTAGGTCTTGGCCCTTGAATAACTTTAGCATCTTCTCTTAATCTTTTTTTATTAGCTATTCTAGCTTGAACATGTACATTTGATGAACTTGTGCCATATGGGTTTATTGGTAAAGGTTTGCTGGAATCGTATGAGGCGTTAGAGTCGTCATCAAAACCTGAATAATCACTATAAAGATCCTGCGCCTTTTTTTCTTGACCTGATGCTACCATTTTAAGAGAATCCAATTCAGCTAAATTTCGACTTACTTGCGTAGTGTTTGCATCATATTCACCTTGACTTTTAATGAGATTTATAATGCTTTGTTTTCCATGATTAGTTTTAACACCACCTGAAGGCGCTACATTATTTAATTTTATTTCAGAAGCTGGATGCCCAGCTATGTGATCAGCTGCACCTTTCTTTTTAGATGCACCAAAACTCATTATGCTAGCTACTTTAGCAGCTCCTTGTGCATAACTGTTTTGTCTAGCTGCGCCAAAGTTTTGCGTAAAACCCATTCTTTTAGCCCCTAAGTGTTCACCACTTTCTGAATGTTTTGTATTCTTAGCGTGAAGACCTCCTTTAAAATCAGCCACGCCTTCTTCTTTATATTTAGCGCCACCTTTTTTTCTAGCAGGAGGAGTATCCATTTGTTTTACGTCTCCAGGCATTTTATTAAGATCTTTTTTTTCTTGCTTTACTGATTCAGCAGCACCTTTTTTCTTATAAGATCCTTTTTTTTCTTTATTGTCCATTTTTATAATTTTTAAGTATTAAGTTTTTTATCTAATTTTTTTTCTAACCTATAAGGTTCAAGTTCCCAAGGTTGATTTGGATCACCAGAAGCCATTTTAGAGTAATCATATTCTTTACCCTTCCAAAATACAACTTCTTTACCAGCACCATTAAAACCGTAGTCTAAGTCACCATTCTTATATTGTTTAACATGTTCAAGCTCATGGACCACTGTTTTTAATTTTTCAACAGGATCTTTAGAATCTTCATTTAAAATGATAACTCCATTTTTAGGTGTTCTAGCGTGAACAGGATCACCTTCCATATCTCTTTCAAACATCGATGTGCTCATAAGGTCTAATCTAAATGGAGAATTCATTTTAAAAGCCATATTAATTGTTATAAGGAATTTTATCGTTAAACCACTCTTGGCGTTTAGCACATCCACAAGGAATGTTAAGACCGTCAGACACTCTATCTACAACGGTCTTAATTCCTGTTTTTTCAGTGAAATTAGCTATAGTATCGCCAAATCCTCTAGGTTTCATTAATACTTACTATAAAGTGTTATCTGATGAAAACGCAGCTTGTACAAAGTACATTTGACTATCAGTTCCTCTTACACCAGCTCCATCTAAAGCTAACTGAACCTGTGAAGAAACTCCACCTGGGTTAGCAGTTAATGCTTTGTTGATAGATTGAGAAGGCATGTTTTGATATACAGAAGGAACAGTTGGAGCAACGATTGCAGCACCACCACCAAGTGGGGCAGAGGTCGTGTTTGTTCCTAAAGTTAACGTAAGTATTCTTCCACCTACTGATCCAGCTGTGTCTGCGCCAGCAGTGGCTAAACCTACATATTCGCTTAATGTAATAACTACTGATGTAGCCGCTCCAATATCTGAAATGCTTTCAATTTTTGAAACGTCTAATAATACGTCTCTTTGTCCTGCTCCACCCGTTAATGCTTCAGCATTATCGATTCTAAATTTAATGAATTTTGCCATAATTTTTGTTTTTGTTTTTGTTTTGGTTGTTTGTTATTTGTTTTATGTGATTTTCAGTTTACTCTGTTTATTTTATCGAGGATAACTATTTCCACCAGCACCTGTTTTATATGCTGGATTAGGTCCTGTAACGTTTACTGGTTTTGATTTATTTAATCCTTTACCAAGAGGTCCAATAATTTCATTAAAATTACCTCCTCTTGATATACCACTGCCTGTAAAATTACTAGGATTAGGTTTTGATGTTGGAAATTTATGCTTAAGAACTTCTCTAGGATAGCTAAAGGCTTCTTGTAAGTTTTGAGAAGTAGATTTTGGCATATTATCCGACATTTTTTTTAATTGTTGTTTACTTAAAGGCTTTAACTTAGGAAGAGCTCTAAACCCATCAATTCCAAACATAGACGCTGTTCTTATAGTTTG
>Ga0233415_10001307_pt1 | contig 10881 bp, 15 predicted proteins | sample Na_anoxic_12_MG_FD_188631 | JGI IMG/M metagenome (GOLD analysis project Ga0233415, IMG submission 188631) | Seawater microbial communities from Saanich Inlet, British Columbia, Canada - Na_anoxic_12_MG | ecosystem: Environmental > Aquatic > Marine > Inlet | place: Canada: British Columbia...
GCGCATTGAAGAGCGTATAAAAGCCGGAGGGCTCACGAAAGACCAAGAACTCAAATATATAGCGGAGCTCAACAAGTTGCAGGATAACTACTCAAAAGAGATTGATACGGAATATGTAGTTGAGTTGATCCAGTATAATTGCCCCGCCTGTGATGGCGCGCAAAATACTGGAAAGCGCGAACCTAGTGTTCAATGGTCCTAACCACTACATATAGTGTTCGGTGCTTAAATATAGGGCTCGTACCAGGTGTTTAGCCTCAAAAACAATTTAACATACTCAATGTTATGCGACGTTACAACGTGGTATGCAGGCACAAAACGAGATAAAAACAGGGCAGGGGGGTAAGTGAGGGGGTACACCGGAAATGGGCAGCACGGTCGGTGTGCGTGATATACCCTTCCCCGATTTTTTCCCATATTTATTTGTAGTGCTACTTGCATTACATCTCTACTTGATATATACTATCTACATGGACAACGAATTTCAAAAATACAAATTACAGCTTCGCCAGTCGCTAGACCTGGATACTAAGATACTATTGACTAAGCGTCGTATTGCTGATGCTGTTAGTAAGTATGGTGAATCTGGAATGTACATTTCTTTTTCCGGTGGGAAGGACAGTACAGTTCTTTTACACCTGGTTCGTTCGCTGTATCCTTCAGTGCCTGCTGTTTTTGCTGATACTGGATTGGAGTATCCTGAGATCCGCGAATTTGTTTCTTCGCTGAATAACGTTACCAGTTTGCGTCCTAAGATGGGATTTCGTGATGTATTGGAGAATTATGGGATTCCAGTTTTATCGAAAGAGGTGTCTCAGAAGCTTCATGAGATCCGGACGACGAATAGTGATAAGTTGCGGAACAAGCGTCTGTATGGTGATGATAAGGGGAATGGTGCGATGCCTAAGAAGTGGCGGTATATGATTGAGGCTCCTTTTAAGATTTCACACAATTGCTGTAATGTTATGAAGAAGTCGCCTTTTAAGAAGTATGAGAAGGAAACGGGGCGTGTTCCTTTTATTGGGACGATGGCTCAGGATAGCACGATGCGGAAGACTTCTTATTATAAGACCGGGTGTAATTCGTTTGAGACTAAGCGTCCGGTGAGTATGCCGATAGCGTTTTGGATGGAGGCTGATATCTGGGAGTACATTACGCGATTTGAGTTACCATACTCTGAGATTTACGACAAAGGATATGAGCGTACTGGATGCATGTTTTGTATGTTTGGAGTTCACCTGGATGGTCAGCCGAATCGATTTCAGCGGATGAAACAGACGCATCCTAAGCAGTGGAAGTATTGTATGGATGTGCTGGGATTGCGGAAAGTTATGTGGTATTTGGAGCTGCCGTGTGAATAATTGCTATTTTAACTGTATTGCACCTTGCACTACTTAATATATGTATTATACTATTTACATGAGCATGATTTGAGCGCAGGTCCTCTAAACCTGAATGCTGGATCATGCTTCTTTTACTGAAACTCGAACAAAGGAGAGACGATGGAAACTTTTAGTGTAAAGACAGTGGTGCGTAAAGGTGACGAGAGTTTACGCTCTGTTACTAGTTTCGTGCAGGCTACTGACTTTACTGATGCGCTGACTCGATTTCTTGCTTCGTTGAGTTCCTGGAGTCACTGCGGAATAATTGAGATTACTATTCGGAGAGGTAAGTGAACGTTGAATTTTTAATTTGGATGCTGTGCTTCGCGATTTTGGTATCGCTGATGGACGATCCACGTGAACTGAGATAAGGAGAACTCGAAAGTATGAAAGTTTTAAATGACAATGTGCTCGTTGACAAGATCAACGACGAGTCGAGAGGTGGAATTGTGTTACCGAACGAGGTTAAATCTGAGCGATTTGACTTTCAGAAGGTGCGAATTGTGGGTGTTGGACCTGATGTTAATCCTGGGATTGCTGTTGGCGACCTGTGTTTGATGTCACCGATGAAGGGCCAGGAGTGCAACATTGGTGGGCGCGACCTGTTTCTGTGCAAGGAAGAAGAAATCGAAGCTAAGATTGTGGAGTAATTATGAGCAAAGAATCTATTGCGGAAAAAGTGAGAGAGCGTATTGTTCAGGAGTATGGTGTACCTAGATTCCTTGAAGATGACGTTGTGTTAGCTACGATTGGTGATTCGCTGGATAAAATTCAGTTGAACATGTCGCTGGAAGATGAATTTAACATCCTGATTGAAGATGATGAGATGGAAAAGCTCATTACGGTTGGCGATGTTGTTGAAATAGTGTATAATAAAGTAATGAATTAAAAACCTCCTCTCCCCTTGGTTAGCCCGGAGGGTGGTTTTATTACCATTTCTCCGCCCTCCGGGTTTTTTATGAGGAAAGAAAGATTATGAAGAATAAAACTATACAAATCAGGCTTACTGAAGAACAGTATAATATTATTGACGGCAACAGGCGCAGGTCTGGATTCACCAGTTTGAGTGAGTTTAGCCGAGTGAAATTAATGGAAGGCTCTCCTGAATTGGCTAATATAAAAGATCCTGAGCCTGTGATCAAAGAGCCTGAAATAACGAAGTTCCATTAATTATGCCACGGATAACTTTACCGTTTAATTATGAACCGCGCCACTATCAGCTTCCATTGAATAAATATATGGATTCCGGTGGCAAACGTGCTATGTGCATATGGCATCGAAGAGCTGGAAAAGATTTGTGCTTTATAAATATACTTGCTAAGAAATCTTATGAGCGTGTTGGTGCTTACTATTACTACTTTCCCACACAGGCATCTGCCAGGAAGATTATCTGGAATGGTATGAACCGCGACGGATTCAAGTTTCTGGATTACTTTCCAAAAGATTATGTCAAACATGTGAATAACCAGGAAATGTACATCGAGTTTATTAACGGCAGCATCTTTCAGATTATCGGGACTGACAGACTTGATGTTGTCGGAGTGAACCCGGTTGGATGTGTATTTTCTGAGTATTCGCTGCAGAATCCAAAAGGATGGAGTCTCGTTCAGCCTATTTTGCGTGAGAACGGTGGCTGGGCTATCTTTAACGGCACATTCCGTGGAGCCGGTAACCATATGACTAAAATGTATAATCGTGTGAAGTCTTCTCCTCGCTGGTACTCTGAAGTGCTGACAATTCGGAATACCGGAGCTATCTCCGAAGAGCTTGTTGAGCAGGATATACTCGATGGTGAAATCAGTCGCGAGCTTGCCATGCAGGAATATTACTGTGATGTTTTGTCATCGACTACCGGAGCTTACTATTCCACTTATATAAACGAAGCCGAGCGTCAGGGAAGAATCTGTGATGTACCGGTTAATCCTCTTCATCCGGTTTACACTGGATGGGATTTGGGTATTGATAACGCGATGGGGATCTGGTTTTACCAGGTCTACGACAACAATATTTACTTTATTAATTATTACGAGAAGACGAATGAGGGATTAGCTCACTATATGAAGAAGATGGAAGAGCTGAATTATCACTACTCTCGCCACTTTGCACCTTGGGACATCTCTCGTCGTGATCCGATTTCCGGTAACAGTGCATATAAAAATGCACTTGAACTAGGTTTGGAGTTCGATAAAGTTAAGCGAACTAAATCTGTTACTGATGACATTGAACTTTGCCGAAGAAGATTTCCTCGTATGTACTTTGACAGGCGGAACTGTGAGTATGGGATGGAAGCTCTGGGAAGCTATCACCAGAAGCAAGACGAGAAAAGGTCATTAGAAGGCCGTCCTGTGTTCCAAAGCACTCCTGACCATGATTGGTCCTCAAATTGCGCTGATGCGTTCAGGACAGCTATCAGATCATGGGATTTAGGCTTGTGTCGTCGAAGGAAAGGTATGTTTGGCGGAAAGAAGGGTCTTCCGATGCAGGATAGCTATCTGAATAAAGAAAAAGCTCCAGAAGAACTCTACCTGAAGAATCACGGAGTAAAGTGGAGAAATGAAGCTAATAGCGAATATGATGATGAAGAGATACCAAAAGATTTTCAGGACAAGTATGTTTAAGCTTATAAAAGAGCAAGAAGATCGATTGTCCTTCACTTCCGGCATGCTTATCAACCGAATTTTCGCACATGAGCTGCAGAAAGCTGTCTTTTATGACGGAAAAATTAACTCCTTCGCTGAATTGCTTCAATTGTTTAAGAATTCTGATGTAGCATTTTCTTACCAGGACGGAGTTTTGTGCGGAGCTTTGTGGATCCAGCGCGAAGAACACCGTGTAGGACGCATACATTTTGTCACCTTTTCACCGTTTAATGGAGAGGAAGCTTTGCCGATAATTGAAAAATATTTGCAAAAAAAACTTGACAGGAGCAATAATGCATGCTATACCATTATAATAGGAATAACACCATATCGGGCCGTTGCGAGATATTTTCGTAAGATCGGTTTTTCCGATGCGGTAAAGATGCCGGATTATCATTATGATAATTATAAGCAATGTTACATACCTTGCTGGCATACATTTTTAACACCTAATTAACGAGGTAGAATCATGGGCGGTGGCGGAAAATCTCAAGACACACCAGCACCTCCTCCTCCTCCACCCCCACCACCAGCTCCTCCGAGTAAAGTGGATGCGGATGTTCAGGAAGAGAAGAAGGACGCACTTCAGAAGAAAAAAGCCAAAAAAGGGCGTGAAAAAACTATCCTTGGTGGTGGCGAAGAAGGCACAACCGGGAAGAAAACATTGCTTGGTCAATAATGAATATAACATCAGAAGTAGATCGAATACTTAGACGGCTTTCCGGAATGGAAGGTCGTCGTATTAATTGGGAGTCGCAATGGCAGGATGTTGCTGACTTTGTAATTCCTAATAAAAATAACATCACTAAAGATCAGTCTAAAGGAAACAAACGGACAGAGGATCTTTATGATTCTACTGCTATTCGATCACTTGAGAAGCTTGCTGCCGGGTTGTTTGGTTACATAACTCCTCCCGGTGAATACTTCTTTAAAATGGCTTCCTCAATTCCTCAGTTAAATGACAACGAGGAAGTCAACTGGTACTTCTCTACGGTTACTCGTATTATTACCGATGCAATTTTCAAATCAAACTATGCTCTCGAAATACATGAAGATTTCCTGGATGCTGGCGCGTTCGGAACAAGTAACATGTATGTTGAAGAGGGCAAAGATTCTCCAATAAACTTCAAGTGTATTCCGATACATGATTACTTTATTGAAGAAGGCGCGGATGGAATGATTGACACAGTTTACCGTCAATTCAAATTTACCGTTCGCCAGGCAGTTCAGGAATGGGGTGAAGATAATTTAAGTCAGAAACTTCGCACAATATGGCGAGAAGGTAAAGCAACTCAGGTTGACAAAGAATTCACCTTCATTCACGCTGTTGAGCCTAATTCTGATTTCAAACCCGGCAAACTTGATAAAACTAAAAAGAGATTTAAATCCACTTACGTTGAGAAAGATGCTAAGCATATTATCAGTGAAGGCGGATACGATGAGAATCCGTACATTGTTAGCCGATTCATGAAATCTACTAACGAAATCTATGGCCGTTCTCCATCAACCAATACTCTTCCTGAGATCAAAATGCTTAATCAGATGCGGAAAACCGTTATCAGATCCGCTGAAAAACAGGTCGATCCTCCAATATTCATGCCGGATGACTCTGTTATTAATAGATTAAAGCTTGATTCTGGAGCGATTAACTATGTTCGTGGTGCGAACTACGAAAATAAGCCATATCCGTTCGAGAGTAAAGGAAACATCAACATTGGCGACGTTATGGTCAAGGATGAGCGCGAAGTTATTCGTGAAGCTTATTATTCAGATCTATGGGACCTTCTCGCTGATAAGAAGAATATGACAGCCACTGAAGTAATGGAGAGAGTTGATAACAAGTTGATTCTTTTCGCCCCTATCTTCGCTCGTCTGACTTCCGAAAAACTTTCACCGATGATCTCAAGGATCTATGGAATTATGTCTCGCATGGGCCTTATGCCTGAGCCTCCTGAAATTCTCAGAGAGTATCCAGATTATGATATAAAATATGTAAGCAAAGTTGCCATGGCTATCAAGATGCTGGATATTGACTCTACTGCTCAGACCTTGATGATGGTTCAGCCTTACGCACAGATCGATCCTACCATCATGGACAATTTTAACTTTAATGAAATAACTCGCGGTATTGCTGTAAGAAAAGGAATGCCGATTGAATTTATAAACACACCTGAGCAAATTGAAGAGATTCAGGGGGAGAGAGCACAAGCGGCTCAAGCACAGCAACAGATGGATATGATTTCCAAAGGAGCTGATGCGGTAACAAAATTACAGGGAGCTACTGATCCGACAAGTCCGTTGGCTCAGATGAGTGAAGCCCCTATTTAAAGCAAGGAGACAATATGCCTGACAATAAAGCACTTACAGACCTAGGGCTGAATGAACTTTCAGAGGACGCATCTTTAGCGTCAACAGATAAATTTCTATCAGTTGACCCAAACACGAATGAGCCGAAAACAGCACTGTTGTCAGCATTGGCTACATTGTTTGGAGTATCTGGTTTTACTGGACTGACTTCAAGTGTAACTGAACTAAACAAAAGCGATGTATCAGCTCAGTCAGAAACTATCGATTCTGGAGTAGCAGCATCCGTTTTGGTAAAAAATACAAAAATTGATAATACAACTACTGGAGCCGGAGCCATTACACTAGATGTCCCTGATGCGAGTATGTTGGGTTTAATTAAAACTATCGAAATGACCGTAGATAATGGCAACGTCACACTTGCGCTTACAAATGTCCAAGGTGGGTCGGACACAACTACAGCAACGTTTGCCGATGTTAATGACTGCTTAGTCCTCGTTGGTGGAACAAGCAAATGGCACGTTATTGGTGAAAGTGGAGTAGTTCTAAGTTAAAATGAGTGAAGAAAAACAACTCGAACAAGAAGAATCGTTGGATAGATGCTACGAAGAAGTTTTTACTGGCAGGGTTGGAGAGATTGTCCTCAGAGATTTAATGTATCGTACTGGGTATGAGAATTCCTGCTTTAAACCTACCGACAGAGAAACTACGTTTGAATTAGGCACAAGAAGTGTATTTATTTATATAAAGAAACGTCTTGATGATGCTAATAATCGTAAAACAAGTAAACAAAGACAGGAGAATTACAATGAGTCTTAAACAAAAAAAGGATCGAGTTTTCGACGGTAATAAAGTTATCGCGGATCTCGAAGGAACGAAAGTTATACCTCGCGACGGATATGAAGACCGTAAAGGCGAAATCGTGGCATTTCTGAATAGCCAGGAGACTGCTGAAGAGGAAGCACCTGAAGTTCCTGAAGTTCCTGAAGAAGAATCTGTAGAAGAAGTCCCCTCTAACGAGAATGTTACTGAAATTCCAGATTCACCTTTTAAATCTACAGACGCTAGCGGTCATCCATATGCTATTCCTGAAGATGACAAAAATAAACTTCCGTTTGGAATCGTCTTGAAAGACAAAACACCTAAACCACCAAAACTTGATCCTACAAAAGGACACAAGACTCCAGAGTTTATGCACTGGATGAAAAAATATTATCCTAAGAAGTTTAAAGAAGTCTATCGTGGCTACTACGCTCGCCTGGATATCTTAAAAAATTCGAAAACACGTAACGCTACAAAGTAGAAAGAAGTAATCCATGTCAGAAGAAGAAAACACTAATGATTTTTTAGTCGGTTCTGATGGTGGCTTTTCAGAGGGTTGGAGAGACACTTTACCAGAAGATATCAGAGAGAGTGAAGCCTTTACGGATGTTAACAATTTTTCAGATCTAGCATCTGGGTTTGTTAAAATGAAGACCGCAACACCAGCGGTAGGACTCATTGACAATGATGGTAACTTTACTGATGCCTGGGGCGAAGTTATAACCTCAGAGTTCGAAGATAACCAATCTCTTAAAAACGCAAGTAACATAAAAACTCTCGCAAAGAACTATATTAATCAGAATAAAATCGTAGGTAAGAAGAATTTCGACTACGATACCGCTGATGATGAGCAGAAAGCTGAACTCTTTGCGAAGATGGGTGTTCCGGAAGCTGCAGCTGAATATGGTTTCGAAGCTCCTGAAGACCTTCCTGAAGGAATGACTTATAACGAGGAAGAAGCTGAAGCATTTGCCAATAAAGCTCACGAACTTAACCTTACAACAAAACAGGCCACTGAACTAAGAAACTGGTATAATGGCATTCAAGGAGACTCTTACAAATCAGCTTCTTCTGAATTTCAGGCAAACCAGATAGCTCAACAGGACGCTGTTAAGGAAAAATATGGTGCAGCTTATGATGCTAAGATAGAGCTTGCTCAGAGAGCTGTTGAAACTTTCGGTGCAAAAGAATTGGTTGACGAACTGGGAATTGGTGACAATCCTCAGATGGTTGAACTCTTTGTCAATATCGGTGAAGCTATCTCGGAAGATCGCCTTGTTACTGGAAATTCCAACAATCAGAGTGCATTGACTCCTGCTGAAGCTCAGAGGGAAGTTAATGAGATTATGGCCAATCCAGCTATACATGATCCAAATCATCCGCAACAGAAGGATCTCGCTGCAAGAAAAAGTGAATTATATAGAATGATTCACCATAACGCAAAATAACTCCTATTACCCTCTATTTTTGATTAAAACCTTAAATAGGGGGATTTTTTTTGTTAAGCTACTTGAATTTTATAAAAATGTATAATATAATAGATATACAGACAACTCATTTTGAGCCTGTACTTTTTTCGGAAACGGGACCTGTATTTGGCAGATAATCTCAATAATTTTTAACAATAATTTTATGGAGAAATTCAAATGAGTTTTGAAATTACCACCGCATTTGTGGAAGAATATAAATCCACTATCACAATGTTGGCGCAGCAGAAGGGCTCACGTCTCAGAAGCTGTGTTCGTAACGAAGACATCACTGGGGAAAACGCATATTTCGAACAGATTGGCGAAGCGGAAGCTGAAGATATCATCGATCGTCATGGCGATTCACCAATCATGCACACTCCTCATCGTAGAAGGCGCGTTAATCCTGTTGACTCTGACTGGGGCGATATGATTGACAGACTTGACAAAGTTAAAATGCTTACAGATCCTACCAGCTCTTATACTAAAGCTGGCGGTTGGGCTCTCGGTCGCAAAATGGATGACAGGATCATCGATGCAGCTACTGGAACAGCTTACACTGGCAAAAACGGTACTACTGCTGTAGCACTTCCTGCAGCTCAGATAATTCCTGTGAATTACTCTGGATCAAACGAAGGTCTTACAATTGGAAAACTTATCGCAGCTAAATCTCTCTTCGGACAGAATGAAGTTGACGAAGACGATCCAATGAATAAGTTGTACATGGCTGTTGCACAGCTTCAGCTAGACGACCTGTTGGCAACAACTCAGGTTACTTCTGCTGACTACAATACTGTAAAAGCTCTCGTTAAAGGCGAAGTTGATAGCTTTATGGGCTTCGATTTCAAGAGAACTGAGCGTCTTGCACTGAACACTTCCACTGATATCAGAACATGTTTCGCATGGGCTGCATCTGGAATCTGTCTCGGTATCAACCAGGACATTCAGGGCGAAATCGCCAAACGTGCTGATAAACGTTTCTCATGGTATGTATACGCTTGTATGAGCGTTGGTGCATCTCGTATGGAAGAAGAAAAAGTAGTATCTGTACTTTGCGACCAGTCGCCTTAAGTAGAGTTGCTATTCGTTAGGGGAGTTCGCTCCCCTTTAAACCCCATTTAAATAAGGTAAGTATTATGAAATATACACCAGATTATTACAGTGATCAGCTTGACACAGCTCTTGTTGATAACGAAAAGGTAGATTCTTCTGACGTTCGCGGAAAGATTCGCCACCAGATGATTTCTTACACTGCTGCTGCTGAAATGCCTATCGCTTCAGTTATAGCTTTGGCTAAACTTCCAGAAAAAGCACGTATTATCGGGGATTCTATTCGTTTCTCTGCATACGGTGCAGGTGTTACGCTTGACCTCGGTCTTGCTGGCGCAGACGGAAGCGGATACATTTCTGCTGATAACAGTACTACTGCTGATGATGAAGATCTGTTCCTAGACGGAATTGACGTTTCTTCAGCTGGAGCCGACACATTCGCTAGACTTTATGAAGGCGATGCAAACGCTCAGTACCAGACAGAAAAAGAAGTTGTACTTATAGCTACAAATAAAGTTGCTGTTATTCCAGCAGCTGCTACGCTCAAAGGCGAAGTTTTCTACGTTGTAGACTAATTTTCTCTTCAACCCCTCTGGGTATGATGGTTTTCGAGTTGCCATCATATCCGGAACTTTTATAGGATATCGATATGGCTTCTCAAGTAAGTATTTGCAATATGGCTCTTCGCAGAGTTGGCGAAAATACAATAATGAATATCAATGATCAGACGAAAGAAGCTAATATTTGCCGAGATATCTACGACCAGGTTCTTGATGAAGTTTTACGCGCTCACAACTGGAACTGCGCTATGGAACGAAAAGAACTTGCTGAAAACTCTGAAACACCAGCATTCGAGTGGGCACATTCCTTCGCCCTACCAAACAATTGTCTCCGTGTCATTGAAATGGAAGATCCGGAGTCTACATTTAAGGTAGAGGGAAGAAATTTACTTACCGATGAAGGTACTGCGAAGATTAAATATATAAAGATTATTACTGATCCTCAGCAGTTTGACGCTCTCTTTATTAAAGTATTCTATTTGGAACTAGCTGTTTCAATGTCGTACAATCTTACTGAAACAAACACTGTTAAGAACGGCCTGTTAGAAGAATTAAAAAGAGCATGGACCACTGCAAGAGGCATAGATTCTCAAGAGGGAGATCCTGATCCACCAGCGATGAGTGCATGGTTGCAGTCAAGGGTTGCCGGATATACAAG
>Ga0233415_10001310_pt1 | contig 10868 bp, 8 predicted proteins | sample Na_anoxic_12_MG_FD_188631 | JGI IMG/M metagenome (GOLD analysis project Ga0233415, IMG submission 188631) | Seawater microbial communities from Saanich Inlet, British Columbia, Canada - Na_anoxic_12_MG | ecosystem: Environmental > Aquatic > Marine > Inlet | place: Canada: British Columbia...
AGTGTCTTAGGGGACGTTGATGCAGAACGTGCCTTAACCCCTCATGATTTTTTGCGGTATGCCCTTTGTTTTTCCTTTGAGGTCCGGGTTTCAGCCTTCTTTCGTGCTTTCGATCTCTCGTGTTTTAATGATTTCATCCATCCCTCACAACTCTCTGAAGAACTTCATGACGGCGTCAATCTCTTTCTGTGACACATACGGTATAATAATAGTTTAACAATCCCACAGTAACAGCACCCCAACCACCCTGTAAAACCATCCTGTAGTGTGGCGGGAGGTGGCTGGCGTATGCCGACACGGCAGGAACTGTCTGCCTTGTATCAAAAAGGCATCGGCAAGCGCAATATGGACTTCGGTTTTAAGACCACCGGCGGGGCTGTCTGTGGCTCCTTGGCTCTGGATTAATCGGTATTGTCTGTATCAGGAGGAAGGTTAAGAAATAAACAACCGAACAAAATCAAATATATAACAACAAAGGCAGGGTCATTTGGCTCTGCCTTTTTATTTTTGGGGGTTGTACTATCTGCTATAAACGACAGGTTTTTAAGGCTCTAAATTATTTGGGATATCGTTTTTCAATGAGGGCAAATCCATTTTCGGGAGTTTGCCTTTATTGCATTTCCGTAAGAAATAAGATATATGTACTTAAAATTGAGATGCTTCGACCTGTTGTCTTGGCAAGTTATCTGCAATCAACCATACCCTTCTTTTTACCAATTCACCCCATCAATAATATGCCACAATGTAGCACCTAACTATTTGAATTATCTCAAATTTTTATGTAAACAATTTGACAAATTTTATGTAAATTATCTCACAAATACATAGTTTTTTCTATGATTTTTCATACTAAGTTTTTAGCATAACTTAGATAACCAATTGATATCCATGCTATTATACTATAACCACTTAAATTTGCATGATTTTTGCATTATTGGGACAGATAATTTTGCCATTCATTTGGAGTTTGGAGAATTATTCAAATATAAGTGATTAATATGGATAAGAAATTAAAGATGCCTTTATCGATAGTACTTGGAGGATATATATCCAGTTTAGGATTTTCCTTCATTTGGTATTATCACTTCTTTTACGAAAAGCCGTACAGAGATGATTATGATCTAATAATTGTTGCAGTTGTATCTGCTATTACCGCAGTATATCTTTTTCCCTTGTTATTGATTTCGTATATCAAATCATTTCAAAAGCTTTGGACATCCTTTTCCCTTGTATCAATAATAACATTATTGATCTTCTTTTTAATTCCATCTGCCAATTATGTAATATATTATAAATCTTATGATAATAAATTGAATCTAAAGTTAGATAAAACTATTAAGACTATAGAAAAGAATGAACCAGAAAGAAAAATTCTGGCAGCAAATAAAAAAGAAATTAAGAAGCAATTTGAAGACGCTAAAGAAAAGATACAGACAGAAAAAAAACGAATGGAAAAAATAGAATCCAAATTAAATAATGCACTTGCAATAAATGATGCCGCTAGCAAAAACATTACAGAACTTAAAGCAAAATTGGAATCTGAGCGTCAGGAAAGTGAAAAATTGAGGAAACAGTTAAATGAAACAATCATAAAAGCGAGATCTAAAGATAGAATTATCTTAGCTTTGCGGTCTAAATTAGAAGGAGAACACAAAACAAAAGGAGATGTATCAGTACAGGCAAACTCAAACAAGGATGCTCCTGAGGGAAAAAATAAAAATGCAGAGGTGGATAACCCCGATGCAGATACAATAAATCAGGAGGTCATTTTTAAGGTTCAGATTCTTTCTTCAGGCACTCATCTTGCAATAAATTCTCGACGATTTAAGGGTCTGAAAAATGTATGGGAATATAAAGACGGCGGTCTGTACAAATATACTGTAGGAAACAAAAGAGACTTAAAATCAGCATTTGCATTGCAGTTGGAATTACGCAGGAAGGGCTTAAGTGGAGCTTTTGTGGTAGCTTTCAAAAATGGAAAAAGAATACCAGTAAGAAAAGCACGCAAGCTTTTGAATTGAATTAGCTACGAATGAGTAGAATTGGCAGGGTCAGCAATGGCCCTGTTTTTTTGTGTCGATTTACTAAGATTTCAGCAAACAATTGGGTGTTGATTTCTGCTATAAACGACAGGTTTTTGAGGCCATAAATTATTTGGGATATCGTTTTTCAATAAGGGCAGATCCTTTTTACGGAGTTTGTCCTTTTCAATTTTTTATATGTAATGAACGAGATTCAGTTTTAGGTTGTTAGAATGGCAAGCAATCTATACTTAAGTGGGTTATAATTGACGCAAAGTTAATGGGGTGTCTACTCAATTCAGGGCGTAAAGAGTAATGGAAACTGATTGGATTCGGCTCAAATTGTATTTAGTTGTGTTCACAGCGTTGCTGTTTGTTGGAATTTTAGGCTTCATGTTCATCGAGAATCTGTCATTAGTGGATTCGATTTATTTCTCCGTTGTTACTATGGCCACCGTAGGATATGGCGATATTCATCCCCAATCCGCTCTCGGCAAGATTTTGGCACTGATACTAATTGTCGGCGGGGTTGGAACTTTCCTCGGCGTAGTTGCTAGCATCACCGATATATTTCTCAAACGCCGGGAAGAATCATTTCGACGACAAAAGCTCAACATGGTGGCTGGATTGTTTTTCAGCGAGCTGGGAACCGGGCTGCTGAGACAGTTTGCACAGCTCGATCCGAATATAGATATGCTTCACCAGATTCTGAAACTTTCGAATGAATGGGAAAACGAAGACTTCCACAAGGCCAAGAAGAGTTTGGAAGAACACCGTTTTTTCATAGATTCACGGCGTGGAGATCTTCTAAAACTGATGGAATATCTTCAGAACCGAGCCAACTTTCTTTTGAGAATGCTGGAAAACCCAACTCTTCAAGAACATGGAAATTTTACTGATTTGCTCCGCGCCGTATTTCATCTTCGGGATGAACTTTTGAACCGGGTGGATCTATCTGAAATGCCGGACACTGATCGGCAACACTTGGAGGGGGATATCGTCCGAATTTACAAGCTGTTGGTTATAGAATGGCTATCCTACATGCGTTATTTGAAAGATAATTATGGGTATCTGCTCTCGCTGGCTTTACGTGTCAACCCTTTTGATCCAAAGGCAAGCCCTGTTGTCAGGAGCTCGTGATAACAAACCATCGGAGTCTTTCACGAATACACATCCGATATAACGGCTATTAGTTCTCTGTAACAATGGTATATAAAAAACGCGGATTATCAATAGACGCTTTTCGTATATATAAGACGCTTCATTGTATTGGTTGTTTTGACAGATAATCCGCACTTGCTGTATAAAATCAGGAAAAATTTATGCTACAAAATATGTTTAAATTGTTTTACAATCTGCTATAAACAAAATTGCTTGGCATGCAAATAGCTAAATCATGTTTTGAATTATAGAACTTTTCTGTAAATAGTATAAATAGTTAGGAGGAATAGCGCATGAATACCAAATTAGATCGTAAAGTATTCCGAGACTTAAGTTATGGCTTGTATATTGTTACATCTCACGATGAAAGTCGGTTAAATGGTCAAATTGTCAACACCGTCATCCAAGTTACTTCAGAACCACCAAGAGTGGCGGTAATAATCAACAAAAAGAATTTGACTCACGAATATATATCAAAAAGTAAAGTTTTTGCCGTATCAGTACTAGATGAATCTGCTCCCATGAAATTTTTTGGGCCCTTTGGCTTCAGAACTGGGAGAGACATTGATAAACTTGAAAAAGTACAGTTCAAGGAGGGAACAACCGGTTGCCCTCTGATAACCGAAAATGCTCTATCCGTTTTAGAAGCAAAAGTTATAGATCAGATCGACTTGGGGACTCACACCATTTTTATTGGGGATACGGTTTTTTCAGAAGTGTTAAGGGAGGGAAAACCTCTTACCTATCACTATTATCATGGGGTACTTAAAGGAAAATCACCTCCCAATGCCCCAACTTACACAGCGGAAAAATAAAATTGTCATATGAAAAAACCTTTCTCGAAAAATTCCCATATGCTGTGGTTCCATAATTTTAATGGTTTATTTGCTTGATATAAGCCTTAAACCCTCAATTGGGGACACTCTAATAAGGTTTAGATCTCGCTTTGAAATCCTTAATACGACACATTGTATATCTGCAATTAACGCACGTTTCATGTCCATAAAATTTGTGTGATATCGTTTTTCAATAAGGGAAAATCCCTTTTCGGGACTTTGCCTTTATTGCATTTCCGTAAGAAACAAGATATATGTACTTAAAATTGAGATGGTTGGACCTGTTGTCTTGGTAAGTAAACACAACATTTGATCTTGGTTCGAAATCTTCAATTTTCGGTATTTGCAAGTTTAGACAGGAAGCTATCAGTCCCTACATCATCCACTTATTCACACATATTGTTTTTTTCGAATAATGCTCTAACAAACTTCCATAGACCTATTAAGTCCCATCTATTATATCCCTCTATGTTCACGGTTTTCCATAAATTTAGCGAAAATTCATCATCTGCTCTCAATTAACTTCTAAAAGCCCCCCCAATCATAACATCGCTTTTTGCTACCATATATTGTGTTATTTAGTTCTTGACATACAAAATACATGATCTTATATGATTATTAGATAACTATTCTTTTATACTTTACATATTCCTGAACGCAGATCTGGTAAGGAAAGAAGAAGCGGGCTTGATAGAAGACTAAAACCAAGAACATCAAAACAATAAAGACATTTTAAACGAGCAGGGTCAGTAGTGAAGGACGTAATCCCTAACAAGAGGTTTCATCATGTCTATATTTGCCACAAAGGTTGTTGGAGCTACCGATAAAAATCCAGACGGTATAAACAGACAGCAAATAATCAAAATGTGTATAGCTGGAGAAAAAATTATATTGATTAGAGAACCCAATAATCCTCATGATGTTTGCGCAATTGGTGTATTTCGTGAATCAGGTGAGCAAATAGGTTGTTTGGCAAGACATGTGGCCGCCTATCCTGAATTGGCTTATCATATGGATATAGGTGGTGAAGTTTCTGCGAAGGTTAAAAAAATAATAACAGAACGTTCAGGATTCTTAGGGGTAAAAAAAACTTATTATTGTATTGTAGAAATTACAAAAGGATCTGTTCTTTTATTAAAAAAGGAAAGTGAGGCGAAAGAAATAATAAAAAAAGCTAAATCCGTTGAAAAGAACGATCCCGAATTTGCAATAAACTTATACCAGAAGGCTATGACTATTTTAGGAGAAGTGGATCGGCTTTGCGAAAAAAATAGCGAAATGGATGAGCTTGTAAAGATATATGGCCTTAAAAAATGGAGGTATGTGGAATATCCTATCAACAGGCTTACTTTACTTTTGGAAAAGCTTATGAGATTTCAAGAATGTTTGGAACAAATTGAAAAATATGAACAAATTGATGATAGGGTTGGCCTAACCAAAAAAGATAAAGAAAGTCTTGATAAGCGAAAAGCTCAAATCATCAAAAACTTTCACAACAAAATTTTACATACCAACAGGTATAGAAGGAAGTGGGATATTATTCCCAATGGCTCCAGTTCAAAAGGAGTCAGCTACGATAGGCGTGGAAAGATAGGAGATGGTATTATTCTTGTAGACTTCGACCGCCGACAAAATAATGCCCCCTATTACAGTGGCCCTGAAAAACGAAGTGGCATGGATAGAAGACAACATGTTTGCTGAAATGTCCTGAACGATACTTAATTTGACAGAGATCAAATTCTTCTGTGTGTTAATCACATTCGAGGCAGAGTCAGAATTGGCTCTGCCTTAATTCTTCAAATCAAAACGCTCTAAAATGGTTAAATTTCGCATCGAAATCATCAATTCGAAACTTGTGAGTACTGCTATGATTCCGTAAATATCAGAACCTTAAAATCCGTGTGATATCGTTTTTTCAATGGGTCAAATCCATTTTTCGGGGGTTGTTCTTTCCATTTTGATGATATATGTATCGAGCATGAATTGGCTTCAGGTTGTACTCATGGCAAGATATTTCAAAGGGCATAACTGAGATAATAATGATACGAATTCTATAATTCACTATACGGCATACGCGTCCATAAATGTATGTGTTTGGCCATATTTTTAGGTCGCATAATACTAGTTCGCCGAGATTCAACTGCTGTAATCTTCCACATGTCAAACAGGCTCGCAAATGAATCCCATTTCGGAAGAACGAGGAGGTACTCGTGAGACTGTCAGTGACCGTGGTTGTCAAGATGTGTGTCATGACTGTAGTGGTGTTTCTGCTAGGCTCAGCCAATGCCCAGGAACCGGAACAGATAACCGAAGAACATTTCATTCTCAGGCCCATTGGCTCAGTCCACAAGGAAAAGGGACATGACACACTTGTGCTGAACAAGGAAGTTGAACCAGCTCTGCGTGGACTCGACGGCTTTTCGCACGTGTGGGTCTTGTGGTGGTTTGACCGCAACGACACACCAAAGAAACGTTCCGTTCTGCAAGTATTTCCCCGTGGGAACAGGAAGAACCCCCTAACCGGTGTATTTGCCTGCCGTTCACCTGTCCGGCCCAATCTTATTGCCCTAACACTGTGTCGGGTTCGTTCAGTCAACGGCAATGTCGTTGAGATTGACAAGATAGACGCGTTTGCTAATACGCCGATCTTGGATCTTAAGCCCTACATCCCACGCTCCGATTCTGCCGAATCATCGGTTCCAGACTGGCTGAAGGATCGCAAGAAATCTATTGAAAAAGATGCTGCGCAACGTGGCGAACAAGCAGATGCACCTGACAAGAAATAGTTGCGCCATTTCTTGCAGGTGATCCTATACGTTACGAATAGTTGCTATAAAACGCACGTTTCATGTCCAAAAAACATCGTGTGATATCGTTTTTGGATAGGGGCAAATCCATTTGACAGGGTTTGCCCTTTTTGATTTTTTATTCGGGATTTCCTCGTTCTACCGCCAGCCGATGGTTTCGTATCCCTTATCATGCAGGCACTTTTCAACAAAACGACGAAATACCTGGTCAGGCTCTCCTGAGTCGATGGTTTTCCGTGTCAACGTAGCCGCACCCACCCCGGCTGCACCGGCACCTGCCGCGCGTCCCACATTATCTCCGAGAACCGCCCCTACGGCAGCACCGGCTACCGCTCCCACAGCAGCGCCGGCTGCGGTGTCCTTTGCAATTTTTTCTCCCTTGTTTTCTTCGGCCCCGTATTCAGTTGCAAGACGCATGCACGCGTCAATATCGGCCTGGGCCCTTTCGTTCCCGACCTCGCTGAGATAGGAGTTTGGATACAAGACCGGCCGTTGCCGGGCACATCCACAAAAGATCAAGATAAGAATCATCAAAACAAGCGTGTTTATCTTTGGCATTTCACTCATTGGCAATTCCTTTTTAATTTCCTGCAAAACAGGCTTCCTCAGCCTGGAACCGTGAACCTCGAACCGCTTAATTTATGATACTATTGTTAACATTATATGACAATAGGCATTTCACCATTTGGATAGATCCGAATGACCCATGAATTTTTTTTCACTTTGCGGTAACTTTTTTGATGCGTATCGAGCTAATAACGGCATTAAGGGAAGTCATATAAATTGACAAGGGCTTTGTAGGATAGTTCACCTATCTTCACAACCTTAGCATGGGGCAATTCAGTTGAATCGTCCTTTTTGCTTTTTTATGGATTTTGCGATATATGTAATTGGAGTTGATCAACCTTGGGTTGCTGTTCTGGCAAGCTGTACTTTTTATGATTTTGTTATAATATTTCAATTATCTTCCATAAATTACTTCGAACCTGATGCCCTATCCTTTGAAACTTCTCAGTTTTTTTCTCCCTATATAACATATTGTAAAAACTGTCAAAAAAAAGCAAAATTGTTGTCAATTATTGTCAAATCATTTTGGCATGCAATCCATCAATATGGCCTAACTACCTGATATTTAATAGATAACCCATTTTTATTAAATTAGAATGTTGAATCTTGCACGATTTTTGCTTTAAGAATAATCAATTAGGATACCCAGGCACACGATTTGAGATGGAAGCTACATCTGCTGGGATAGAATGACATTGAGGAGGAAAAACCAATGTATAAAACAGTTGAGGAAAAACCCATTCAAAAAACAGTTGAGGGGAAACGACCGAACAAAAGGTTATTCTGGCCTGTTTTGGTTCTGATTCCCACAATCCTGTTGGTTCTGATTTTGGGCGCAGCAATGGGAACAATTGTTGGCTTTAACAACAAGATGAAAGGTTTTGAAAACCGGATCAATCTGTTGGAAGAATCAATAATGTTGAAAGTGGATCTCAATGAAAAAACTCTGGGTAGCTTACAGAAACAGATTGCCAAAGAAAGCCCTCGTAAAAATGAACCCTCAGCACGTGTGAAACGTTCCAATAAAACTGAGAAGAAGAACTATTATGCTAAATCCTCCAGACCTGTAAAGGTTCTCAAGGCCGTTATGGATCAACAGTATAAGGCCAGATCCGACGATACAGGTATCAAATTCAGCCCCCCTTTATAATTTGACGATGAAAAATAAAACAAGATAACAACATTTATGTGAGGAACCAGTTTTTTAAAGAATAATTTGTCATGAACAAGATATTGCATGACAATGGGAGTAGGCGTTCAGGTATCGAAAGGCGTCAATTCTCATATTACGGGTATATCCCTGAACGAAGATTTAACAAGGATCGAAGAAGCGGGATTGATAGAAAGTTAAAACCAAGAACATCAGCATAATTTAAAAACATTTAAACTGGCAGGTCACAATGGCCCTGTCTTTTGTTGTGTGGCGTGCAGATAACTGCTGATAATTCCGTAAATATCAGAGCGTTAAATCAGTGTGATAGTATTTTTTAATGGGGCAAATCCATTTTTCGAGGGTTTGCCCTTTTCGTTTTGATGATATATGTAAAATAGTTAGAGTTGATTCAAGTTGCTAGAATGGCAAGGTATCTTGAATCAAGCACATCCCTCTTTTACATCGTTTAACCCCACCAAATAATATCACAAAGTGGCATAACCATATAAATTAATTATAATTTTATTGACACTTTTAAGTTTTTAATATACTGAATCTTGATACATTTTCTTTTGAAACCTGTTCTCTATCTCTACTCAGTTTCCATTGTGGAACATCTATTATTGTGCTGACCTCATTCTCGATTCGTTTCTCGCTATCCAGCTTTGATTGTTTTTTCATATAGCCTTTTCAATTATTAACCTCTATTGGTGAGGTTTCACATGGAAAAACCCCTCAAAATGTGCCCGCCTTGCTCCTGACAGAACGCCGCCTTTAAGGTCATGGCACAATAGGGGGAGCAATTATATCATATGAGTTAGATGAGAGTGCCGGCGTGTGCCTATATGCCATTGTCCGGTGTGTGATTGTTGATATAGCCGAGCGGAGGAGGTGGAAGTATGAGAAAAACAATCAAGATGTTCGTGGTCTCGTTCGTGATAGCGTTCGCGGCCCAGGTGGTGATGGATCTGCCGGCGGTTAAGAGTTACGTCCAGGAAGAGTCTGACCGGGCGCGGATGGAGATGTATCATCTGCGGGTCAGGTATGATAAAGCTGAACGAGGAATGTAATGGTCAGGTCTATGTTTATCCCCTGGATTACGCGCAATACCAAGTTCCCAGGCCTTATCACAAGCTGTTGATCCTTTCATTGAAAAAAAGGGGAACTATCAGGGTTGATCATTGTGACCGATTACAAGATCGCTGATGTGGCTGAATCACTTGGAAAGCACTTTGTTAAGGCCTCTATTAAACATTTTCCCTTTAATGATCTTGAATCAGCCAATAGTTGGATGTCGCAGGCCCCATAAATATCAGGGCTTCCAAATTATTGTAATGTCGTATTTGAATAAGGGCAAATCCATTTGACAGGGTGTGCCCTCTTTGCTTTTTTATGGATTTTACGATATATGTAATCAGCACGAACAAACTTCTGGTTGTTGTCTTGGCAAGATATCTGGGAATGGAATTTAACCGCAATATTTGAAGTTTAATCAAATAATGAGCCGATCATATTTCATAGTCCATATCTAACACATCGACAATATAGAGATACATTTTCTTCCTTTAGCGATACTTTCCGTCTTTTTTGCTCCACTGGGAATATAATCAGATATAGCACTTTCGTTTAGGCAAAGTTCCCATCCTCTGGGATTTTCCCCTATAAAAATAATCCCATCCCCTCATTGACAACGTTTCGAAAAGATGCCTTAAGTTAATCTGTGATGATCACTGTATCCGACTTCTGCCCGGCATCAACTCTCACACTGAAACATCTCTTGTTCTGCTGACCTCATTCTCGATTTGTTTCTCCCTATGTGATCTTTTATCACTTCAATTGTTTAACCTCTGCTCATATGAGGCCCCTCAATGGAGAAACCCCTCAAAATGTGCATGCCTTGCTCCTAATAGGATGTTATATGTTCTGTTGGGAGGTAAAACATGTGAACTCCATATCTTGAAGTTTATCTGAATTCTATACACAATCGTAAATTTTCGACAACACGCTTTCAAAGAAGCAAGTTCTTATCAAGTTCCGATTTGCCTTAAATGAAAGGGGGTGAGAAAGTTATGAAAAAATTAATATATCTCATTGTATTTATTAGTTTAATAGCTGCAGTAATGTTTTGGGCAACATCTGAAGTAGATTATTTGACATGCACAACTTGTATTAATCCCTACCTTATAGGAACATAAAGGAAAACTAACATTTTAAGAATTTTAAACAATCGGACAGAAGCGGTTGGTGAGTATTTGACTGTAGTTCAACTGTGCGCAACTCACCTTCCGCGGTGCGCCTAAATGAGACCTTTGAAAAATGTCAA
>Ga0233415_10001312_pt1 | contig 10865 bp, 2 predicted proteins | sample Na_anoxic_12_MG_FD_188631 | JGI IMG/M metagenome (GOLD analysis project Ga0233415, IMG submission 188631) | Seawater microbial communities from Saanich Inlet, British Columbia, Canada - Na_anoxic_12_MG | ecosystem: Environmental > Aquatic > Marine > Inlet | place: Canada: British Columbia...
TTGCCGTGGTGGGGCTTTGTCCTTTCAACCCACCACGGCACACTTTGGAGCAGCAGCAATGAAAACATTAGAATTTTTAGAGGGGGTACTAAGTAGTGAAGGCCACTACTGCGTATTCGCCGCTAGGAGCAGGGACGACACCCGTACACAGAAGTTCTATGATACCCTTGAGGAAGTAGAGCGTGCCGCACTCAAGTTCGATGCAGATGGGTATGACGCGTACTTCGCTCTTAGCACATTTAAAGAGCCAACTAACCGTAAAGGTCCAAACGCACACGAGTTGAAATCCTTGTTTCTTGACTTGGATTGTGGTCCGTCGAAAGAATACCCAACGCAGAAGGCAGCAGTCGATGCGCTACGAACTTTCTGTAAACAACTCTCCCTGCCTAAGCCTATGATGGTCAACAGCGGTAGAGGTGTGCATGTATACTGGCCCCTTACCGAAGCGGTTTCGGCAGAGCAATGGCTAGACGCAGCGGAGCGATTGAAGCGAGCTTGTGCTGATAACGGCCTACTTGCTGACCCTGCGGTTACGGCTGACGTAGTTCGTATCCTGCGAGTGCCATTCACACACAACTATAAGGGCGATCCACCGTTGCCCGTAGATTTTTTCGGTGTTTCTATGCCCGAGCCTGTGGTGCTTGGCGAGTTCACGTCCAAGCTGGGCGTAGTTTTGAAGCCAGTTACTACGCTTGATCTAGGCACTGACGCACTTTACGAAGCCTACGCAGACAACTCTGAGAATGTTTTTAAAACTATCATTAAGAAGACTGTCGAAGGGCGCGGGTGCAATCAGCTAAAGTTTATAGCGATGAACCAATCCGAGGTGAGCGAACCTTTGTGGAGAGCAGGACTGTCTATCGCGAAGTTCTGCGTAGACGGTGACAAGGGCGCAGAGAAAATATCCAACAGACACCCCAACTATAATGAAGCAGAGATGCGCAAGAAGTTGGACGAGATCAAAGGGCCGTACACTTGCGCACGGTTTGACGAACTAAACGAAGGCACGTGCAGGGACTGCCCACTATGGGGTGAGATCAAATCGCCGATTGTACTGGGTAAACGTATTCGGCAGAGCGAAGGCGAAGTGGTGGTGTCCGCGCCGATCACTAAAGCTGGTGTAAAGAAGTCTGAACAGTTTGAGATACCAGAATATCCTGCGCCGTATTTTCGTGGTGCAGCAGGGGGCGTATTCTTGCGTAGTAGCAATGCTGATGGGGATGTTGAGGAAGAATTAATCTACCATCACGACATTTACATCACGCGGCGACTGCATGATTTTGAACTGGGCGAGACGTTAGTGTTTCGCCTACATCTTCCGAGAGATGGTGTACGGCAATTCAATGTACCCCTTACCCATGTAACTTCCCGTGAGGAGTTCCGTAAGTGCATGGCTAAGGAAGGCGTAACCGCATGGGGAAAGGCATTAGATAAACTGATGGTATACACAACAAAATGGATAGACGAACTACAGCGCACTACTATGGCCGATGAAGCGCACCGCCAATTTGGCTGGGTCGGTGACGAGATGGAATCTTTTGTGCTGGGCGACAAGCTAGTCACGGCGACAGACGTGGAGTTTAACCCACCTTCGTCTGCAACAGCAGGGCTGATAGGCGCGTTCGAGCCGAAAGGTACGCGCGAGAAGAACCTTGACCTACTTAATTTTTACAACAAACCGGGGTACGAGCTACATCAATACGTTGTCGGCGTTGGTTTTGGCTCGCCGCTTATGGCAGTCACAGGACTCAACAGTATGTCTATACACCTATATGGTGGTTCGGGTGTTGGTAAAACAACTGCACAAATGGCAGCTATCGGTATCTGGGGTAGTCCTGATGAACTGATGAACAGCAAAGAGGATACGCACAACGCTCGTATGCTAAGGGGCGAGGTGATGCACAATATCCCGCTGGTGTCTGATGAGATGACGAACGTAAACGGCGAACAGATGTCTGACTACACCTACCAAGTATCCAGTGGGCGGCAGAAAAACCGCATGTCCGCTAGTGGCAATACCGAACGCGCTCGGGGTAAGCCTTGGCAACTACTTGCTTTGAGTTCAGGCAACACCAGCGCATGGGAAATCTTGGGTCGGCATAAGGCAACGCCGAAAGCAGAGATGCTGCGGATGTTTGAGCTAAACGTGAAGATGATGAACTTTGTCAAAGGCGACAATACTGCCACTGCCAACCTCATAGAAGATTTTAAATCGAACTACGGACATATCGGCATTGAGTACATCCAGTGGGTCATCAACAACAAAGACGAAGTGCGCAAGATAGTAAACTCTGTGCGTATACGCCTAGACAAGTCCGCAGGTCTTGGACCGGAGCATCGGTTCTGGACGAACGGTAACGCCGCGATTATCGCTGGTTTGATGATCGCTAAAAAGTTGGGCCTCGTAAACTACGATGTAGCCTCAGTGTACAGATGGGTTGTGGGTGAGTTGATATCTCGTCGCAACTACGTCAGCGACACAGGAGCATCCGTCACTGAAACACTCAACAACTACTTGTCAGAAAACTACAACAACATGCTCAAGATCGAAAGCACTGAGGACTTGCGCGGTAAGCATGACAATGGGCTAGATCAACTTGTTCCAGTTGGTGCAACGCCCCGCAATACTTTGATTGCACGCTACGAGCCAGATACCAAACTATTGTTCTTGCGTCTCAAACCGTTCCGAGAGTGGTGTATTGACCAGCAAATAAATTATCAAGGCGTAGTAGATGACTTGAAAGAAAAGTTAGGGGCCAAGCGCATTAAGAAGCGTTTGACTAAAGGCACGGACTTTAACCTTCCACCTGACTGGGTGCTAGAGATGAAGTTTACAGAGATGGAGCATGATGATGGACCAGAAGGTACTAAAGGTTGATGACCTGAACCCTGACGGGTTGCGGGTGACGGTAAACTGGGACGATATGGATGTTAAGTCGTCTATATTCGTCCCATGTATCAATACCGAGAAGGCTAAAAATCAACTACAGAAGCTCTCAGAACGCAAGAAATGGGAGTTTGACATGCAGGTCTGCGTTGAAAACAAAAAATTAGGTTTACGCGTATGGCGAACTGTGTGATACATTCCTCATTACGACATTGTTCTCAGTGTTGTTCTCCACTCATACTGCCCCGCATATAAAACTATGCGGGGCTTTTTTATTTGTAATCCTCTGCACTTTTGCGCATCGCATCGGTGTAAACGATACCGTTTACCATTTTACCCGTTGTTGTGATGAACCCTGTAAGAGACTTTCTAAGGTCTTCTGCGTCAATCCTACCGTCTTTTTGGAAGTTTGCGGGTAGAGAGTTGTTGTACTCTTGTATCTTATCAAGAACTTTACGGACTGCTGCGGTATCGCCCTCGGTTTTAGCCATATTGTGCAGACGCATTAACTTTCTACGTTTTTCGTCAACGGCGTTTTGCTTACGGCGCTCGTTGCTATTAATTTTTAAGTTTTCCACATAGTCTGCGGGGGCAAAGCCGAGTAGCTGCATGAAAGAGTTGTACGGATTTATATCGTCCACAATCGGGTTACCCCGCATTGTATTCGCGCCTTCCGTAGAAAACCGTTGGGCTTTACTTACGTTACGCATAACGGCAGGGGCCATGGCTTCAAATCCACGTTGAATGTTGCCCTCGCTTATCTGGCCCAATCCCCGCTCAACGCTCAAACCTACACCAACGACAGGTCCACCAAGCTGTTCGATTAGTGTAAAGAAGGCACTTTGATCTTTGTCGATAAACGGCTGGCGATACAACAAGCTGTTCATAGACACACGGCTCGCTATGTCGATGCCGAGTAATTCGTTAGCTAACCCATCATACATCGTACCACCCAGCATCTTACGCATCATCGCGTCGAAATCGTCTTCGTCATCATCGGCGAACGCGTCATAGATTGCGCCTACTGCCCCCATTAGAGGCATACCGCTGGCCCCTGCTATCGCTGCGGTGTTCATCATAAAGTATGCAAGCTGTTGACGCGCGATCTTACGAGTTTCTGGGTCTGCCCCCGCGAGAGACTGGTCAAGTAGATGCGCCATGTAGTAATATCTGGACACAGCGAACCGCTTAAACAAGAACACTACGTTACCTACGGGATTTTGCGCCCACACCGGACGCCCTGCAGATGCGGTAGAGCCAAGCGTCAACTCTGCAGTATTCATGGCTTTCTCTGCCGCTGCGTCATAGTCGGCTTGAGTCAACTCGTTTCTACCTCCGTTACTACGTTTTTGTAGCTCCAGATCATACGTTGCCATTAACGAAATTTGACGCCCGAAGCGTTCTCCGTGATGTACAAGGAACCCACTTACTTGATTTATTTTCGCCATTACATCGCGGCGATCTGATAAGTCCACATGTTCTTGGTCGATACTCTGGTTGAACATGCCCCGCGCACCAGCTTTTTCGACGAGCGTTTTATACTTCTTAATTTTTGGATCAAGATTTGGATCATCAAAGTTGTAGTTATCAAGCCCTTTATTATGTTTGCCGAGCTTAACCTCTCGCGTGACAGGTTGCCCATCTGCGCCCATCACCGTAACCATTTTGGTATCTGGCGAACCCATGAACAGTTTTGTTGCTCCAGCGAGTGCTGATGTAGCTTTCCTAAATCCGTACTCTCCAGCGAGTTGAGGTTGCACAGCCATGGGTATGTCAAACATTACGTTCAATGCAGACGAGATATTAGCGCCCATTGTCCAAGCAAAACCCATAGAAGTAGCAACCTGCGACCACCGTGCCATTGACGGGGCTTGAGCAAACTCTGCAATTTTGTCTAACTTTTTGGCTATATCCGCAGTATCAAGTCGTTGAAAGTACCCGCCATCTTTAAGTTTATTGCGGAAACCTTGTATCCTAGCTCCGTACTCCAACTGTACAAGCTGCTTCTCAATACCACGAAAATTATCACGGAACATTGTTGCAGGGTCAGCTTCCATCCCCGGCATACCAGAGGGTGTTCTGTCCCCTAACGCACCTAGAATACCGCGCTTACCATCGCTTCGTTCTTTACGACTACGGAACGACTGCATAAACGAGCGTTCTGGAATTGAATCTAGCGATAGATCAATAATTCTATCTATGGAAGCCTGATCTACTCCCGCTGCTTGTAGCGTGGATAGCACATCAAAGACGAACGACGAGCTTGGAGCTTTACCGTAATCTCGCTTGGAATCACGTTTCCCAGTCTCAATTTTACTGACATCATCCCCGCGCCCAATATCCTGTAGGTACTTTACGACATTTTCCTGCGCCTGCATAAGGTCTTTTTCTGTATCGTAGTACTCAGTAAATAGTTCTATACCGCCGTCCCTGAGTGGGTCAGGCGCATGATACGACAACCGAAAATCACCATGACGGCCTAGTCTAAAGTACGGGCGGATAACCCCACCTTGAGCATGGAGCAGATCAGATAGTTTCTCGAACGCAGTTTTTTGTGCCGTTGCGTCTAGTCCCATGGCGCTAATACGCGCCTTGATGGCAGGCATGATACGGTCTTGCGCAGCTTCGCCCATATCTCTCGTAATCTTGTATAGGTCTTGCCCCTGCTTACCAAGCGACTTGTACTCTTTGTTTAAGACATCCCATATCGCCGCCTTTTCACTAGAAGGTTCCCCTGCCTTCTTGGCTTTACTACGAGGTGAATCCTGCCCAGCATATTTTTGTGCTAGATCAGTATTAAGCGCGGCAATCTTCCCGTCACGTTCTTGGGCCGTCTTGAAAGACTGCATTACTGTCTTTTCGGTCTTCATGTCGTAGTAAGACAGCCAGTACTTTGCGTATGTATCGCGAGGCCGCGCGGGATCAACCTCGTCTTGAGTAGCACGGTTCATAAGACTTTGCATCTTTGCATAGCCTTTAGGATTTGCTTTTTTGTACGCTCTATAGTCGTTATGGATTACCTCGATAGGCTCGAAAGCCTTGCGGAGTGCGCCAGACGCTTGATCGATCAACACATTTAGTTCGTTAGCGAAAGGAATTTTATCCGAGGCTATACGTGCCAAGTTGTTTACAGGTTGCACACTGAGAACCATATTTTTCAGTTTGCTAGGAGTATTTGCGTTAATAATGTCTCTTGCTTGCTCGTAACGGTTTTTATTCTCCAGAGGCACCGCAGTAACGTGCCTACGGTATAAATCAGTCGCGCCTTGCTTAGTACGTCCCAACAGCAACATATTCGGCGCTGCGCGCGTGGCAGGCGATGGAGCCAGCATACCGTCGATGATACGGTCAACCTCAGTCAGTGCTGATGCCGAAGGTGAAAGACCGAGTATCTTACGCACTATACGTTTAATAGCACCTGTAAACTTCTCCCAGCCTGACATCTTGCCGCCATCTACCTTCGTCAGAGCTAGCGCACTCTGAAACTCAGGGTTACTGAAGGCTTCGGCCACGAACTCATCAAGGTTCGCTGTGCCATATACTTCGCCGAATTGCTCGCGCACTGCGTTGAAGATGGTTTGTAGCTGTTTAACCTCTGGCAAAGAGGGGTTCGCCAAAGACGCCGAGGTAGCTGCGTGGGTCATCTCGTGCAAGATAGTATGCACGTTCATCCCGTTGGAAGCGTCAATGTAAATTGTATTTGTTTCAGGCTCAAACATACCAGCAGCTTTGCGCCCTACCATTTGCTGTAGATCGTCAACTACCTGCACCTGTGTAGTGCCAGCAACTTCGGCCAGCTTGGCTGCAATCTGGCGGATACGGTCTACTTGGCTTGTAGACGCGATGGCGTTCAAGGCAAACTGCAGATCACCGCGTTGTAGAGCGTTACGGATACTAGGCAGCAGAGCCATGTCCAGACCATGCACAGGATCAACGAGAAGGAAGCCTAGCTCGTTTTGAGTGTATGCAAGTCCATCGTAGAACTCTTGTACTTCTTCTGGTGTGAGTACTTTGTTATCATTCTCGGGATCAAAGTAGTTGTATTCGTCTTTGTTAGGCACTTTACGCTTCTTGAAGCCCATGCCAGTCATATAAGAATCAAACGCGGTTTGCCCTTTTACAGGTTTAAACGAGCCAGTTATAGGGCCGCTTGTACGCTCCCCAGCAAGTTGTCCTGTAGCCTCGACACGCAAAGATTGATCTAAGTCTGCGGGAGCTTGATAGTTTACTTCTGGGGACGCAAGATAGCGGTTTAGCTGGTTCTTGAGAGCGTTGTCTTCTTTTTGCTGGATAGACTTAGCGGCCTTAACCACGCCGATATAGGCATCAGACGGATTGAACTTGGCGGTGTCGCGGTTAGCTACACGCCGCGCACGGCCCATCTCTTGGATAGCACTGTCAGACATGTTTGCGTGAACCCAACGCCGTGCGTTCATAGCAGACTTCTGGGTCATGCCTTTGTAGAAAGAAAACTGGGGTACTCTACCCTCTTTAGTTTGTACTTGAACGTAGTCTTTCTTAACAGTCTGCGTAGGGCCGACCACTGCGGTTGCACCGATTTCGGCAAGGGCATCAACAGGTCTGCGGAACCGACTAAAATACAACTTTGCAGCTTTGCCCTGCTCGTCGAGATCATTGTCTTTAGTGTTAAGAAGCTCAATAATGCCTTCTTTATCCACTGCAGTAGTAACTTCGGCAACGTCTCGCGGGTCCACCTGCGCATCTTGGTACTCTCGCACTTCGGCTCGGCGAGCGGCTTCTGCCTCGGCTAGTTCAACGGCCTTTTCTTTGGACACCCCACGCACAACTTCTGGCTCTGGGTCTGACTCATAAATACGATTAAGCTCTGCCTGTGCAGCGGCATCGCGCTGGGCCTCGGCTTCTTGCAGTTGGGCTTGTGGTACAGGAGAGCCTTGAGCGGGTGCGACACGCGGTGCTGGCGGTACAGGTGCAGGGATGTTTTGCTGTGCCGTACCTAACGTAGCGCCGCCAAGCCCGGCGTTGGGGGCGACTTGCACTGGGTCAGCTACGCCCGCAGCTAACGTAGCTTTACGGTTAGCTATCTCGTCCGAGTCCACAAGCACTTCTGCAGGTACGTTGTAACCTGAAGCCTCTTTTGCCTCCTGCACTCTCTTTGCGTATGCTTGTGGGTCAGCCGCAATACGCCGCCTTTCTGCTGCTTCTGGGGAATCTTGTTGTACGGGTTGTTGTACGGGCGTAGCTGTGGCTTGCTCTGCAAGTTGTTGGATTGCCGCTACGCCTTGCTCGTCAGGAGTTGCCTCTGGTTCGGCTTCTAGTGTATCGGGCTGCGGTCCTGCATCCACTGCAGGTGGTCCAGAAACAGGCACACTTGTTCCCACTGGTCCTTGGTCAGGTGTTGCAAGCTCGGGGGTATCTCTACGTTCAGGTACAGCCCTTCCGCTTCCGACCACGCTTGGTCCACTACCTTGAGCGCCATCTCCAATTCCTGTTGGTCTAGTTCCAGCATCGCTGACACCTCCTAACAACCCTTCTACCCGAGCCTCTAGTTCAGGTATTTTCTTTCGTACATTTGAATTTTTTGCGTAGCTCCGTAGCTGCTGTTGGACTTCAGGATCGGTGAGGTTTTTACCTATTATCCGTTTACGCAACGGAGCGCGGCCAAATACGCCTATACCGTCCAACATCTCTTTAGTTATTTCTGTGCCTTGCGCCGCTTCAACGGTTTCGGTTGCTCCCACCTCAATCTGCTGATCAGTGGCTTCGCTCTTCTCCGCAGCGGCGCGATCTCCGTCTACTTTAGGTTCAAGAAACTCTTGCGTTTTGGCAGCGGCTTTCTCGGCGACTTTCTGCTCTTTACGGGCCGCTTGACCTACGGCGTTCCGTGCTTCGGTTCGCTGTGCATCTGTTGTAAACAACTCACCCTGCTCTTGACCCTCGCGTAACTCAGGGCGCAGAAGTGGGTCTTCCAGTGCGAGTTCGAGTTGTTCTGGTTCTACTTGAGCCGCAGCGGATTGTACCGCTTCTGGTTCAGCTTCTGGCTCTACAGGTGCAGGGGGAGTAATCTCTGTGGTATCGCCACGCTCGCCGAATGATCCGATTGTAGCACGAGTACCACCACCAATTAGAAAGCCTGCAATGCCAGCTTCACGATATTCTGCAATGGCGTCTTCGCTGTCGATAGGTAGGCCAGCTTGCGCTCGCTCCATCATCTGTTGGCCGATTTCGGTCAAACCTTCTTGGGGGCCACCGCTACCTACACGGGATATCGTTCTAGTGAACAAAGACTTACCAAGGGGTTTAAAGATGCCACCCAGCAACAACTTGTCAGATATACCTTCAAGCGTTGCTTGGCCGAATGTAGCAACAAGGGCATCACCGACATCAACGGATGCTTTTTTACCTGCAGCGACTTCGTCTTCTTGACGTTGGATGTTGTTACCAAACAAAATCGGCGCGGTGACAGCGGCGGCGGCTCCCGCACCTATAACAAACGGCGCAGCAATACCTGTGGCACCTGCTACAACGGGCGCTGCAACGGCGGCACCGAGACCTAGACCAAGCTGTGGGATTTGCTCACCAACAACTTCACCTGCGTATGTCAACGCCGAACCAAACCCATCAACGTCAGTAGACTGCATACGTTCTGGCTGCTCAAGAAGCAGTTCGCCTAGCTCTTGACGAGCGCGTTCTTCTACACTTTGTCCATAGTTTGCGAGGAACCCAAGACCTGACTGTTCGCCAATTGTACCTAGTGTCTCACCGAATGCTTGCTTGATTTGTTTCTTGCCGCGCTCAAAGCCGCGACCAATGGCAGTGCCGTCATCTATTTCTTCGGGAGCTTCACCAAAACGCTCCTCAAAACGAACACCAAAATCGGCGCGATCTTGCTGAAGTACTGCCGCTAAACGTGCAAACTCTTCGTTTGTTGGGGTATCACCAACAATATTTAGATCGTAGCCTTGCCCAGTCTGGGGATCGTCGTATCTGTAAACGCCCATAAATCACCTTCTTCTATAAGCTATACTTGTTTACGTCCGCTCCCAGTACCACCGCTGGTAAGGGCTGAAGCAATACCGGGGTATTGGCTCGCCACGGCATTAGATATTTGCTCGTACCTTGTCCGCGCCGCTATAAGATCGTCAGAAGCCGCCAACCTTTCCGCGTCAGTAGATGCGTTTTCGTAAGCAGATTGAGCTGTTTTTAACGCGGTTGCTGCTGCAGTAACAAGGCTTGCTGGGGCTAACTTACTTGACCCTCTCGCCCGTTGCCGGGCTATATCCAGTTGAGTTTGCAGTTTGAGCATATCGGTCTCGAACGCCCGTGCGCCCTGCTTAGATTTCTGCAATGCGCCGACACCCGCAAGTCCAGCTTCACCTAATGCACCACCAAATGTTGGGTTTTTGGACGCCATAAGCGCCATACCTGTTTGAGCCAGCGCCATCCACTTGTCAGATTCGGCTTCCTTCTGCCGATTCGAGAGCATCTGAGCAATGCGCGAGTCCATAGAACCAAACCCTGCACCACCTGTATCTTTGGTCGCAACTGGGGTTGTAGTTTTAGGCGCTGCTTTAGGCGGAAGCAGAGAACCTATCCCACCTTCTTCTGCGCTGGGAACAGTGAGTGGTTCGCCTGTATCCATAGGAAGAAGTGATTCTTGGTCAATTACATTGGCACTAGGTACAGTCGTTGCACCACCTACGAGGGCTTTTATTTCTGCCTCTCTTGCTCTTTCTGAGGCGGTAGCATCGGCGCTACTAGCGTCGATAGCGTTAATCCTAGCCGCTGCTTCTTGAGGGGTTGTAAGCCCTAAACCGGGAGCAATATACTTTTGAAATCCGCGATCAATTGTTGCGGGGATATTAGACAGAAACTCTCCTGTATCAGTTTGAGCCTCTGCAACTTGTAATCGCCTAACTAACCCATTTTTGCGGCGGTTTAGAAGATCAATCAGAACTTCGTCGTCACCAGCAGCGGCGATCTGTGCGTTAAGACTTGC
>Ga0233415_10001313_pt1 | contig 10859 bp, 21 predicted proteins | sample Na_anoxic_12_MG_FD_188631 | JGI IMG/M metagenome (GOLD analysis project Ga0233415, IMG submission 188631) | Seawater microbial communities from Saanich Inlet, British Columbia, Canada - Na_anoxic_12_MG | ecosystem: Environmental > Aquatic > Marine > Inlet | place: Canada: British Columbia...
GCGAGTCCTTTAATGTCCTGATTGATTGTTTTCTCACGATCAATAACCTGTGTCCATGATTTTGCCGAGTTATGGGTTGCTATCATCCCATCTCCAGCTAAGAATAAATGATCCTCATTATCAACGGTTATGCACTTAACAGGAACGCTATCGACCCTTTCTATATTCTTAATGTATCTTCGCCTGACGCTCTTCTTCACAGTGTCTGGGATCTTATCAATCTTTCGCTTCAGCGAAAACACTCTTCTATTAGTTACAAATGTCACAAGCCATGATTCTTTATGACGGTCAGCCTTTTTGCTGACATTGTTTATTGATGACTTTATGCCAAGTGATTTACATAGAAAATGTACCCCGTCAATAATATTTCGGTTCGTGTTGGCAAATATGAACCTAGTTCCCTTTACGCCTTTATCTCCACTTGATACGCAACCATCTGTATCCATTAAACCCCTGAGAAGTTCAAGCCTGGACTCCTCATCAGAATATAAGTATTCATTTGGAATATGCTTATTGCCAAGCAATCCCATCCTTCTCAGCTTTCCTCTTAGTCCATATATAGTTGTACTGTAGGCCAATGATCCTTCTTTATAATTCCTTGACCCTGATTCATATCCGTACTTTTCGATCTCATAAAATATTTCTTCAAAGCCAGTAATCCTGCCTTGATTAGTGTCTCCGTCGCCAAGCCATGCTCCGAGAACATACGGTTCAATCTCTCCATTAATCTTACCGCTAAATGACACTAATGGAGCTATGTCAATAGAATAATTATTCCTTCCGCCCTCTGCTAATAAATCGCTTATCATGTCAGACGTTTTTAGGGTTGTATGCAGCGGTTTTATATTATGTGGCACCCTTTTACTGTTAGATCTTCTGCGTCTTTGATTGGTTCTCTGCAATGCTGTCTGAACTGTCCATAGATGATCTCCATCTGCTACTATCTTGTGACCGTCATCAAACGTTATTTCATAACAATCCCTACCATACTTTACATCACTCTCGCCAACCACTATTGTCTCATTGCCATTTGCATCAAACACGATACTGCCAGCATGGATATCTGATAACGGAACAAATCCAGATGGTGTTGGAATTGGCGTATTTAGTGCCAATGGCTCTTTAGTTTGAGGGTCATCGATAATTACAAAGTCAGGACGAGTATTGCCGACCTTCGCGCCACGGATACGCGCTGTCATTCCGTATGACCGGACGATCACACCTGACGCTTTCGATCCTTTCACAGTTGGAAAAACAAGCTGCGACGTAGTCCATTCCATCAGGGTCCTGACGCCTTCGCATGTCTGTGCCGGTGCGCGTCTTGGGATACCCTCAAGACATCTGACCGGATAGCATATCTCAGGAAAGTCATCAGCAAGATCGTCGTTCGTTTCAACTTCTGTACTGATCCATTCAATAACATCGTCAGCAGCATCCTTGTCTGACCCAATAGTTGCGATAAACTTCTTACGACCTGTGAATGCCGCCCACATGGCCCCGATCTGTATGCGTGTTGTTTTCCCATCACCACGGGGTGCTGCCTTCACCTTCTTGCCGCCGTAGTCCACAATGTACTGTATCGATGCGAAGTCATCACAGTGCGATTCAGTAAGCTCATTGTAGAGCACTGCCGGGAAGTAGGTGCGTGCAAAGTTCTCCGGCGACTGCTCCGCGAATGCCCTGCGCTTCGGGTCAACGACTTCCGGTATCTCACCGATGTCGCGTTCCTTCGCACGCTTATTATTCATAATCGCAGCTTGGTCTTCACGATAGTTGTCGGAGTATTCAGGCATCTATCTACTCCTTAATGTCTTTATTATCTCATCCATGTTAAACGATCCGCGACAATCGGACGATGCAACAACTTGGACGGTCCAGTAATCATTTCCAGACTGTGATGATATAATCTGATGTATAAACAAGTTACCTATTTTCTTGCCAACGCTATTGCTCAGAAGACATGCATCTTCACATGACATTATATATTCATTATTACCCATCTATCTTAGCCTCCAATGCTACTGATGAACCATTTAGCCATGCGACCAGTAACGCCATCTTAGCGAGATCGACTTGGTGATTATCAAGGAATGATACGATTTCTCTACCTTCCTGATTCCACCATATCTCAAACCGTTCGCGTGCAGTCATTCTATTCACCAAACACTTCTCGATCGAGTACTTCGTTTATGGCTACCCTGAATTTCTTATGCGGGGTAGCGCCTCTGACCCAGCTTGACACACGGGAGTCAGCGACCCCGATCTTATCAGCCAATTCACGCTGAGTCATACCTGACTCACGGATCGCTGTAAGTAATTTCATATTAGTCTTCTTCATTGTCTATCTCCAAATATTCGTTGATTACTTCTATCGCACTTTCATGCCCGATACATACCTTAACGCAGTATCCGTTACTTTCAAGTATTTCGATAATTTCTTTCTGTTCTTTAGATAGCCTGCCGCCTTCTTTTTTCATCTCAATAAACAGCCCAGGCCATCCGTTGACAGGCACAGGGATGTTAATGTCCGGAATACCGGCAACGACTCCCATGAGTTTGAGAGTATGCGCCTCTGACTTTGATCGCCTTCCTCCGTTAGGTACGTGGTGGGCGACCTTCAGTCTGGGATCTTTACGTGCCAGCTTACGGACGTAGTTCATGACGATTGTCTGATGTCTGTCTTCTGTCATTTCGATCTGCCCTCATTTATCTTGTTTACGATTGTGTTCTCGATGAATACCGATGGTGTGACACCGGCATCCTCTGCTGCCGCGAGTAGCCTTTTATAATCAGCAGGTTCCCATCTGGTGATGACGGTCTTCTCGATGTGACTATGGATCTCTTCTTCGCTCATTCTATTCCTCCTAAAACGGGATATCTTCAGTATCCCAATAGTCTGCGGGGTTATATTCCCTGACATCTTCTTCTTCAGGGAATGGTGGTGGTAATGGTTTCTGTGCTGGCTCACCGAATTTGACATCGATGATCTCCGGGAACTTACCTGCTGTCTTAACCATAACGGCAGACACAGATGGCCAGAGTATCGCGAGTGCTTCGGTGACAGTACCTGGTGGGGTGTTGTCGCGGCGCAGTGACCACGACTCTGCCTTACGCCTTGCGAACCCTCTGTGCTCGAAGCATACCCATTCTGAGTACTTCAGCAGATCGCCGATCCAGTAATCAACACGCATCGATGGTGACTTACCCTGCTTCTTGTGCAAGTTATAAGTGGTGTCACGAACGTCGAACCATTCGATTGATTCATCACTCATGATCGCTGCATTAGATGCTGTGCGCTCAAGGTTAGGTTCTGGTTCTGGAAACTCATAATCGCAGTCAGGACAGATCATGACCGACAAGTGGATCAGCGCCATGCACTCAGGGCATTCCTTGATAGGCGCTTCGCCATCACCGGAACCTCCTCCTGACTTCAGCATATCCTTGTGATCGATCATATCAACAGCACCGTGCCTATCGATATTACCTCCGTAGTCAAGGACCATGCATTTATCCTTACCAGGGGATGGGCGCATTCCGCGTCCGATAATCTGGACGTAAAGACCGGTTGACTTTGTGGCACGACACATAACCAGTAGGTCAATATGCGGTGCATCAAAGCCGGTTGTTAACACGCCATAGTTTATCAGCCAACGGTATTCCTTGTCCTTGTACCCTTGGATAATCTTCTCGCGTTCAACCTTATTAGTCTTACCGGAAACGACCTCCACACGTTCTCCGGTGATGTGCCTGATAGCATCTGCAAGATGGTTTGCATGCTGGATGCCTGACGAGAACATCAGGACGCCTTCACATCCCTTTGATGCAGCGATAACCTCAGTTACGATTGATTGGGTTATGCTGTCGATATCGAATGCTGCCTGTAATTCACGGTCGATATACTCACCACCACGGATGTGTACAGATGAGAGATCCACATGAGTGATTCCGCGCCGACCTGTTACCCGGCACAGATGCCCTTGTTCGATCAATGTCGTTATCTTAACCTCATAGCAGACGCCTGCGAAGAACGAATCGTCCTGACCGTAAAGCACGCCTGACGATAACCGGTAAGGTGTAGCAGTCATGCCAAGAAGGTTCATATGCGGATTCATTTTCAGCAGACCGTTAAGGAACTTGCGATACATTGATTCGTCTTTATCAGGCAGCAGTTGTGCTTCATCCAATATGACTAAATCAGTATAACCAATCTGTGTGGCATATTTGTGTGCGGTTTGAATACCACATACCAGAACCTGTGCGTTGAAATCTTTCTGGCCCATGCTTGCGGAGCAGAATTTCATATCAACTTCCGGCAGCATTGCCTGGACTTTTGCACTGTTTTGTTCGAGTAGTTCTTTAACGTGCGATACCATTATGATCCGCATACGCGGTGCGTCATTTAGGCATCGCCTGATAAGACCAGCCTGGATGATTGACTTACCCGCGCCGGTTGGCAGGACCAGTAGGGGATCACCCTTTCGAGTCCTGAACCATCCGTACACAGAGTCAATTGATTCAGATTGGTAGTCTCTTAATTCAAACATAGCTTGACCAGTAGGCCAATAATTACAAGTTGGCTGATGGTGAGAAATGTGTAGAACATGACTGTGAGGCATGCTCCGGTTGCGTTTGAGTTGCTTTTATTCGCAGCATTCACAAGCATTCGCCGCTCTTCGAGTACCTTATTGATATCGTCTTTCAATTCTGTTTCTTCTGACATAATAGTATCCTGAATTAATGGGGTGAGGTGCGATTACTTCAAATGGTCATTCGTAATTCGCTTCTCCCAGGCAACCAGAAGGGCCATGCCTGTATTCCGTACGGGTTAACCTCACCCCAAGTTGTTAGATTACCACGGTCTATCGCCTGTGGTTTCCTGTGTGCTGCCAGATGCCTCACTGGTAGCGTTACCTGTATTTGTAGCCGCCTTGGCGCTGAAGTCCTTCTCTGAGCAGTAAGCCTTAACCCTCTCCTTAGGCTCACCCTGATATTCTTCATGGCCGATCTTAATCCCGATGGGGATGCCCTGCAGATCACTGGAGTCGGCAGGCTTCGGCACGTTCACACAGCCACAGATTGTAGCGAGTTGGCGCTGTGCGAGTTCCTTGGTCTTCTGCGCCTTCTCACCGGCATTCCAAAGATGGCACATGTCGAAGATCTTACCGCCCTTAAACGGTCCTTCGAGTACGGTAAATTCGATGGACATGTAGCCCTTCTCAACACCATCCACAGTTGGACGTTCCGACTTGGTCATCTCACAGAGATACCAACCCTTTGGTTTAACGGTGAACTCTCCGAGTGCTTCGTAATTGTCTGCATTAAAACCTGTTAAATCCATCAGTTATTCTCCTTTTGCTTTTTTGCTTGCTTCCAGAACGGCAGAGTACCATGCCTGGTAAGACAGTTCTATTTCGTATGGCAGTTGTCCGAATAGACCACGACCGCCACCTGGGTGAGTTGGGCGCTGCTGTGTGTAAAGGTAGCGTGCGCCAGATGATTTTGCCTTTACCTCTTTCTTGTTGAACCCTCCATCTTCTGATTTTGTGTAGGTTTTGATATTAGCGAACAGGATCGCGTCAGACCAGCGGTACATCAGCGATGCAGCCTTCTGGTGGATATCCCACGCATACTGCGTGTAAGACTCTGTCAACGGATCGTTGAACGACTTTGTTGCGACATGCCCGATAAGTATGACGCCGATACCCTTATTGCGCAGTGCGTCAAACCCAGTGCATAGGAACTGCCATTTATCAACTGCTTCAGAGTATCCCTTACCGTATCCGCCGCCGACCTTCTCGATAGTCTCGACCTGCCACTGCTTACATACTGCCGCCCAGATCAGCGGTTCAAGGGCAGAACTTGAATCGACCACAAGTGTCTTGTAACTGTGATCTTCTTTTACCAATGTTCCGATAGCTTCTTTGACATCGTCAAATGTCTGGGCTGGTGGGAACTTTGCAACGTCCAGAGCATCGATACCCTCTTCACCCTTAATCGGCAGGAAGATCGGGTCTGGTGATTGCGCTGCTACGGTAGACTTACCGACCTTCTCAGAGCCGAGAAGAATCATGCGTGGTGGGCGATTCTCTACGCCCTTCTTAATTGATGTTAAATCGAATGCCATAATTTATTATCCTTTTACTGTATTAATAAAACTATTAACCGGAACCGCCACCGGAACCGTAACCGTCACCGTCACCGTAACCGTCACCGGAACCGTAACCGTAACCGTCACCGTCACCGTAACCGTCACCGCAACCGCAACCGGAACCGTAACCGTCACCGTAACCGTCACCGTAACCGGAACCGTAACCGTCACCGTAACCGTCACCGCAACCGCCACCGTCACCGTAACCGGAACCGTAACCGTCACCGCAACCGTCACCGTCACCGTCACCTCGCATTTCTTTATAGGTTAATTCGTTATTCATTTATATACTCTACTATTGATTCAATACTTTTTCTCGCCTCATTAGTGCAGTAAATTACCTCTGCAACGTCTGACTCTGTTAAGTCAATCCTTGGAACAACGCAAGAGAATCTGCATTCCGATTCCTTACCGTTTAGAACTCCGGTCATAGCAAGTCCTGACAGAGTGAACTTGCTCCACCACCGCCACAGCCGCCGACTATTGGAAAGTATTAACACACCATCCTTTCGACTCGTAACGGTTCCAGCGTGAACGCCAGCATTGCGACAGCGAACGACGGCATAATCACCGCTAACGGTAGGAACTTCCTTTATTTGGTCCTTTCTGATGTACTCAACTTTGTTGAGTGTGATCGTTTCAATTGCTTCTTGATTAGACATAATTTTTTATCCTTTTATTTTAATTGTTACAGTTGGATCGCCTGTTTTTAACACAGGTGCTTCGATGCCAGCTTCTGTACAGACCTTCTTCCAATCCGTAGATTCTTTTGTGTTCTTCTCGATGATTTCGAGATCAGCCTTGATGCCGACTGCTTCGTAGTTGTAGGACTTGCGTCCCTTGTTCACCTTTACAGTCACAAGTCCGAATGTGAAACTGCCATCACGTTCTGCGATCTTCTTCAATTCCTCTTCAAGGTGTACGAGTTCACGCTTCAGGATCTCATACCGCGCCGCCATAGCTTCTGGGGAATCGACAATAACCGGATCGTCGATTACTTCTGCGGGGATTGCAGGTTTAGCCTTGGCAGGTTTAGCGTTCACCGCCTTCCCATCCTCATTAATCGCGACAGGCTGATCAGCTTTAATCTCCTCCGCCGCTTCCACTTTTACTGCATCGCTCGGATACAGATTCCACATGTCATTTGACATACTGCGTACTCCTATTGTGTTTGTGTTAACTGAGATATTACCGTAACGCTTAATCGGATGATTGCAAATCGTTTTCGATAACTTTTTCATGTTTTTTAATAATCGAATGAAATACTGTCATGAATGAAGTATTCTCATAGCATTCTACGTTTCCACCAATATTCATAATGGTTATAGATAGTATATTATCACTCCAATCTGCACTATAAAGATATGCAAATGATTTGATATCAACAGTGCCTATAAGCCCCTTCATGACATAGTATTCCTCAACAGGGCATTTTACATTATAAGTAATCATTCTAGAACGGTATCCCGTGGGAAAGCGTATGATCATAATTATCTGGACACTCTTTTACGTCATTCGTTTCATACTGATTATTAAAGTTAAGCAGTCCGTTCGCGTAAAGGACGTAGGTGTACCCATCACTGTCAACAGCCTCTGGTGCGAGTATGCCTGGGATCAATAAATGCCTTGGGCATCCCTTTAACTGGCATTCATTAGGGATTACTTCGCCATTATACTGACTGCATGTCCATTCTCCACCATCCACAGGTGTTGAGAACGTGCAGGTCCGGCAGTTAAGTTCCGGTTCTTTGCCGACATCGTATTTATCAGGGAAGCATAGACCCCGCATGTCGCAGAACCGGCAGGTCCAGCATTGTTTCTTCTCAGGAGGTGCAGTGGCATCCACAAGGTATTCTATGCGCTCCTGAAGACGTTCACCTTCAGCTTTATCGTATTTCACACGTTCCGCATATAGGTGGTCATCGTTCTTGTTCACGACCAGGTAGAATGCGCGGGTCATCCCGGTCAGGTGCATCTGGATCTGCATCTGCGCATAATGCTTTGGTTGTGCCTGCTTAACACCTTGACCAAGCATCTCAGAGAACTTCTTATCGCTCATTGTCTTGAACTCTAATAAATGTTCAGTCTTAGGGGCTTCTAAGATGCCCATCGCCCGACCGTCCGGGTGTGCTTTGAAGTGCTTCTTGTAACCGATGATCGATTCCTGTTCGCCGTAGACTTTTACGCCTGCGGTCTTGAGTTCTGCGATCATAGTAGGCTCTTCGTTATGCCCGCGCTGAAACAGTCGCAGGATACGTGGCGGAAATTCAGGAAGTCGTGCATACCGCCATTGCAGCCATATTTCCCTGGTGCATTCTCCGCCAATACTGCTGGCCCCTAAACCACGGAGCCAAGTGCTCTGGGTCCAGTGCTTTTCCATCGCCTTGAGCGTTGGTGATTCGAGTTTGTTTGATAGATCTACTGACATTTGAAAACCTCGCATACATGGATTTCTTCAGTTTCAGAATCATATAATCGCCACCCATCATCCGTGTTGACCCAATAGAGTCCATTCTGTTTACACATTCTGCACACCTTATTGTATTTTGTTTTCTTGCGGAATGGCGACCGACAACTTCTTATGATAAGATCACCTGCGCTTATATCTGCCATCTCGCCCATTATTTCGCTACCTCATGTTTGGTCCTGCATCGATCACATGTGACCGGAAGTTCTGACGCCATAGTTTGTATGGTACACCCACAGAAACAATGGATACTGACCATCCTGTTGATCGGTTTACTCCACTCAATCTTTCTGTAGTTACTGCCATACCCGTCCTGATCAGTAACCCGATTTCTATCGCCTTTTCCTGCCATAATCTTACTCCTCTATGAATTGTAGAATATTGGAATTTCGCAGTTATCTACTGTCCATTTAAGCCAGTAGATAAGCCACTCTGCACGGCATAAATTTCCATCATACATCGGATCGTTAATATAATCTTCTTCTTTATTGAAAGGCTCCTTTTTGATACCAGGCTTCAGTGGCCTGTACTGCGCTATATGTGTCGGGTTCTTTTTCTTGTATGAATCAATTCGACTTTCGATGTATTCAATATGCTCTTGTGTAATGACTGCGTGACCGGGATGATCTTGTAATAGGCAGCCTTCGATATTATTGTGATTGAAGTTTGCATCAAACATGATATCATGAATGTCTATGCTTTGGCAAAATTCATCCCATGATGAATACGAAGGCCATCTTGTATTTGAGTGGTCTGTCGGCTCTCCAAATGCCGGTGCTGTCTCTAGCTTAACTGTCTTTGCATTTATTGTCAAATAACTTTCTTCTTTTTCAAAATCAAGTACTGCTTCACCGATCTTTAATGTATATCCCATAATCTTACTCCTCTATTATGTAGTCGATACCCTCGATCTCATCGCGTGTTGAGAGTGGGGTGATCTGGTCAATATTCTCACGTTCCAGGTACCATACAACAGCCATCCGTACATCCGCAGGGATATGCACAAACGGCAACCGCACTACCTCGCCTCCGTATGTAGTACTTAACAGTTCACTGTCGGATACTACAGGTTTACCGTCACGGGTCCAAAGGCGCATTGCGATGCGGATTACTCCGGTGATACCAAGGTCTGGTCGGAGTTGCGATGCTTTTCGCAGTGCCTCCATCATTTGCTTACTTAGTCTGATGCTCATTAGATAAACCTCACCAGGTTACGGATGGGTGCGGGGATGATGGTGCGACCGTTCTCCCACGCGATATACGTGTGCTTGGATACGCCGATCAGTTCAGCAGCTTCCTTCTGACTGATATGGTCCTCTACTTTACCTTTGCCTGGCTTGCCTTTGTGCTGCATACGCCAATCGCGCAGCTCTTCTTTATTCATTTCCGGGATATGCTGTGCCATGTATTACTCCTTAGATGTGCTTGACAATGATTAGCGTGTTTAGCGTGATAGCTATTGATATCACGACGATCGCGACAACTATTGCTATCATTGCATCCGAATCAAATTCAAATTTCATACTCACTACTCCTTTATGTTTAGATTAATACTAACTATAGTGTAATTTATACTATAGTTCAAGTGCGTTTTGCGGAATTAGTTGCTATAAACTTATGTTTCCAATGTTTGCAGTACGCTTTGCCATCGCATAGAATATTGGCTGACGCGAGGGTCATCTTGCATTTACCATCCGGTATCTCATGATCGCAGTTACTGCATTCAGAATAACCCGGTTGCGGCGTAACCCGTTGCTGGCATTCTATAGCGTCCACACCGCAGATGACGCAGTGGTACTGACTGTTCATCGCTATCCATGTGTGTTCGTGGTCGGACATACATACTCCTTATTGTGGGTGATACATATCATCCTTATTTATTTAATATTTGTGCTGTATTGTTGGGTATTTAGCGTCCAATAGCGTTTCCTCGCCGCATCTGGAGCATTTGTGATAATACTTGGGCGGCATTGTCATCTGTGCCGCGCCCGTGGCGTATAGCTCGCGCCCGGGGCATTTATCACAATAAGCCTTCAGTAGTACCGTTTTAACTTCAATCTCTTTTATGGCCATTATTCAATCCTGGGTTAGTCATATTAAACAGTTTAGCCGGGAGGATCCTCCCCTCCTTCATCTCTAAATCTGCGAGCTCATTATGCATGTGCTGCTTGCCAATCACATAACATGTGCAGTGTGACGCGATCAACATCGCAAGTAGCACCAGGATGGTCGATACCTTCAATC
>Ga0233415_10001314_pt1 | contig 10859 bp, 22 predicted proteins | sample Na_anoxic_12_MG_FD_188631 | JGI IMG/M metagenome (GOLD analysis project Ga0233415, IMG submission 188631) | Seawater microbial communities from Saanich Inlet, British Columbia, Canada - Na_anoxic_12_MG | ecosystem: Environmental > Aquatic > Marine > Inlet | place: Canada: British Columbia...
CGCGCGTTCCCTTTTCGGCCCGTAAATTAAGGGGGGGAGGGGGTCTTGGTGAGCAGACCCTTTGCTTCTTTTACTTCCACCGCGAGGAGCAGCAGCTTGCTGGCGCGGTGGAGACTCCGTGAACTCTTGGCTGCGGCGCGGAGAATCTCCAAGGCGTACTTGCCAGGGCGAGGCACGGCGTCGACCGGTTTGGGGGACATCATCAGGGCGCACAGCGAGGCGGCCAAGGCGAGGGCTCTCATTTAGGCTCTCCTTTGGTGGGGGAGAGGTGGCCCTCGATTTTACCAAGCGCCACCATTGTGTCAGTTAACTTGTCTCGGATTGCCCTCGCTTCCACCCCGAGCGCCTTAAGGTCCTGCTGTTGCTCTAGGCGCTGGCGCGCCCCCTCATCTACATCAGACTTCAGGCTGATGTTCCAAGCAGCCGAGCCAAGCAGAGCAGCACTGAGCACATAAACCAGGTGGATCTGTTCGAGCCGCAAGGGTCCTCCAGACGCGCCCCGGTCGGTCGAGGCATCCCTTATATTATCAGGACAGCCCCCTCGGTGATACACTCAGCGCAGACACAGGAGCGGAGAGGACGCACTATGAAGTCGAGGATTGAAGCCTATACCGTAGACGTTGGGCAGGTTGGGGCGCTGACCTATGCGCCGGGAGATACCGCTTGGCACTCCATCAACACCACGGACCTCTACGACCAGACCGCTATCGACGCGGTCAAGCTCACCGAGGGGGCCTACTCAACGATCATGATCGACGCGACAGAGGCGGCTGGGGACATCTTCATCGCCCTACGAGCGGCAACAGGTGTGGTCCTCACCGCGAACAGGATACGCATCAAAGCGGGCTCTGTCTGGGAGAGGGGGGTGCGCGGGGTGCGGGGCGCTGGCGCTGAGGGGTTGGAGATCATCAGCATCGCCCTGGCAACAGGGACCGACACTATCTATATCACCGCAGACGTTGATCTCCCGCAGAGATAGGAGGGCGCTATGAGCCGCAACAAGGTTGAACTCAGTGGCGGCGTGATGACTGTCACAGGCACAGCACCAGTCGCCTCCAGCGGAGGGGCAACCCCCGCAATCTCAATGCCCGCAGCCACCAATGCCGCAGCAGGCCACGCGACGGCGGCACACATCGCTGCGATTGAGGCCAACACCGCCAAAGTCTCATACCCCGGAGCCCCTGATCACAACGACCTGGGGAGCATCCAGGGTGGGGTTGCCACGGAGTATTATCACCTCACAGCGGCTGAGTATGCGGCCCTGGGCGGTGGAGGGGCGTCTGAGGCATCTTGGGGCTCCCCCCCCTCCGCCGCCGACTATGCAGACGCTAAGACACTCGGGGCGACCACGGGGGTGACCTTCGCGGACGGCAGCAACAGCGACGCGATCATCATCGACACTAGCAAGAACGAGCTAGGGGCGACGATCACCGCCGGCACCAACCGGGCTCAGGGCATCCTGCGTGTCTGCCCAGCCGGTGACTTCGTATACGGCGTGCGGGTCAGCGCTGCCATGTTCGACACCTCCGGCAACCCATCGCTGGGGTCTGCCACGGCATCGCTGCTCATCTGGGGCTCGGTATTTGTGGATGGCGGGAGCGCGGCCAATAACGACTGGTACGGGATGCACAAGCGGCTCGCTACCCGAATCTATGACTGTTCGTATTATAAGTATACGAACATCGGCGCGGCCTCCCCGCAGTTCGACATCTACACCGTGGGCACCTCGATAGTGTCTGGCTCATACCCCAATCTCAATGTGGTCTTGGACTACTGGATCCAGCGCATCGGAACCGACCTCTACATCGGCAGCAGTCTGCCCGGTGGAACGGTCGTATGGGACCACAAGGCCACGGGCGTGAGTGCTCTGGCTGGCCTTGTGGGGGTCCGCTCGGAGACGCTGATCGCCGAGACCAAGCACCTACGGCTGCGCGTGCTCAAGGATTATCTAGGGTCAACGCTGTTCCCCGAGTGAGAGCCCTGGCCCCTCTTCACTGCGTAGCTCACCCCATGACCCGCCGCCCACCCCATCGCGACGCCTATGGTGTCCAGCCCAGGGAGGCTCTCTGAGTCTGCGCCCAGGAGAGGTCCAAGCCCTCGGAGCATGATCAGGGTGAAGACGGTGATGGTGGCGAGGCCCTTCGAGATCAGGTCGCTGTCTAACTCGCCCGCCCTGTTTCTGAAGATCTGCACTGCGCTCCTCCTGTGATAGTCTCAACCAGGAGGATAAACCCATGCTCACCGCCGCCGCCAAACTAAAGCCGAGGACCCGCCCCATAGAGCGGATCATCTTGCACACGACCTCTCGGGCCTTCGCCAAGAGGGTCGCCCCTGAAGATGGGCCGCCGACTGTTGAGGGCGCTCTGCGGCGCTACGAGCGCACCGGGCATCCCTACTTCGGGCACTGGCTGATCGACCCACAGGGTGAACGCGTGCAACTCGCTGATGAGTCTCGGCGGGCGGTCCACACGGCATCGCTCGACAGGCGCTACCAGACCGAGGACTGGATGGCCTGGGGAGCCCCCGGCGGCGTCAAGACCTGGGTGCAGCATGGCCGCGAGCCGGAGGTGGTCTTTGATTGGTGGCTGGAGCGCTGGCCGGAGTTCAGGTCCCCCTTAGAGATGGTGTCGCGCCGCCACGTCAACGGGATCTCCATCGGGATCGACCTGATGCCCCTCCCCAGCGGGATCTACACCATCGCGCAGATGGGGGCGCTCCTAGATCTGCTTGTTGAGATCTGCGAGCGCTACGGCCTGGAGTACAACAGGGAGGTGATCCTCGCGCATGAGGACGTGGACCCGGTGAGGAGGGGCACTGTGAAGAGGCGGGGGGGCAAGATCTTCGGGGTGGGGTGGGATCCGGGGAGCCGCCTTGATTGGGGAGCCCTGGGGCTGGCCTAGCCCCCCACCGCAACCCCCACCAACACCCCCGCGATGATCCCCACAGCAAGCCCAGCCTCCCGCGTCTCATACCAGGGCAGCACCACCGGCTCCTCCCTGAGCAGCTCCTCCGCGAGTGAGAGCTGCGCGACGTTGAGCTTGAGCGCCTCGACACACTGGACGCGAGCCTGCTCGATCCGCTCCCCATGCTCCAGCATCTCGACGGTGAGGGCGCTGCACTCGGTGGCCCTTTCGCGCAGATTCTCGACCTCTGCGAGACACCCCAGGGCGGCGCTCTTGAGTGCCTCATAGCTCGGTGGTGGCGCGGGCTGGACGATGACTGCGATGGCGAGGATGAGGGCGGTCATGGCCCATCCTCCTCATCCCTCATGTCCCTCAAGATCTCCTCCCAGGGCATCCCCGCGTGATCCCTCAGCGTCTCGGACGCCGCGCGCTCCTGCATGGCGTCTCTCATAGCCTTGATGGGCTGCTCCTGCACCTCGCCCGCGATCACCTCCTCGGCGGCCTCCTTGGCCTGTTCAAGCGGCTCTGATGCGAGGAAGTCGCCCCCTCTGGATGGGCGCTTGAGGCGGAGCAGGATGAGGAGGGCTGTGACGGCGGCGATGATGGCTGTGATGGTCTTGTGGATCATGCCCCCTCCTTGCTGCGGCTGTACGCCTTGACGACGGTGTGCCCGAGTGGACTCAGAGTCTCCAGGTCGAGCGCGAAGGCGAGTAGCGGTGGAGGGGGGTGGCAGAGCCCCTGCCTCTTGAGTGCGGAGAAAGCAGCCTTGGGGGGGCGCTTGGGGGTCCTCCTTTTGCTCATCCACAGGAGCGCATCGACCTCATCCTTGGAGAGCCCCAGCAGGATCTTGCGCGCCCTGCTCCGCATCTTCTCCAGGTGGTCGCCAGCCATCACCACCCCTCCACAAGCGAGTCCACTGTCACCCCGAACACCGCCGCGAGCTTCTTGAGGCGGAGAACGCCGGGGCGCTGGACCCCCCGCTCATAGTTGGAGATCTCCTGCTGCTTCATCCCCGCCTGTGTGGCGAGGTCTACCTGGCTCCAGCCCCAGCCTGTGCGGAGACCCTTGAGCCGGTGGGCAAAGATCATGTCGGTCATGCGGTATCCTTTCGCGCCATATCGTCCGCTGTGATAGTATCACACCACACCACAAAGGAGGGGGATATGGGCTTTAAGCGGAGGCTCCGGCGGCGGAATCCAGCAGGGGGTATGGGCAGGGGGCGAGGGGAGGAGCGGGAAGCAGCAGCGAGGTTCGAGCAGCGCAGGCGCGAGGGACTCACCCGAGACCTTGAGGCTGCCATCAAGGCGGCGCGGTCGGATGATCCCGTGGTGAGTTCAACCCCCTTTCTCGTGGCACCCTCCACATAGGCGTCAGCCGCCCCTCTCCATCCCGCACCTGCTCCCACCCGAACAGCGGCCCCAGCACGCGGAGGTCCAACTCTGGGCTGAGCTCTGAGGCTGATGGACCGACCCTCCAGGGCGCGTTGGCGGGGTCTCCTCGACCTGCGTTGATGGCGGCGAGATCCTCGGCGTAGGCGCTCATACCCCCTCCCATGAGTCCATCCACCGTTGTTTCCGCATCTCACGCTCCAGCGCGACCTCCCCCTCCTCGGTGACCCTCCAAAATGCGCGAGACAGTACGACAAGGCCGCGCCTTGTCAACCCCCGCAGCGTGACGTAGGAAGGCTTGGGTTTGCCTCTCGGGACGTCTCTCGCCACCCAGGCGAGGGCCTTGACCTGCGTGATAGAGAGCCTGGAGCGCTGCGTCGGCGGGTCGAGTCGCGGTTGCGTCTGCAGCCACTCGCGCTGAGGCATGCGCTGGTTCCCCCTTTTTTTCGCCGCCGAATAAGCGAGACAGGGCGTGCAGTATGAGCGCCGCCACTCTGGAGATGATGCGCCGCATTTTGGCCCCACCGTGCGATAGGTGCAGCCCTCGCGAGCGCAGACCTTCGTGGATGCGGCCTCCGCCTCTGCTGTGGTGAGCTGAGAGTTTGCCGAGCGGTTTGGAGACGGCGCGGCGACGGTATGCTCGGTATGGCCGCCGCTCTTGGGCCGCTTGGCTCGGCGCTGCGCGACCTTGGGGGCTGGCTGCGCCCTCACCGGCTCCGCATTGGGCTCATATGGGCGAGTCCTATGGCTCTCGGGATAGGGGCAGGGCACCCGCGCCCCGGGCTTGAGCGGCGGCAGGTCCTCCCACACGTACCCCCTGGAGTCATCCTGCGTTGGCAGCACGCGACCGCGCCAGCCGTAAATCCTCACATGCTCAGCAAGGAGCGTCGCCGCGCGCTCCGCCTCCTCGGGGGTTGGCGGCGTGCTCCACTCGGGGCGGGCGCTCACCTTTGCATCACCCGAGCGGATCATCTGGCTGATCGCCTGATGGGGCGTGATTGGGGCTTGCTGGTCGGCGCTCATATCAGCCTCATCTGCTTGGTCCCTAGACAGTGCGGAGAGAACCAGATCCGCTCTCTGCTTGCGTTGCCTTCTCCTCTTGAACCAGAGACAGACAATCCCCCTTGAGCCTTCCACCTGACCACCGACCACCCGAGGTTCTCTAGCCTCTCATGCTCCCCCTCATAGCCACACAGGGCGATCCTCATCATGGGGTTGACCCCCGCCTCAGCGCACCACTCCAAGACCTCTGCAGCTACGCTGTAGTCCTCCACAGCGTAGCACTCAGCCCTACCCACCCCCGCCTGCCCATACGGTGGGTCGAGCATCATTCCTGTAATCCCCAGCTTTGTAGTGACAGATGGGCCACAGACCCTCCTCCAGTCACCGCAGCACACCCGCACACCCCGCAGCCTCTCGGACAGCCTGAGCATCATCTCCAAGATGCCCTGCCCCGCGTCACCCAGGTGCGGGAGCTTCCGGTTGATCCCCTGGCCTGCGTTGCCCAGGTGCGGGAGCTGCCGGTTGATGCCCTGCCCCGCGTTGCCCGTGTTGACCAGCAGCCCCTCCTCAGAGACCCAAGGCCCCTTACCACTGCACCAGCCTGAGCCGATCCAAGAGCAGAGGCCCCAGACCCACCACCCTGCGATCTTGGAGTCAAAGAAGCCTGGATCACCCATGAGGCTGGCGGTGAGATCCTCGCGCTGCGTCACCAGCCAGGAGTGTCGAGCGTGGAGATCCGCTTCGTTCACAGGCCAGTCAGCAGCAGCAGCGACGCCTTCAGGGTCCAGGCTCAGCGCCCTCCAGAAGTTGGAGAGGAAGCCGTCGAGATCGTTCACCGTCTCGATCCCCGGCTTATGTGGCCTTCCGAGGAGGACCGCGCCGCTCCCGAAAAACGGCTCGACGTAGTTCTTGACCGGGCCGAAGCGCTGCCAGACCAGGTGGGCGACGGCGCTCTTGCCGCCGAAATATGGGAAGGGGGCCTTGAGGCTGCTCATATCGGACACTCCATCTTGGCGCGGCGGCGGCGGTCTGGACCCTCAACGGGGGTGATCTGCGCCATCGTCTCAAGGCGGCTCCAAGTGGCTGGATTAAGCGAGCGCTGGAGTTGATCAGGACGCAGGTTCGAGGTGGACATGAAGAGGGGCATTTCCTCATCGTAGCGCGCCCCCAAGACTCGACTGAGAGCGTCGCTTGCCCAGCCCGACTTGCTGTCACCCGTGCCGATCTCATCGAGGATGAGCAGGTCGCACTGGACCCAAGCGGGGGGCGGCCACTCACCCCGGCCCTGCTGCCCGAAAGCCCCCCGCTCTGCGGCAAGGGCGCGAGGCCAGTGGACCCAGCGGACAGAGAGGCCCGCGCTGAGGGCGTGATGGGCAGCGAGGGCGCAGAGGTGAGTCTTTCCCGTGCCTGGAGGACCTACGAAGACGCGGCCCCTGCTCTCAGGCGTGATGGAGCGCATCCACTCATCCCACCCCCTCCTGCTCGTCAGATACCCCCCCCACTCGGTGAGGTCTTCAGAGACGCTCTCAAAGCGGCGCGGGATCTCGGCGTCGGTGTAGGCCCTAGCGAGGGCGTGGAGCCTTTGGCAGTAGCAGGGCGCATAGGAGCGGTCTTCCTGTCTGATCCAGCCTCCCTGGCAGTGGTGGCAGTCCGCCCACTCAGATACAGGCCCCCATGTTGTCTTGGTCCGCTGAAGGTGGGCGCGGGTCCAGAGCGCAGGCATCGGCGCAGGTTGAGGCGGGGCATCAAGAGGGGTGAGCCCCATGAGCCAGGAGCGGGCGCTGGAGAGTGGGTCACTCATCGGGGGGCTCCAAAAGAAGAGGTGGGAGGGTTGAAGCGGAGCTTGACTGTTCCAAGGCCACCGGCGCGCTGCTTGGAGATGATCACCTCTGCGAGCCCCATATCCTCGGAGTTCTTGTCATAGACCTCATCTCGATAGATGAAGAGGATCAGATCCGCGTCCTGCTCGATGGCCCCTGACTCACGCAGGTCCGACATCATCGGGCGCTTGTCGGCGCGGCTCTCAAGGCTGCGGTTGAGTTGAGAGAGGGCGATGATGGGAACACTCAGCTCTTTGGCGAGGCCCTTGAGTCCTCTGCTAAGCCCGGCGATCTCCTGCTCCCTGGAGCGACCGCCTCCTCCCATGAGCTGTAAGTAATCGACGATGACCAGCCCCAGAGGGGGGCTTTGGGGGTCCGCGTGGATCTGTCTCGCCTTGGCCTTCAGTTCGGGGAGGGAGAGGCTCATGTCGTCATCGACAAAGAGGGGCATATCCGCCTCGACTTTCGTTGCGTTGAGCAGCCGCTCGATCTCCTCAGTGTTGACGCTACCGACTCGGAGCCGGTCGCCTGGGACGTTGGCAGAGTCCGCGAGGATGCGAGCCCAGAGATCATCGGAGGGCATCTCCAGGGAGGCATAGAAGACTGAGTGTGCGCGCTTCGCCGCTTTGATGCCCTGTGTGGCGAAGTTGAGGGCTAAGGCGGTCTTCCCCATCGAGGGGCGACCAGCAAGGATGATCAGGTGCCCAGGCTGGAAGCCCGCAGTGAGCCCGTCGAGCGTATCAAAGCCGGTCGGGATGCCGGTCACAGCAGAGCCCCGCTCATAGGCCCCCTGGATGCGCATCAGGGCGCTGGCGAGCCCCTGCCTTGCGCTGACAACCCCGCCGCTGTCGTCGGGCGCTGCAAGGGCCTCTGCGGACTCAGACAGGCGAAGGAGGAGGTCGGGGGTCGCGTCATCCCCACCTGTCGCCTGAGCTGTCACCACACACAGGTCCGCAAGTTGGCGGCGACGCGCCCCATCGGCGACGATCTTTGCGTGATGGGTGATGTTGACTGTGCTGCATGTCGAGCTCGCGAGCGTGAGGAGGTAGTCGATGCCCCCCAGGTCGCGCAGCTCTCGCTTGTGAGCCAAAGAGGAGGCCATAGTCACTGGATCGATGGGCAGGCTCTCATCGCTCAGGTGGAGCATAGAGGCATAGACGAGCCGATGCCTGGGGTCCTCGAAGCTGGACTCAGAGAGCAGGTGGCTGACCTGCTCTAGTGCCGCGTTATCGAGGAAGACCCCACCCAAGACAGAGCGCTCGGCTTCTGACACCTGTGGGGGACGTGGCGTGATTTTAGGTCGAGTTGTCATGATCACCATCCTTCTGGTCTTGGTCCCCATCCGCCGATCTCCGGCGTGGGAGGCGCTGAGGGGGGCTTGGGCGCAGCTTTGTCGATTGCGTAGGTGACGCTCTTGATCGATGAGAGTGCAAGGTCTGGACGCCGCCACTTGCCTCGGTCGGAGGCTGCGCCGTGGGCTGCCTGCCTGATCTCATCTGGGGTGAAGCCATCGTTCAGTCGGTCTTGAACGAGGTCAAGCTGAGCTTGCCTGATCTTGGTGCCCCTCTTGGAGCCCGCGCCGACCTGCTCCTCGAAGTGGGTGAGGAGCCCCTCTGCTGAGTCCGGCCCTGGAGGAGGAGGCGGCCCTTTCTCGGGGATCACGTCGGGCGTGAAAGTCGGCGGGGTGTAGCCGACCTGCTCAGGCTTGGTGAAGAGGGGGCCAGGGTCCTGAGCTTTGGCTCTCCTCTCCTCCTCTGCTGTCACATCTTCGAGGGTGCGGAGGCGCGGCGCGTCCTGCGCTACGTTCTGTTTATTTGGTTCTGTATGGTCTTCTGTATATAGGGCTCGATTTGAGCTATCTAGCTGGCTCGATTTGAGCTGTCTAGTCGGCTCATCCTGAGCTAGCTCGATTTGAGCTAGCTCGATTTGAGCCCACTCGGGGGGGAGATTAAGCCTGTACCTGTTCCGGTGACGGCCCCATTTTTCGATAGTGATCAGTGGAGTCCCATCGCTCAGCACCGTCCTTTTCAGGTCGGCTATCGCCCTCTTCACCGCCGCTGGGCTGGCACTGGTCAGCGCACAGAGCGTCTTGAGCGTCGGCCAACTAACATCCCCATCAGCGGCCCTGCGCTTATCCCTGACTGCGTCCGCAAGGCACATCAGGATGAACCTCGGCAAGATCTTCATCGGCGGGGCATCCGCAGCCCAGCCCATCGCCTTGGCCCGGTTCATCAGTTCGTTGCTCACCAACTTGGTCCTCCTCCTTAAGATGCCCCACTGTAGGCTGAAAACTGAGCGGGGTTCAAATCTTTTGTTTGCAAACCCCTAAGCATGAGGCTACCTTTGCGGTGGAGGTGATGATGGTTCTTCGAGAGTTTTTCAGCATCAGCCCGATGGGGCGGACGGACCTTGCCGATATTGTCGGGTCCACCAAGAACACCGTGGATCGCTGGGTGATCGGGCTCTCAAGGCCCACCCTGAGCATGGCGCTCAAGATCAAGCGCGCAACGGGCTGGCTCGTCTGCCCAGAAGACTGGGAGAAGGAGGAGGGGTGATGGGGAAGGGGAAGCGGACCAAGGGATCCAGGGCTGAAGTGCCCGTCGAGCAGCGTGATGTCGATAGGGTTGGGGCCAGAGTGGGGGCGGCGGGCTTCGAGGCTGAGGTCTCCAGCCTGTTTCGCACGGTGCTCGCCGGGCTTACTGGCGAGTACGTCGGACACTATACGGAGGGCGCTATCACCGTGCTCCCTTCCATAGAGTACGCTATGCCTTATGAGTGTTGTCGGGGCGCTGAGGCTGATGGGTTTGGTGTCGTTGCTGAGGTGAAGGTTTCGCGCTACATCAGCAAAGAGCGCCTGATGGCTGGGCTCGTGGCGGCTGAGCGAGCCGTGGCAAACATCCCCGCCGATGCGGCGCATAAGGGGTGTGAGGTCGCCGCCTCGATCATGAGCGCCGACTTTGAGTGCCACTTTCGGTTCAGTAGGCATGGGGTGGCGTTCCTGGCCTCGGAGTCGCCAAGTATCCCGATCATGGAAGTTTACACGACGGAGGAGTTCCACACTTTCGTGTTTTGGGAGGCTGTCGCATGAGCAGGGACGAAATAAGCGAACTCCGCGACCGAGTTGCGGAGGGTTGGCTTGAGATCGAGACGCTTAGCGCGGAGGTTAACAGGTTAAGGTCCGGAACGTCGGACCTGAATGCGTCGTTGGTGGCTGAAGTCGCCAGACTAAGAGCCCAGCTTGGCGAGTGTCGTCAGCGCGGGTCATCTGCTGGGAAAAGCGCGGACTACTATAGAAAGAGAGCGGAGGCAGCAGAGGCGCGGCTTGACGCGATGGCTCCGCAGCTAGTGAAGAGTGAGGAGCAGAAATGAAGACCAAGCAAGGGATCTCCAACCTGCGGATCAGGCTCCGCAAGGGCGTCTGGGTCGCGACCTGGGAGCAAGAGGGTGAGGAGTGGTACCAGGAGGGTGAGAGCGCTGAGGACGCCGTGCGCGGGCTTATGGAGGAGGGGTGATGGGCGGAGAGACGCGGCAAGAGTATGAGGCGAGGATGCAGAAGATCGTCACCAGGGGGATCGAGGGCCTTGGGGCAGACATGAAGCGCTGGAAGGACAGGGCGATCATCGCTGAGGCGGAGGTGGAGCACTGGAAGGGCCGGGCGCTGTTGGCCGAGGGGGCAACGGAGGCGCTCAAGGACCTGATCAAAGAGGAGGAGGGGTGATGGGGAGCAAGGACAAGACTGCGCTCAC
>Ga0233415_10001316_pt1 | contig 10822 bp, 8 predicted proteins | sample Na_anoxic_12_MG_FD_188631 | JGI IMG/M metagenome (GOLD analysis project Ga0233415, IMG submission 188631) | Seawater microbial communities from Saanich Inlet, British Columbia, Canada - Na_anoxic_12_MG | ecosystem: Environmental > Aquatic > Marine > Inlet | place: Canada: British Columbia...
ATGGCTGTACAATAAAGTAAAAAGATAATTAAAACTTCGTCACCCATACTTGTTCAAAACCTTGCTTTTTTCTCATTTCTTTCATCTCATTTAAAGCAAGGTCGATAGAAGGATATCCTTTCATACCAACACGGTAAAAATCATTATTGGCTTTGAAAACAATCGGATCGAACCCTTGTCCTTCAAGTTGATCCTTCATTCTATGAGCATTGTTTTCACTCAGGAAACTGCCGGCAATGATGTAGTAATGCAGGTCGGCAACAGGTTTTTCGGGTTGACTAACCGTTTTAGCAGGTGTTTCTGCTGTTTTTTCAAGGGCTACAGGTTTCTCAATATCAGTCTTTTCAATTATTGGCTTTTCGCTAACAGTACTTTCGGTTTTGGGCTGGACCTGTTCCGTTTTAGAAAAAGGATTGAGTGAAGAGATATCAGCATTAAAATCCAGCATATTTGTTTTTAACGGAATAAGTACCAGGGCAACAGCTACAGGTACAGCAATTGCAATGCGTCGCAATGTACGTCTTCTTGAAAGCGATGCAGGAGATCTCTCTTCAAACTTTTTCTGAATGCGTTTAGTTACATCATATTCCTCAAGCGGATCGAAATTAAAATGATCCAATCCATATGAATCAAGCAGGAAATTAGTTGTATTTGAAGGTTCGAACTGAATATTTTTCTCTTTATCCATTTGCAGGGCACCAACATCTTCAATAACTACTTTCTTTCCCTTATTGAGTTTAATGTTCAAATTTTTTACAAATGAATTAACAAGTCTTTTAGCATCAACAAACCCAATATTTTTCGCCCGCGACACATAACCAATCAATAAACCATCATTATGTTTCAGGTCACGGTTAAAACTTATCTCCTTGTAAGGTGGTGAGAAAGAATTCTGTGCCTTGTTAATCTTTGACGATTGTATATTGGTAACAAACCCGCCAAAATCCGGAATAATAACACAGTCGTGCTGAAACAGAAGTTCTTTTATATAATTTTCCAAAATGAAAGTTTATTATTATTACACTAACAAAGATAGATAAAATTTCATCCTATAAAAAGAGAATAATAAATTATAAAATTTTTAAATGTGATTTATTTATCTTAGCGGCAAATAAAATAAACCTTAATTAATATGAAAGAAATCCAGATGGTTGATCTTAAAGGTCAATATAAAAAAATTCAGACCTTAATTAACAATTCCATCGAGAATGTAATAAATTCCACCGCATTTATTAATGGCCCTGAAGTAAAGAGTTTTCAGAATAACCTTGAAAAATACCTGGATGCAAAACATGTTATTCCTTGTGGTAACGGGACAGATGCACTCCAAATCTCCCTTATGTCTCTAGACCTTAAGCCCGGAGATGAAATAATAACTCCCGATTTTACATTTATAGCCACAGCAGAGGTGATTGCTTTTCTAGGCTTCAAGCCTGTTTTTGTTGATGTTGAACCTGGCAGTTTTAATATATCCCCCGACTCAATTAAAGAATCCCTTTCAACAAAAACAAAAGCAATTGTGCCGGTTCACCTTTTCGGGCAATGTGCAAATATGAATGAGATTAACAACATCGCCAAAGAGAACAATCTCTTTGTTATTGAAGATACTGCACAAGCTCTTGGTGCTGAATACCTTTCCGGTAAAGGATCAAAAAGTAAAGCAGGAACAATAGGAGATATTGGAACAGCTTCCTTTTTTCCATCCAAGAACCTGGGAGCATATGGAGACGGAGGAGCTATTATAACAAATAGCGATGATCTGGCAAAGAAAATTCGTTTCATAGGAAACCATGGTATGGAGAAAAAATATTATCATGACAGTATTGGTGTAAATTCACGGCTTGACAGTATCCAGGCAGCCATACTGAATGTTAAACTCAACTACCTGGATGAGTATAACCAGAGCCGTCAAAAAGCTGCAGCATTTTATGATAAAGCTTTCCAAAACCTGGAAAAAATTACAATCCCATATCGCAATAAATTTTCAACACATATTTTTCACCAGTACACAATATTAATTAACCCTGAATTACGAGACCCGTTAAAAAATCATCTTGCTCAAAATGGGATCCCGTCAATGATATACTATCCTGTCCCTCTTCACCGGCAAAAAGCCTTTGGCAACTATGGGTTTGATAATAAAAAATTTCCGGTTACGGGGAGTTTAAGCCAACGTGTACTTTCATTACCTATGCACACCGAACTGGAAATAGAACAGTTAGATTATATTGTAAACCATGTGATTACTTTTTTTAATAACCACAAATAAAATATCTTAATGGGAAAAGAATATTTTGCGCACGAAACTGCTGTAATAGATGATGGTTGCAGCATAGGAAAAGGTACTAAAATATGGCATTTTACGCATATTATGCCTGATAGTATAATTGGAGAAAATTGTAACTTAGGACAAAACGTTGTGGTTTCTCCACAGGTTAAACTGGGGAAAAATGCAAAAGTACAGAACAATGTTTCAATTTATACGGGAGTAGTATGCGAAGATGATGTTTTCCTTGGTCCTTCAATGGTATTCACTAATGTTTTTAATCCAAGAAGTGCTGTTATCAGAAAAGATGAATATAGAGAAACCTATGTTGAGAAAGGAGCAAGTATTGGTGCTAATGCAACAATAATTTGCGGTATCCGTATCGGCAAATATGCTTTTATTGGAGCAGGGGCGGTCGTTCATAAAGATGTTAAACCTTATTCGCTTATTGTTGGCAATCCCGGTCGTCCTATTGGATGGATGAGCGAGTTTGGACATAGGCTTAATTTCGATAAAGAAGGTTTAGCACAATGCCCGGAAAGTAAGGAGAAATATATATTGAAAGATGGTATGGTAAATAAAATTAATGATGCTAATTAGAACAGGTCTATAAAGTCAAACAAAAATTACATAAGCACCAAATAACAAGCACCAAAACACAAATAAATCTCAAATTCCAATGACTAAAAAATCAAACAAATTCTTGTATATGTGCTGTTTGGATTTTGTTTTTTCAAACATTGGGTATTATTTGTTATTCCTGCCTGCCGAGTACCTCGGCACACAGGCAGGTGTTTTTTGAGATTTGTTATTTATTTATAAACGAAATATAGATTTTATTGACAGATACTAATTAACTAACTTTGTCTACTATAAAATAATAATAATGAATAATAAGGATAAGCAAGTAAATTTTGCAATAATTGGTGTTGCAGGTTATATTGCTGTCAAACATTTAAAAGCTATAAAAGACACCAATAATAATCTTCTTGCAGCATTGGACAAGTTTGACAGTGTTGGTGTAATGGATGGATTTTTCCCTTATTCTGATTTTTTTGTGGAATTTGAACGATTCGACCGACATATAGATAAACTGCGGAGAGTTGGAACAAAAATAGACTTTGTCAGTATATGCTCTCCTAATTACCTGCACGATTCACATATACGTTTTGCATTGCGGCATCAGGCAGAAGCAATCTGCGAAAAACCTATTGTATTAAACCCATGGAATATTGATGCACTCCAGGAAATTGAAAAGGAAACCGGTAAAAAGGTGAACACGATCTTTCAACTTCGGCTGCACTCTTCTATTGTTAAATTAAAAAAAGCAATCGACGAAAGCCCAAAAGATAAAATCTTTGATCTTGATCTGACTTATATAACCAGTCGCGGAAACTGGTACTTTATTTCATGGAAAGGAGATATTCAGAGGTCAGGCGGGATCGCTACAAATATTGGTGTTCATTTTTTTGATATGTTAACATGGATATTTGGTGATGTGAAAAAGAATGTGGTTCATATATCTAATAATAATAAAGCAGCAGGGTTTCTTGAACTTGAAAAAGCAAGAGTAAGATGGTTCCTTAGTGTAGATAAAAATGACATTCCGGTTAAAATGAAGGAAAACGGACAGCATACTTTCCGCTCAATCAAACTTGAAGGTGAAGAAATTGATTTTAGCGATGGTTTTACCAACCTTCATACAATTAGCTATGAGAAAATACTCCGGGGTAAGGGATTTGGCCTTGAAAATGCAAGAAAATCAATCGAGACAGTTTATGCAATACGAAATACAGAACCAATAGGTTTAAAAGGTGAATATCATCCTATCTGTAAGAAAAAAAGTTGAAAGTTGAAAGTTGAAAGTTAAAAGTAAAAAGTAAAAAAAGAAAAGAAGAGTTCAAAGTTCAAAGCACCAGTAACCAGAAACAAGTAACCAGCTTCGTCCACCGTAGTGGTAACGAAGGTGGATAACCAGTAACAAGCAGCAAACATGAAAATATCTGTAACCGGGTTGGGATATGTAGGACTTCCCTTAGCTTTGGAATTCGCAAAACATTTTCCTGTTATTGGATTTGATATCCGGGAGGACAGGATAGAATTGATGAAAAATGGCAACGATCCGAGTAGTGAATTGCTCCATGAAGAATTTATAGGGAAAAACATTCAATTCACTGCCGACCCCAAAAGCTTAAAAGAGGCATCTTTCCATATTATTGCCGTACCAACACCTATTGACGATCATAATCTCCCTGACCTGACCTTTCTTTTAAATGCCACCTCGCTTGTAGGTAAACAACTAAAAAAAGATGATTGTGTTGTTTTTGAATCAACTGTTTACCCGGGATGCACGGAAGAAGAATGTATTCCACTGCTTGAAAAAGAAAGTGGTCTCTGCTGTGGAAAAGATTTTAAAGTGGGTTTTTCACCAGAAAGAATAAATCCGGGAGACAGGGAACATACACTTACAAAAATTGTTAAAGTAGTGTCGGGTTTTGATAATGAAGCTCTGGAGATTATCAGCAAAACTTATGAAATAATAATTGAAGCAGGTATTCACCGTGCCGGTTCAATCAAAATTGCCGAGGCTGCCAAAATTATTGAAAATACTCAACGGGATCTCAATATCGCTTTTATGAACGAGCTTTCAATTATCTTTAACCGCATGAATATCAATACCTACGAAGTGCTTGAGGCAGCGGGTACAAAATGGAATTTCCTGAATTTCTTTCCGGGTCTTGTCGGGGGACACTGCATAGGAGTTGATCCATACTATCTTGCTTACAAGGCAAAAGAGCTTGGGTATCATGCCCAGATAATTAATTCGGGGCGGTTTGTGAATGATTCAATGGGCCCTTATATTGCCAAACAAACTGTCAAAAAAATAATAGCCCAAAAGAAAAATGTTTCTGAAGCTAAAGTATTGATAATGGGAATAACATTTAAGGAGAATGTTAGCGATATAAGAAATTCCAAAGTGGTTGATGTAATAAAGGAATTTATTTCATTCGGTGTAAAAGTGGATGTTATTGATCCTTACGCAAGCAAAAAAGAGGTTAAGAAAGAATTTGGACTTGACCTTAACGAGAAGGTCTCGAAAGGGTATGACGCTATTGTTTTAGCAGTAAACCACAAAGAATACTGTTTGCTTAATGAGGAATATTTCACCTCAATCGCAGATGATAAAGCCATTTTTGTTGATATAAAAGGAACATATAAAGAAAAAATTAATAAACTGGAATACTGGAGTTTATAAAATGAAAAAACAAATTCTCGTTACAGGAGGTATCGGTTATATTGGTTCACATACTACTGTTGAACTGATCGAATCAGGATTCGAAGTTATTATTGTTGATAACCTTTCCAATTCAAATATAAATGCACTGGATGGTATCGAAAAAATTACAGGTAAGCGTCCTCTGTTTGAAAAACTTGATGTGTGTAATAAATCACAACTCAGCTCCTTATTTGAAAAATATTCCGGTATTGGAGCCATTATTCACTTTGCTGCTTTTAAATCAGTTAGTGAATCGGTAGCAAATCCACTGAAATATTACCATAACAATCTGGTATCTACCATAAACCTTCTTGACTTAATGAAGAAGAAAGATATTCCGTATTTGGTTTTCTCTTCGTCCTGCACTGTTTACGGACAGCCCGATGAACTACCTGTTTCTGAAAATGCTCCTGTAAAAAAGGCAATGTCCCCTTATGGCAATACCAAGCAAATAATGGAAGAGATCATAAGTGACACTCTTCTTTCAACTCCCTCACTTAAAGCAATATCACTACGGTACTTTAACCCAATTGGAGCACATCCTTCGGCTTTGATCGGTGAATTGCCTACAGGTATACCGGATAATCTTGTCCCTTTTATAACACAAACAGCTATTGGGATACATGATGAAATTATAGTTTTTGGAGATGATTATAACACTCCTGACGGCTCAGCAATAAGGGATTACCTCCATGTTGTCGATTTAGCAAAAGCTCATGTTGTTGCTTTACAAAGGTTGCTGAAAAAACAGGGCAAAGCGAATTATGAAATCTTTAATCTGGGTACAGGAAAAGGAGTATCAGTACTTGAGGCTATTGAATCGTTTGAACGTGCAACAGGAGAAAAACTGAATTATAAGATAGTTGACAGAAGAGCCGGAGATATTGAAAAAGTATGGGGAGATACAAGCTATGCGAATAAAGAACTTGGATGGAAAGCCGAAAAAAGCCTTGATGAGACAATGCTGTCAGCATGGAATTGGGAAAAATATTTAAAGAAGCAAGAAAAATAAGCAGATGAACAAAACAGTACTTATAACAGGAGGTGCAGGATTCATCGGATCACATGTGGTTCGCAAATTTGTCAACCAATATCCCAATTATCAAATCGTAAATCTTGACAAGCTGACCTATGCGGGGAATCTTGAAAATCTTAAGGACATTGACAGAAAAGAAAATTACATTTTTGAAAAAGGTGATATCATTGATCGGGAATTTGTTTTTGATCTGTTCAAAAAATATAATTTCTCAGGGGTTATACACTTAGCCGCCGAATCGCATGTTGATCGTTCAATTTCCAACCCGACAGAATTTATATACACTAATATAATCGGTACAGTTAACCTGCTGAACGCAGCAAGGGAACTTTGGGGTAACAATCAGGAAAACAAGTTGTTTTATCATATCTCAACCGATGAGGTTTACGGATCATTAGGCAAAGAAGGATATTTTATTGAGTCAACTCCTTATGATCCCCGTAGTCCTTATTCTTCTTCAAAGGCAAGTTCTGACCACCTGGTAAGGGCTTATTATCACACATTTAACCTTCCTGTAGTTATTTCTAACTGTTCAAATAATTATGGCCCTAACCAATTCCCTGAAAAGTTGATACCCCTGGCTTTCAATAACATAAAAAACAATAAGGAGATCCCTGTTTACGGGAAAGGCGAGAATATTCGTGACTGGCTTTATGTTGAAGATCATGCTAATGCCATAGATCTGATATTTCATAAAGGCAAAACAGGGGAAACTTACAATATTGGAGGCAATAATGAATGGAAGAATATTGACCTTATTCATCAGCTTTGTGAAATAATGGACCGCAAACTCAACAGGGAACCGGGAGCTTCAGCAAAACTGATCACCTTTGTAAAAGACCGTGCGGGACATGATCTGCGTTATGCAATAGACTCGGGAAAAATTCAAAAAGAACTGGGATGGAAACCTTCGGTTAATTTTATAGAAGGACTGGAGAAAACAGTTGTATGGTATCTGGAAAATACTGAATGGCTTAACCGTATTATATCCGGGAAATACGAAGAATACTATTCAAACCAATATGTAAAAAGATAATCAATCCCTTTTGCTGAAATCCGCCAAGCGGTTTGAAACCGCTAGGCGGGTACAGCCTGTAACATTCAGCCATTTACGTATTCAATCATTTTCTTTTGTCCTCCTTCAACCTATTGCTCTTTCAACTTCTTCATTCTTCCCTCTAATCCCTCTATTCCCTCTATTCTTTAACCATTTTCATTCTTTCAATTAACTCATTCCCCAGAAATGTTTTTTTCTCAATATGATCTTTAATAGCTGATACCTGTTGATTCTTTTCAAAATCGCCTCTTACCTGGGCAAAATCAAGAAGCCTGGTTTTTTTATCTCCATCAACACCAAAACCTGTTTGCTTTGAAAGTGTAAATTCTTTTCTTGCATCATCATAAAGCATTTCGTCAAGATCTGTAACACTCTTCTTCCATTTATCCGATAATTGGATAATATCCTCCGCTGTAAAATCAGCCAGATTCTTCCCTGTCTCTTTTTGTATAACATCAATAGCCCAGGTCCACTCGTAGGTATAATAATTATTATGCAGGGATTCAAAAACCTTACGAATATCTTTTATAGAATCAATTTCTCCCTTCTCAATATCATTCATAAGTTTATCAATCTTTTCAACAGGGGCAATAAGCCCTGCCAGATCAATCCATTTCCCTTTTCCAATTTCGGTGTCAGGCTTTAGTCTTTCCCTTATCTCCCGGTTAGTTCTGAATTTAGCAATTTCCAGTCTTTTGACCAGCGAATTTCCAAGAAATTTATCAATCCCCATACCATACAATTTAATTCCCCTCTCAAGAGACGCTTTGGATATCTTTGTATTCTCATAAGTATAGAAATCAGATTTTTCACCTGAATATTCTTTAAGCTTTTTAAGCAGATCGCGTCCTGCTATCATTTTATTTATTGTATATGGACTGAGTAAATTAAAATTTATGAAGTCGAGTTTCAGAGTATCTTTTCGGCGGTCCCTCCTTGGCCATTTTTGGGCATCCCTGATTGTTCCAACACTACGCAAATTTAAACCAGGAGCAAGTATGCTTTCATCTTTGCTTTCCACAATATACGAGAATGGCAGGTCTGACGTATCAGAATTTTTATAATGCCTTCCCATTACCAGTGTAAACGGACCAACCTTTGCAGGCCATAAAAGATAGGAATTGCTGGCTGTTTTTGCCCCCCGTTCAACAATACCCTGATGTATTGGTCCGAGTTTATACATATGGTTACTTTGGTTTGAACCACTTCCGGCATTCATAAAAGAAAACATTCCGGCAATAAGTAAGGTAGATTTATGGTGGGTAACAGTATATGGTCCGGCAAAAAGAGAACAAGCCTCTCCGTGATAACCGGCACAATTTGCAAAAAATAAAGAGTTTTCAGCAGAATAGTGTTTTTTTAACACACACGCCTGCCCGATAAAGCATTTTTCAATAACTGTCGAATCTGATACAGTTGCACCTGATGACACTATAAAATCTTCCATAATTACACCGTGACCAATATAAACCGGATCAAGAGAATTGGAATTGATACTCCCGTTGGATAACAACTCTACCCCTTCGATGAAAGTGTTATCCCCGACAGATACATTCTTAATGATCCTGGAATTTGTAATTCTCACATTATTACCGATTTTTCCTCTATCCGAAGTTGCTTTTTGAGTGTAATCCCCGATTATCTGAAACAATTTTTCGATCACATCCGGACGATGGCGGTACAATACCAGGATATATGCAAGATGAGCTGATAATTCATTAAAAATCGGGAGGTTTCTTCCCCCGGTTTCATCCAGAACATTCACTAAAACACCATTACCAAACGAACTTTCTTCATTCACTTCAATAATATCAACATTATCGATAAACGATCCTTCTCCAACATCATAATTCGCCATGTAATTTCTAACCTGTGCAACATAGGTATTATTACCAATTCTGCAATTATGCAAAACAGCGTTATAAATACCTGATTGCTTTTTTATTCCGCTAGATAGCTCAAATATTTTTTCGAAGCAACCCATCTGTATCTTCCCCGAGAAAGTCACGTTTTTAACATTTGCAGGGTTAAAATTATTGGTTACTTCAACCTTTAACCAGTTCTCTGCATCACAATTTTGCTGGCTGAGCTGTTTTATCTCCTCTGTGGTAAGTTTCCGGTACGAATCCATATTTACAAAATATTTAAAATGACTAATCTCATTTTTAAAGTCAGCAGTCTTCAGTTCACAATTAAAATATAGCTATTTGATGTTATCCAATTGCCGACTGTGGACTGCCGGCTTTTTTATTCTACTGTTACAGATTTTGCCAGGTTTCTTGGCTGATCAACATTACAATTTCTTTTAACTGCAATATGGTACGAGAGCAACTGAAGAGGTATTACAGTAAGCAACGGAGCCAGCGCAAGAACGGTTGAGGGAACTTCAAAAACATGATCCGCAATCTCGCTTATGGTTTTATCCCCCTTATTAACCACAGCAATCACAATTCCTCCCCTTGCTTTAACTTCCTGGATATTACTTACAATTTTCTCATAAGAATCATCATGTGGAGCAATAACCACAACCGGCATATTTTCATCAATAAGAGCAATTGGTCCGTGTTTCATTTCAGCTGCCGGATATCCTTCAGCATGTATATATGAAATTTCTTTAAGTTTCAGGGCTCCTTCCAGGGCAACAGGAAAGAAGTAACCTCTGCCAAGGTAAATGAAATTGTTAGAATTAACATATAACCCGGCAACCTTTTTATAAAGATCATTGTTCTTCAGGATCTCTTCTATTTTTGAAGGCACTTTCAGTAACTCGGTGATGAATTTTTCATATTTTTTTTCATCTAAGATAAACCGTTTTTTCCCAATCAGCATGGCCATCATCGTGAGCACAGTAACCTGGGCAGTAAAAGCCTTGGTTGAAGCCACCCCTATTTCAGGACCTGCATGTGTATAAACCCCTCCCTGGGTTTCCCTGGGGATACTGGACCCTGCAACATTACATATACCAAGAACGAGAGCGCCTGCTTCACGTGCCTGGTTTACTGCTGCCAGAGTATCAGCTGTTTCACCACTCTGGCTGATAGCAATTACAACATCGTCAATATGAATCACAGGGTTGCGGTATCTAAACTCTGAAGCATATTCAACCTCCACCGGGATCCTTGCAAATTCTTCAAAAAGATATTCTCCGATAAGAGCAGCATGCCATGAAGTACCACAGCGATTATG
>Ga0233415_10001317_pt1 | contig 10822 bp, 14 predicted proteins | sample Na_anoxic_12_MG_FD_188631 | JGI IMG/M metagenome (GOLD analysis project Ga0233415, IMG submission 188631) | Seawater microbial communities from Saanich Inlet, British Columbia, Canada - Na_anoxic_12_MG | ecosystem: Environmental > Aquatic > Marine > Inlet | place: Canada: British Columbia...
GTGGAATGTCCAATGATTGAACTGCCACGTTTATACTCTGGTAATCTTGCAGTTATCTTTGCGATTTGTTTTGCATCTAAAGTTGCCAAGTCAGTTACCTTGCTGAATAATTCTATGTTAGTCAAAATCTTGATGCTCCCCCTAAATGATTTGTAGCTGCTGTCAAGTCTCCAAAGTCGGTTGCATTACCTGTTGTTGCAATAGTGATATAATCCATAACGTTTGAATTAGAACCACTATAACCACCACCAATAACACCTCTAGTATCTGATTCTACTCCAGCAGGTGCGTGTCTACCAACTGTTAAATCACCAAAGTCAGTAGCGTTGCCTGTTGTTGCAATAGTGATATATTGTATTACATTAGTATTACCAGAACCCGAATTTGGATCTCCACCTGCAAATACTCCTCTAGTTCCATTTGATACGTCAGCAGGATATCGTAAATTCGTTAACAAATCTCCAAAGTCCGTTGCATTACTTGGAGTTGAAATAGTGATATAGTCCATGACATTACTTCCATCTCCACCTGCAAATACTCCACGAGTATCAGATGATACTCCTGCTAAATCTTGTCTAGTTACTGTCAAATCTCCAAAGTCCGTTGCATTACTTGGTGTTGCGATTGTAATGTAATCCATAACATTACTTCCATTTCCACCACCAAAGACTCCTCTTGTTCCAGATGATACTCCAGCTAAAGCGTGTCTAGCTACTGTCAAGTTTCCGAAATCTGTTGCGTTACTTGGAGTTGCAAATGTGATATAGTCCATAGTATCTTCGTTTGCACTTCCGTATCCACCACCAAATACACCTCTTGTTATTGACGATACTGCTTCTACATAAGTTCTAGCAACTGTTAAATCTCCAAAGTCAGTAGCGTTTGACGGTGTGGCTATTGTGATATATTGCATAGTGTTTGTAATTGAACCATCACTACCACCACCAAATACACCTCGACCACCTGCATAGGGTGCAGTACCAAGCTCATACCAAACTTCTGAATGATATGTATTAGCATCAAATTTGTAGTAAATTTTTCTTGTATCTGTTTCTTCAAATCTGCTTCCTTCTTGGACATTAGTTGGTTTACCTACTGTTGGTATTAAGTCAGAACCTAATACAATGCTATTTGAACCTGTTGCAATATCTGTAGCTGTTCCACCTTCATTAAATCTATATACATTAAGTGGTAGATTTGTTCCACCATCATTATATTTACCACCTACCTGTTCTGCAAAAGTAATTGCTGTTCCTAAATTTGCCATAGATTCCCATATTAATTTTTGTTCTCCTGATATATTTGAAAAGAAACCAACATGAAAAGAATCTGCACTATATCCACCTACTCCTACATCTATATTGGTTGAACTAGCTACTACACCTTCTGTACCCCAATTAAACCTTTGATGGAATGAATAATAGGAAGAACTTGAAGGAGTTCCATCTGTTCCAAATTGTATTTTAGCATCAACTGTACCATCTTGTAATGAATGTGTTAAAAACATACCAAATTTTGAATCTGATACTGTTGTGTCTATTTTATAATCATCTGCTTCCAAAGTTGTAGAACCTGCCTTACCCCAAGCCATTAGTTAGATCCCCATATCCTTAATTCCCAATCAGTAAAATTGCCTGTATCATCATTGTTAAAATTAATTCTAGTTATTGCTGTTGCAGTTGAACGTTTAAAGAAACAGTCGGATCTATCAGGATCATTACTACTACCTACTGATGAACCACCATCTTCAACTTCATTTGAAAGTCCTAAAGGTTCATGTGTTCCGTCATTTACAATAAACATATTTAGAAACTTTGTTGCATTTGCCTTTGTGTTATGAAGTTTAATAAATGCTTTTGAAACACCTTCTGTTGTATCATCTGATCCACCATTGTTTGAAAAACGATAGCCATAAGTAGAATCTGTTGAATTATTAAATGTCATTTTAACAGTTGTGTTTGTAGTTCCTTTACACCATAATTGCACCCACAAGTATTTTTTATTGGTAAAAATTCCTGAATCTATATCATCTGTTGACTGACCTGTAAGTGAAATTGTTTTTAATAACTCCCAAAAGTTATCAGTATGTGTATCTGTTGGATCATATCCAAGTATGATACATTCAGATCCAACATCAAAATTTCCTGTTGTAGGGTTGTGTATTGTTATAGAATTTATGGCATCAGTAGCATTACTCCATTTACCTGTTGCTTCATAACGTCTTATATTATTGGCAGATGAAGATACTCCTGCTGTATGTGAATCCAATGCCTGTGAAACTACTATTTTTTCTTTATTTGATTTGTTTGCAACATAAGATACAGATAATGAATTTGATCCATCTAAAGAAGCTGCACCGATAGATATTCTATCTGTTGTACTACCTGTTTGAGAATTGCCATTATCAGAATAATTTCTACCATAATTAGATTGATCATCTCCATTAAATCTTAAAGTTTGTTGTGGGGTTCCATCATTCACACCATGACCTAAAACCATATAATATCTTTTATCATCTAAAGATGAAACTGTAATATCATCTCCAGCACCTATTGTTTGATCGTTCCAAAATTGTATATCATTAATAGTTCCTGATAATTCCCCATTTCCAGCATTATCAGAATATGAACCAATTTTCAAATACTGTAATCCTGTTGTGGAAGCAGATACAGTTAATCCTGTTTTACCTTCAACCAATGTTCCACTATGACTTCCTGTTCTTAAATTAACATCATAAGTTGTAGCACTTTGTCTTATTATCTCAACATATAATGTTTCTACTGCTGATGTATGTGTAAAGTTATCCCCTGTGGTTGCTCTAATTGCTGAACCGTTAGTGTCAATGGCTACTAATCTATCAAGTGAACCTGTACCTAGCTCATATTTCAAACCTATTGCATCTTCTGATGTGTTAAGATTACTTGTACTGCTAGATAGACCAATAAAGAATCTGTGATACTCAGTAGTAGGTTGTGTAAATGTTGTGACATTTAATTTACACCTTAATATCCAAGCTGTGTTAGATGTACTTGTTAAATCATAAGTTAATTGTGCTTTAATATTTGCTGATGTTGCAGATTCAAAATCAATTTTTTCTGTACCTGTATTTACTGCTGGTGTACTTCCAGTAGCTGTCCACCCTGTTGCAGATGAAAAATCAGAAGTAAATGTTGCTGAACCTGATGGTGTATTTGATAAAGTAGTTCTACCTAGTTCTTTCCAACCACCTGCAATAGCAGTTGCATCTGTACTTGTTCCCTGAATCCTTTCACCAGAATGATAAGTAACTGTCATATTTCAACATCATCCACTCTATGCAATTTGAACCTCGACAGCGGCTCCATTCTTCCAAATTTTAGTAAAGACTCCTTCATTATTAGCATCAATTTTTTTAATGTATATATCTCTATCTCCTGCTCCTACTGTACCAAATGAACTTGCTGTTCCTGTATATGATGTGTTTGTAGTATTTGAATAAGTGTGAACAATGGTTGCTCCCCCGCCACCTGCACCCCATGCAAGTCCTGTTGCGGTACTAGAATCTGCTTTTAATACTTGACCGTCACTACCAACACCTATTCTGGTGTTTGCAGATCCATAAACATAAACGTCACCCTTTGTAGTAAGTGGACTTGAATCTACTGTACTCCATGCACCATCACCTCTAAGAAATGTACTATTATTTGCAGTTCCGGTTGTAACTAAACCGCCTATTGGTAATCCAGTACATGAAGTTAATGTACCACTTGCAGGTACACCCAATGCTGGTGTTGTTAATGTTGGAGAAGTTAATGTTTTATTTGTTAAAGTTTGTGCTGTTGTTTTATCTACTGTTACTGATGTATCTATTGAAATTGTATTCCCTGTCTTTGTAATTCCTGTTCCACCAACAAGTTGTGCTAATCCTGAGAATTGTGAGAAAGTTAATGCTGTAGTTCCTACTGTAATTGGATCATCAGTTGTTAGTACAAATCCTGTACTTCCATTTGCTGTTCCCTCTGTGATAAATGTGTATAAACCTGAAGTAACTTCTGCATTTGCATCTGCATCAGTTGATCTTGCCCATGCTCCACTTGCAGAAACATATATACCGTTTTGACTTGCAGTTGATTGATTTTTAACTAAAACTCTATCTGTTGTGGTTGTTACACCATCAATGGATTGTTCCCCACTTAATGTAATATTTGCAGTTGTGGCTACTCTACAAGCATCCTTTGCATCTAGTCCTGCTTGTGCGGCATCTACTTGACCTTTTGTTGCGGCATCTGTATCTGCTACACCGTTTGACAAGCCTGTAATTTTTTGACTTCCCAATGCTACAGCGGCAGTTGGAGCTGCCATTTGGTCTAATCTACTTGTTTGAACTTGTGTATCAAAGTTTGCAATTTTACTTGTTGCAATACCTGCACTTGACTTAATATTTGCGTTAACAATGTTAGTAATAGAGTTACCTGTACCTTCAGCATCTATGGTTGTATTTGTTAAAGTCTTTGTTCTTGCATCTACCAAGTTTGCAATACTACACTTTCTAGGATTTTTTGCTCCTGTTGGTGCATCTACAACGTAAACTAGATCATCTGTTGTTGGTGTTGTAATTTCTGTTAGTGCTGTTAGATCAGTCATTAATAATTACCCCCGCAGGTCATTATATATTACTCCTCTGGTAATACGAGTTTTATGATGCTTTCCTTATTACATTTTCTGCAAGTCAGTTTCTCACCATCTTGATATATGAAAACGAAATGTGGTGTTGCACACACAATGTCGTATCCCTTGCTATTTGAACCCACTATCTCTGGGCAAGTAAACCAATATCCCGGAACACTTGAGTCAATTCCTTTAACCCATTTTTTACCAGCATCATCTGCTTCACTTTCAAAAAATCCAATATCTTCATTCCATTTATATTCTCTGCCATCGCCATCATATTGTGTTGTCTTTTTAATTCTAGCAACATCTTCTTCTGCTTGTTTTTTAAGTACATCTTTTGAAGTATCTTTAGTAAAAGAAGGCATGACTATGGGTTACTATCTCCTTGTATTCCTAATGTGTATGAGTCCAATACTGCTGAAGCACTTGAACCGACAATATATTTTACCCAAATTCCTCTATAATCTCCTGCATCTAAACTACCGATTGCAATTCCACCTGCATAATTTGCAGGAGTAGTAAATGTTACAGTAGCAGGTACAGTTGTTTCATTTGTAAGTCTAGTAGTTGCAACGTTTTTGGCTTCTGTAACTAGAGCCATAGCAACGCTGGTATCACCAGAGTTGGTTTGTGTGTCAATGTAAAATTTAGGAGAAATATATGTAAGTGAAGCGTGTTCATTTTTATAGTAATAATTGTGATATATAGTAATACCAGATGAGGCTTCTGCTGAAGTAATATCATCCATGTCGTTATTAAGAACATTAGTAGTAATTATACCACCTGAAACTGTACTCATAGCACCGCCATAAGAACCGTTTGGATCTGTTGCTGAAGCACTTGAACCAGAAATTCTGAGTTTAATATCTGAAGCTGCTATTGCCATGTTAAAGTTAACAATTTATTAGTATTTAAATATTATCCTGCTTAGGTTTGATTTTAGGTTTATTTATTAGTCCTATTTCCATTCTTATCCAGTTAAACTCCCCACAAAACTTACCCGCATTTTCACATAAATGAAAATATATAAAAGCCCTATTGAACCAAATTTGTGCCTGTTGTGATATATTTTCAGGAAACTTCACTACAAGTCTATGATACTATACTATATTAAATCTTTGTATGATTTTATGACCTTCAACCATTTTTCTGATTGACTTTCTGACAGCGGAATCGTCTTTCCATTTCATAGCCTTGCATATATCGGCTACCGTGCAGTTAGGATTTTCTATTACAAACTGCCTTATTTTGTTTTGTAATGGGGTTTCCTTGCCTCTTACATTGAAATCATTAATTACTCTTGGTTGATTCTTGATTGTTTCAACCAAACTAAACGTGACCTGTTATTTTGTCCTGTTCTGCGTTGAATGTTAAAGTTGCAGTTCCTAGCATTGTGTGTTCTGCTTCTGCTTTTCTGTCCATATATCCGTCTTTTCCTTCTATTAGTGCATCACAAAAAGTTCCCGCATTTATGGAATGTACTCCTATCTTTGTTGCAAGTCCTGTCTTGAAATCAAATCCTACTGCACCTGTTGGCGTATATCTTTTTTGGTGCAAGTGACCGGAAATGAATACATCCATGTAATGATTTCTACGCTGTTTTTCCATTTGTGGTTCTGGTTTACCACCGCCACTTCCATGAATTGCAGAAATTAACCATTGGTTTAATATCTTACCGTTATGTCTTACTTCCAATCCTATAACTGCCCTGCTTCCCAAAAATGTAAGTCCGTTAGGAGTACACATTGTATTTTCCAAATATGCCCTTGTTGCTTCTTTTATATTATATTCGTGGTTGCCATGAAGCAACCCCCAAACTTTTTCATTCATTCCTTTCTTAACTTTCCACATTTTCTTTGGCTCATATATTGACTTTCTTGCCTGTTCATCCCAAACTTCTTCTTCTCCTTGATATTCTGTTAGTCTTGATATATGCTCTTTTAGTAATGGGTTTGAAAGTTTTTGCCACATTTCTCTTTGGTTGTCTACATCGTGAATTAAACTCATGTCAGGATTAAATCTTTTATCATAGGTAGTAATTGCATCAAACTGATCCCCTAAAAATAATGTGTATCTGTTATCACTATTGGTAATTGCTCTTACTCTTTTTTTATAAAGTTCTTTGTCAAATCCCATGTGTCCGACATGAATATCCGACAATGGTTCTAAGTGAAATATATCATCTTTTTTTTCTAAATTAATTGTAACTTTTTTACTTATCATGTACTGTTATTAAAATATTTAGTTGAATATAAACTTTAGGAAAAATTAGGAATTTTGGAATGTGTATATTCTTATAAGTTTATCTGTATAAGCAGATACGATCATTCCAAATTTTTGTGAGTCATCTGATTCTTTAGGTAGTTTGATTTTGATTTCTTGAACTGCTATTGCTTCTAACCTTTTTAATTTATCTAAAGCTCTTTGTTCTGCTTCAGTAGGCTTAACTTCATCTCCCCAATTTACATTACTTGCGACTTTATATGTACTAGGCACAAATTCTGCATACTGAGTATTGTTCATGTCAATCATCTCAAACTTAGGATCTAATTCTTTTGCCTTTTCTGATAGTTTTATAATCTGTTTGCATGATTGTCTTCTATCAATTTTGGCTTTGCTCTCATCTTTAAGAATTATCCATTCTGTTTTCAGAGTTCTCATTATGTCAACCATAGCTTCATTGGTCATGTAATAGATTTACTAATGTATAATATAAATGTATGGAAATAAAAAAAGAAGGGTGTAGTGCTTATTCAGCAGCTACGAGATCGAAATAGGGCATACCACCTTTTTTGGATTTGACCTTTTCCGCAGGGCATTTCACTTTAAACGTTTCACCGTTTGCAAGTGCTTTCCTTAAATCTTCATCTACGAGCTTACTGACTATTGCCCTTCTGGTTGTATGGATTTTAGATACTGTTGTACCATCTTCCTTTTCCCATTTTTCAGATGTTGAAATCTTTACTCCCGGAGTTTCTTCGCCATCTTTTGTATATGGTGAGTCCTCAACTGCGGTTATGGTGAATACTTTATCACCGATTTCAGATAGATTTATGGAATCTCCTGATTTTTGTCCAAATTTGTTGAAATCCGACATGAAGATATTAAATCAAAACTATAATATAAACGTTTACTCTAAACAAAGACTTATATATGTCATTCAATTTAATTATTTTACTATGGCAAGACCAGCAAATCCTAATAGAGTAACAACTCCTATTAGCATATTAAAATCACAAAAATTGAGATTGCGTAAATATGCACAACCTGATCAAAAACGAAAAGGATATGAAAGTGATCAAGTAGTTCTTGAAAGAATATTAAGAGAATACGAAACCAATCATGCAATTAATTGTGAACCAAAAAGTACATACGCAACTAAAGGATAACTCCTTTTTTTTATGAAGTTGCTTCTTCCATTTCTTTTAAACGTGCTTGTTGTTCTTCTTCTGTAAAACTGTGCCAAATTTTTCTGCATACGGGGGAGTCATAAAATATTTTTTGTCTTCCTTTGTATCGTGATGGCAGTTCTCTATTACATGGACATTTACAACGTAAAACTTTGTCACGTTTTTTCATTTTTTTAATCTACACTTTTTTTGTCTTTTTTATTATCTTTCCCATCTTCATATTCTTCATGGTTTGCTGAATTTTCTTGTCTTTTGATTTCATCATCTATTGTATTAGAAACTGACTTTTCTTCATTTATGGGATTATATATTGGGTTATGAATACCAGCATCGCTTGTGGTTGTTCCAGCTGGACTTGCGTTTTTTAATAATGCTTCTCGTATTTCCATAGAAAGGTTTCCCCAATTTTGTTTGTTATAATATGTTGGTAAGTTAAAAGATTTTAAAATTTGTACTCTGTCTACATTGGTCATTGTATCCCAATGTCTATCGCCTAAAAGTTCTGATTTTTTAAAGACATTATTTTTGTGAACTGGATACATTCTGCCTTCTGACATTATATTCAGTTTATCCCCATTCAATCCTGCTATAATTCCTGACTTGTTATATTCTGCAAAAACTACCTCATCTCTTGGTTTAAATATTGACTTTATTAGTTCAAATCTCTTTTTATATACTTTTTGTGCTTCTTTTGTATTAGCCTGTTTTTCTCCTCTTGCACTAGGCATAGGGGATCTAGTTATATCTTCTTTATCTTCACCTGCATCTATACGCATTTTTTTGCCACCTACAGTTATCCATTCCTCAGCATCTTTATCAGTATCAGCTTTATCAGGAGATGGCATATTTAAATTATATATAGTAGGTATTTAAAGTTTTAGATTCTACCACCCTATATACTCGCCTGTACTTTCAGGACTCCAAAGATCAGGTATATCTCTTATAAAATCAACCTTTTGTTGTCCAAATACTACTAATGCAATACTGTCACTATAGTCGTCAGCGTGTTCACTACGCACTTTGGGTTGTTGATCCTTGAATTTACCATGATCCCAATACATATATGACAACTGTTCTACTAGTTTATCTCTACTATAGTCTTCTAGTAATGAAAGATTAATTAGTCTTCCCGAACCTTTTGGGTTTATTTCTTCAAACAAACGTTCCAAATTGATATATAAGTTGGTTTTATCAGATTTAAAATTGATTCCATACAAGTTCATATCAGGATCTACATCTCTGCACAAGTCCATTAATGTGTCACCCATTCCTGTTTCGTCAATATATATTCTTCTTAGTCCATATATACGGTTGTATTCTGAAATCTTTTTGGCAAGTTTTGGTTGTTCTGTGGTTAGTTCAGTATATATTTCCACAGGGTATATAACCCCATCTCTTACTCCCGCAATAGTGATTACAGTTTCATCTGCACCTTTGCCACTCGTATCCACACCTGCATCATAATACTCAAACTTTGGTCTTTCAACAGGGGTAAGTGCCTCTTGTAACAAATTGTAAGGTATAAGACTGTTACCACCGTCAAGAAATTCCCCATATATTTCCTGTCGTTCAGCAGCTTTTGTAGTTCCCCTGATAAGTTTAAGAACCTGTGGATCACTAGCCGCAAGTGGGTTGTCAAAGGTAGTTACATGGAATTGAGTCCACGGATACTTTTCTTTGTCCTGATGTCCTTCTATTTCTTTGGGCTTACCATGCTCATATAATGTGTGAGAGTCCATACATGATTTGAAAAACTGACCTGACTTTCCCTTTGGTGTACTTGTTAATAGTATGTGTGGTTTGGTTGTAACCGTACTTGGCAAAAAGGCATCAAAAACAACTTGAGGAATATAAGCTGCCTCATCCAGTATTGCATAGTGTACGGTAAATCCTCTAAGTGAATCTCCTGTATCTCCTATTGGTCTTACAATAAAATTAGTCTTCCCCGTTCCGTCATACCATTCAATAGTAATTTCTGTCTTGATTTCCCTTGTTACTTTCTTACTAAGTGTAGGACTCATGTGTATAAACTCACTAATCTTGGATAAAATCAAGTGTGCTTGATCTTTAGATAGTGAGGCAATTACAACATTTGCCACCCCCGTGTCTATGTTACTTGCAAACAATGGTGCAAAGAACGCAAAGTGTATTGCCTTTAAAGCGGCATTTGTAGACTTGCCGACCTGTCTTCCTGTTCTATATACAACGAACCTGTCATAGCAATCAAGGAAAGCCTTGTTATAATCAAACACATCAAATCCTAAAAATTTATCTACAAAGTATGAACAGTTCTTAAATGAATTTACAAGGATCTTTGCATACTCTACGGGATCTTTTACATATTCAACCGGTGGTAACTTTCTAAGACTCATCTAGTAGTTCCCTACTTAGTTTTACTGTCTTGGCTATCTCATGCTTTTGGTTGTCACTTAATGATTCTGTTTGTGTTATTTCTACAGTTTCTCTTTTTGTTTTAATCTCATTAATTACCTTCCCCAAATTTGTAAGTGAGTTTATACGCTTGGTAACTTCAGGATTAAGTTCACTATTTTGATCTTCCATGCTTTCAAAGAACGCTAGTTTTTCAAAGTTGTTATGAAACTCTGCTTCCATCAAGTCAAGAGTTCTACCCCCTGTACTGTCAATCAGTTTAGCAATATCTTTTCTAATTACACACAATGAATCTGCTTTAAATTTTGGACATATACCGTTGCCACCTAACTCTTGTGGTCTAAACTGACACCCGTTGCACTCTGGTGGTA
>Ga0233415_10001318_pt1 | contig 10813 bp, 8 predicted proteins | sample Na_anoxic_12_MG_FD_188631 | JGI IMG/M metagenome (GOLD analysis project Ga0233415, IMG submission 188631) | Seawater microbial communities from Saanich Inlet, British Columbia, Canada - Na_anoxic_12_MG | ecosystem: Environmental > Aquatic > Marine > Inlet | place: Canada: British Columbia...
CCATCGCCGCCAGCCGCATTTCTTTCGTCGGGGCCGCGGGGTAGTTGATCGCGGCGTTGTGCAGCCAGTACCACGCCCGGGGCCCCCACACGCTGGGAGCCTCTTCCGCGCGCCAGGGGGGGCCCGTGTTCGGGAGGGGAAGGACGTGGGCGCCTTCGCCCCATGCGCGCGCCATCGTCGGGGAGCCTTATTCTACGCGGGAAGAAAACGCCGCCCGCCATGGCGCGGACCCCCCGAGAGGACGCCGAAGCCTGGGGGACCTCGCACCGCGTCGACGAATACGTCCACGTGGGGGGGTACCTCGCCGCGGCCCACCCCGCCCACGTGCGGGCCCGGGGGATCACCCACATCCTCAAGCTCTTCGCGGACGACCCTTCGTACCCCGGGGGTCAGCACCGCCACCCGGGCGTCGAATACCTCGTCGTCGCGGCCGACGACGCCCCCGGCTACCCCCTGGAGCGCCACTTCGTCGCCTGCCTCGCCTTCTTCCAGAAGGCCGTCCGGGCCCGGGGCCAGATCCTTCTGCACTGCCACATGGGCATCTCCCGCGCCCCCACCATCGCGATGCTCTATCTCATCGTCCTCCGGGGGTTCGCCCTCCCCCAGGCCTGGCGGCTCGTGAAAAGCCGGCGGCCGATGGCGAACCCCAACCCCGGCTTCCTCGCCATCCTCGTCGACGTCGACGCCCGCGTCCGGCGTCTCCGCGCGGAGAAAAAAAGAGGCCGGCCGCCGGGGCCAGGACCCGCGGGGGGGCCGGGCGGGCCCCGCTAGCCGGGCTTGGCGCCGGCCACGCACACCTTCTTCGCCAGATCGCACGTGAAGGGGACCCGGCACGCGCAGCTGTTGATCCCCCGGGGGTCGTAGCTGTCTTTGCAGTCGTCCCCTTTGTGCCCGTTGAACGGCGAGAGCGCCGGGCGGCCCGGCGGCGGGTCGCCGGGACGCGGGCGCCTTCCCGGGGTTGTAGTTGGTGGCCATCATGGCCAGGCAGGTCCCTTCCCCTTGGGGGGGGGCGGCGCCGTCGGGGGCGATGAGCCCCTCCATGCAGGCGAGGGGGGGGGCGCGGCAGGCGTCCGACTTGCAGAAGTCCCCGTAGCCGGGGTAGGAGGCGGGGAGGGTGGGCGGCGGGATCCCCGGGTAGCTCTCGTCAGGGTTCCAGCGCACCTCGCCCGGCCGGTGCGGCCCGGGGTAGGTCACCCCCACGGGGTAGTAGGGACGGCTGAGGCTCCCCACGCAGCCCCCGCCCCCCGGCGGCTGGGGGGGAGGGGCGGGGCCCCCGGGGCTCCCGCGCCCCGGCGGCGGCGGCAGGCAGGCGCCCGTCGCCCCCGACCCCCCGGGCGAATAAACGACACAGAGGAGGCCCGGGGCGCACGGCCCCCCCCCTGGACGCAGCTCGATTCCACCCCGCGTCCGTCCCCGGGAGCGCCCCCGCCGCCCCCGACCGCGGCGTAGATGGCCAGCGCTATGACGGCGAGCACCACGGCGGCGATGGCGACGACCATCCCCTTCATCGCGGCGGGCCGCTATTCTTGGCCCCGAAAAAGGCCGCGGCTTCTTCGCCATGACCCAGCTCTACTTCGATGGCTGGGCGCCAGCGGCGCTGGGCGAATCGACGGTCATCTTAGCGCTGGAAGGCTGAAGCTCCTGGCCTTCTTTTTGCGCCGCGTTCTTTGGTTCGAGGCGCTCTTCGGCCATGTTCCAGACCTTCGAGTAGATCTCGCGCCAGAGAGGCGTAAACAGGGAGAACTCGTCGAGCATCAAGCGGCAGGCGTTCAAGTTCTGGGCGACGGTCCTCTCGGCCGCCTCGGGGCCATAGTGGTTGGCGTAGTTCCACCCCGGCTTCCCTTCCCGCTGGCGTGCCGCGTCTTGGGCCATGTCCCCAAGGTCGTCCGCCACCTGGAAGGCCAAGCCGAAGTGGCGCCCCGCCGCCCGGAGCTCGGGCACCCGCTCGGGGGCCCCCCCCGCGAACACCCAGCCCCCGATGAAGGCGATCTCGAAGAAGGTCGCGGTCTTCAGCCGCATGATCGTCTCGACGGCCTCGGGGCCGTGGTCGTGGAAGAGGTCCTCCTCGGAGACGCAGGCGTCCATGTACTGCCCCCCCGCCGCCCCCATCGCCCCGATGGCCCGCGTCACCTCCCCGCAGAGGCGCGTCCCGATCCGGTCGACGTTCCGGAACTCGGGGCAATGATCCCTGATCCAATCGATCTGGCGGCAGATGTCGTGGAACGCCGAGGCCAGGAGGGACAGGGCGGCCATCTGCGCGACCGCCGGAGAGACCTCCGCGTGGAGGGAGGGGAGCCCCCGGCGGGTTGCGTCGTCGTCGAACTCGGGGAGGTCGTCGATCACGAGAGAGCTGGCGTGGAGGCACTCGACGCACAGCGCCGCGTCAGCGGGGGCCACCGGGGGGGGGGGGGGCCTCCCCTTCTCGCGCTCGGCGCGGGCGCGCGCCAGCGTCGCCGCCCGCGAGATTTCCATGAGGATGATGGGCCGGAGGCGCTTCCCCCCCGCCAGGGCGCGCGCGCAGGCGGCGGCGAGGACCGGCTTGTCCCCGAACTCCCCCAGGGCCGCGGCGCGTTCCACGATCGCGTCCACCTCGACCCGGTACTCGTCGAAGCTCCTTTCCCTCAGCAGCTCCCCCCGCGTGAGGACCCGCAGGGCCTCCGGGCGGGGGAGGGAGGCGCGGACCCCCGCCGCCAGGCCCATGTGTTCCTCGACGTCCCTCATCGTCCGGAAGGCCCGCATCGCCCGCCCCCCAACGATCACCACGATCAGCACGAGGACGGCGATGACCGCGAGGTAGACGACATGGAGGCGGCGGACGGACGTTTCCGCCTCGGCTGGGGGGGGCGCGCGCCTCGCCGGCGGCGGAGAGACGCGGGGCATCGTGGAGAGACGCGGGGCTCCGTCCCGCCCGTCTTATTCTACGCCGCAGAAGAAGAGGACGAGAGCATTGCCCACGCGCCGCGGAAAAATCGCGCGGGCCTCACGGGGCCCTAGGCCCAGCCCCCCCCCCCGAGGGCCGGGACGTCCAGGGCGTCCCCGAACCCTTCCTGCGCCAGGCCCCCTTCGTCGCCCCCGTCCCCCAGGTGGGTCGCCCGGATCTTTTTCTCGCCGAGCCCCATCCCCCTCGAGGCCACTTCGCCATCCCCTCCGAAGACCCGCCCGTGGTCTTCGCCGAGGACCGCCCCCCCCACCGAGTGGCTGGTGAACTCGGGGCGCTTCGTGGTCGGGGGGGCCCTCCCGGGGTAGGCGAGCCCGCGGGAAGGGAACCCCCCCCCCCGCGCCGCGGCGACCGCCGCGGGGGGGTCCCCGGGGACCCCGAGGCCGTAGTGGTGGGCGACCATGTCGGCGGAGGCGCCCGGCCGCCCCAGGGTGGCGAGCCCCGCCCCCGCGGCCGCCCCGTAGTCGCGGGAAGGGACCGGGCCCAGCCCGCGGGGGGCCCCCTCCGGCTCGCCCGCGGCGGTCCCTCGGGCGCCCGCGGCGACGGCCTGCCCCTGCACCATCCGGATGTCGGCGGGGGTGCCCGCCCGCAGGCCGCGGACCATCGCCTCGGCGGTCGAGAGGCGGGCGTGGGGGGCGGCCGGGTGGGTGCCTTCGGCCCGGTAAAGAATCCCCTGCCGGTCGCGGGGGGGGCCGACCCCCGTGGGCGGCCCCCGCCCCAGGCCGTCCCCGACCGTCCCTTCCGCGTGGACCGCCCGGTCGGGGACCCCCAGGCGGGCGGCGGCGGCGATGTCGCGGGCGAGCTCGGGGGCCGTCCGCCCCTGCGCCGGCGCTTCCGCCGACCGGCCGTGGGCCGCGTCGCCGCCCCCCGCGCGGTTTACCGCGCGGCGCCCCGTGGCCGCCGCCTGCATTCCTTCGGCGAGCACCCGGCGGTTCACCGCCCGCCCCCCCCCCGAGCGCCCGAAGACGGCGTCGGGGCGCCCCCCCACCACGAGGGTCTTCCCCACCCCCCCGGCCCCGTAGGTCCCCCGCCCCCCGCCCGCCCGCGAGGTGTACTTCTGCGCCACGAAGTCGGCCTCCCCGGCGGTGTTCCGCCAGGGGGCGGCGTCGGCCGCCGAGAAACGGTCGACCCGGCGCACCCTCCCCCCGTCGATGCCCACCGCGGGCTCGTACCCCTGCGAGGGGTGCTGCTCTCGCGGCCCGTAAAGCGGCCCCAGGAAGCCCGGCTGGTCCTGCTCGGGGACGAAGAGCCCTTCGTCGCCCTCGCCGATCACCCTTTCCCGCTCACGGAGGCCGTAGTAGTCGTCCGCCACGGTGTTGCGCCCCCAGGGGCGCCCGATCTTCTCGGCCGGGAACCACTGCATGTAGCTCTTCATCCTCCTCTGCATCTCCTTCTTGTCGTACTCCTTCGACATCCCCGACCAAGGGCGGTCCGCTTCGATGAAGCTCCCTGGGCCCCCATGGCCCACGTTTTCCCCCATGCGGACCTCGGCGTTCCGGGCCCGGGCCGCCTGCTGGCTCCGCACCTTGGCGAGCACCGGCTGCTCGACGTCCCTCCCCCGGGGGTCGTTCCCGGTGAAGCCCATGAAGAGCTCGGGGTGGTTGGGCAGCCGGTAGTCGTTGGGGCCCCGCCCTCCCGAGTAGCGCAGGTTGAGCTGCGACCTGGCCAGGGCGGGGTCCCGCGCGGGGTGCTGCGACTCGAGCCAGGTCTCGTCAGGGCTCCAGTCGAGGATCTCGGACCGGACGTAGTCGTCGTGGGCGAGCTCATGGTCGTAGAAGGGGTCGTAACCGCGCACTTCCGCGACCAGGTCAGGGTCGGTCTCCTCTAATTTCATGACGATTTCGTCATAGGGCATGCCCCCATAGGGCATGCCCTTCTCATCATTGATCTCCATGTACGACATCTCACCGATGTAGGACCCTTCCGAATCGGTGGGTTCAGGACAAACTGGGAGATGCGGCGCCGATCTCCGTATACCCCCTGAGGAGAAAAAAGGATGGCTTCTACAGGCCGTTACCGTCGCCCACTTCGTCCGCCCACGCCATCATTGCCGGTCTAAGGCATCACCGCCTGTAAGGGGCCCAGGGCTTGCTATGGCGCCCTTTGTGTTTCTTGCCCGACTTCGGCTCCCTCGGCGCGGCCTCTTTCCAGCGCTTAATCTCCTTGTGTTTGCGGTGGCTGCTGGCGCCCCCGGTGGGCCCAGGGGCCCGCGACGAAGGCAGGACCGCGTCCTGGATCTTGAAGACGGAGGCTTCGCTCCCTTCTTCGGACTCCTCTTCGTCTTCTTCCGCGTCGCCTTCTTCCGTCGAGCTTTCTTCCTCCTCTTCCTCCTCCTCCTCCTCGTCGTCGTCCTCCCCCGCCCCGTGGCGCCTCGCGGGCTTCGCCGGCCGGCGGCTCTCCCCGGGGTAGGGATCGCGCCGGGCCTCCCCCTCCTCGCCGGGGAGGGGGACGCGGTACCCCCCGCCCCCGACGGCGGAGGCGTGGATCGACCCCACGACCTCCCGGACGCCCCGGTTGGAATGTTCCTTGCTGAAGTACTTCTCCAGCGCGTAGTAGTGGACGAAGACCACCGCCGAGGTGGCGACCAGGACCCAGAAGGCCGTCTTCACCCCGAGCTGCCACCCACTGCGTTTCAGTTCGGCGCGGTAGAGGGCGAAGATGATCACGAGGGCCAGGGCGGTGATCAGGGCGGCGGTGAAGACGGGGTTGCGGAGGACCCCGTAGAGGAGGGGGCTGCCGCAGGTCCACTCCGCCCCCCCCCGCAGCGCCCCCCCGAGTTCGAAGGGCATCGCCGCCGCCCGCGGAGCCGGAGTCGCGCTCGGGTGGTATCACTCCCCGGCAGAAAAACGGGGCCCCTCCTCACTCGGAGACCGACCCCTCGCCGCCCCCGCCGCTGTCCCCCTCCTCGGGGGCCTCTTCGGGGTAGCCCAGCGACGGCGCCGCGGCGCGGCGCCGGCCCGGGGGGGGCGCCGGGGCCTTCCGCCCCCGCCGCGGGGGGGGCGCCTCGAAAGGGACCGAGAGGGGGTCGAAGTCGGCGAAGAAGCTGGCCTCTTTGACGCCCCCCCCCTCCGGGGCCCCCCCCCGGCCCCCCGGGGCGCCCCGCTCTCCGTGGTGGTTGAGGGGGGGGGGGCGGAGGGGCGCGGCGAAGTCCAGGGGGTCCCGCTCCCCCAGGTGGTTCTCGCGGGGGAGCCGGGCCCTCTGGGCCGTGGAGACGAGGCCCCGCGTCCGCTCCTCGTTGAGGAGCCGGATGAGTTTCCGGAACTTCGCCTCCCGCTTCTTCCCCGCCTCCAGCTCGTCTTCCAGGTCCATCGCCCGCTCTTCGGTCTCCCCCAGGGCCTCCTTCAGCTTCACCTTCTCCTTCACCAGCTTCCGCACCCCCCTCTTCAGGTCCTCGACGACGTCCATCTCCACGTTCTCCTTGGCCTGGCCCGCTTTTCGCAGGAACTTGTTGTGGATTTCTCCCCGCTTCGCGAGGAGGACGGCCACCCCCTGGTCCTGGATCATGCGGATCGTCACTTCGGGGCGCCGGTCGTGCTCGTCGACGATCCGCCGCAAGAGCTCGGGGGTCGTCACGTAGGCCCCGAGGGCCGCCACGAGGTCCACCACGATCGTCTCCAAGGCCGCGTCCTTCTGGGGGGCTTTCACCAGGGCGTAGTACTCGGGGGGCAGGAACTGCGAGACGACCCGGTCGACGAAGTCGGCGAAAGAAAGGGTCGTGTAGCGGGTGATCGTGCGGAAGTAGACGTGGAGGTGGCCGACGATGGAGCGGTAGCTCTCCGGGTCGGTCTTGATGCCCACGATGTAGGCCTTCACCTGCCGCGCGTACTCGTCGGCGATCGAGCCCCCGGCCTTCAGCCCCGTCCGCGCCGAAGACCAGATGTGGTTGTAGTAGATGTCGACGTAGTGAGAGCCGAGGATTTCCAGCACTGAGATGAGCTTGCGGTCATAGCTCGCGAACCTCTGCGGAGGCCCTGCCGCCATCGCCTGCGGAGACGCCGCAGGATCCTTCCCTGCCCACGAGGCGCGGTGCGAGGGCTATCGCCGGCAGGCCCTCCCCTCTAATGCGGGGGCCACAAGACCGCGGGGCCGCAGAAACTGAAGTCAGGGGCGGGGTATTTCCGTAGCCATTTTGGGGTGATCCCCGCGGGGGGTTTATCTGGCTCAAGCGGGCAGGACCCCTCGAAGAAGACCTATGGATTTCGGCGCGGCGCCCGTCCCTCTCCAGGACGGCCACCCGTTCCTGGCGATGCGGCTGATGATGGTCCCCGTCGGCTCCCCCCTCCCGGAAGGATGGATGGTCTGGAATGGCGCCAGCCCGGTCCTGGGAGGCGGCGGGGGGGGTTCTTCCCCGGGCCGCCGCCGCCCCCCCCCTTCGCGATGCCGCCGCTCTTCTCCGCTATCTGCCCCCCTCCCTGCCTCGGGCGCTCTTTCGCCCCGGCGGTCGCCGACGAGCCGGAGCCGGAGGAGGGCTGCGCGCTTCCGGCGGCCAAATTCGTGAGCCCCCCCCACCCCCCAGGGAGGGGCGGCGAAGCCGGCGTTGGCCCCCCTCGACGCCGACCCATCGTGGGGCCTCGGGGCCGGAGAGCCCGGAGAGCCCGGAAAGCCCGGAAAGCCTGGAAGGCCGCGAAGTGGAAACGCCGCCCGGCTCTCCCCCCGCCCCCCCCCTTCCGCTGGTCGAAAATAAAGCCAGCCTGTGGGAACAGGACGTGGTGGGGGTCCGCCTGGTGGGGCGCCTTCGCCCCCTCCCACCCCAGTGCGACTTGACCGGCGTCGCCGAGCGGGTCCGCGGCCAAGTCGCCTCCTTGGCGATGACAGAGGTGGGGGGCCGCATCCTCCAGCAGCTCTTGGAAGTTGCCCCCAATACCACCTGGGAGCCCCTGTTCGACGAACTGAGGGCGGACATCTGGGCATCAGCCGGAGCCCTCACGGGAACTTCGTGCTGCAGGCGTCTCTCGGTTCCCTTCGAGCTCCGGCGCGAGGGTGGCGGAAGCTCTCCTGGGCCTTTGCTGGGGGGTCGCCTCCAACCGCTTCGGCTGCCGCATCATCTGCCGGCTCTTCGAACACGCCAGCCTCGAACCCGAGACCGAAGAACTGGCCAGCGAGTTCTTGCTCCTCGTCGCCGACCCCGGCCTCGGGGGCCTGTACCACCAATACCCCTTCGGGTCCCTGCTGGAACATGGCTCCGAGCCCCAAAAGGCCCGGGCCTTCGAGGCCCTCTTCGGGCGTCTCCGCGAGGAAGGGTGGCCGCCGCAGAAAGGCACGGCCTCTCTGATCCACGAAGCGCTCTGCGTTCTTCCCCGGCGCAGCCCGAGCGCCAGAGGCTCTGCTCGGCGGTGGTGTTGGCCGAGGCCGCCTTTATATCTTGGGACTGCCCCTTGGCCGGGTCATCTCCGGGGGCTGGGCCGGTACTCCACCCACCACCTCTTCAAGAGGATGCGCGACGCGGGGACTTGTGAGGCGGTCAGGGCTTCGGCGGCTTTTTCGCCCAGAACCCGCGGGGCTCTGCGGGTAGGAAGCGCCGGGATTTGCCTCCCGGTCTTTTCCGCGCCTAAGAGACCGCCGCGAAAAATGAATCCCCCGGCGGCCGCTCACCGTAGCCATTTTGGCTCAAGCGCCCCCGGCTACCCCGCAGCACTGTCCGGGTTCATGCCACACTGCACGGGTAAGGAAATGAACACCGAGGGGGCAAAAGCAGCGCCCGCGTGCTCGGTGGAGGACTTGCTGGTGCTGGACGTTCCCGAGCTGTCGATGCTCCCCCCGGCCGCGCTGGAGATCTGGGGAGAGCACCCCCAGGCCCCCCTCTACCTTTACCCAAGAGTGGGCACGCCTCCCAGGGGTGAAGAGAAGCTGTGGCCCGCGTGGAGCTACCAGACCCCCGCGCCGAAGACGCCCCCGACGACGCCCCCGCGCCTCCACCGCGACCCGGCGCACTGGCGGCGGGACCAGCTCCGTCGCAAGGGACGGGCATACCAGCAGGCGCACCCGCAAGGCCCTCCCGGCGCCATCCCGCCCTTCCCCTGCGGCCTGATCGACCCGGGGCCGCCGGCCCTGGCAGCGGGCCCCCCGCAAGGCCCTCCCGGCGCCATCCCGCCCTTCCCCTGCGGCCTGATCGACCCGGGGCCGCCGGCCCTGGCAGCGGGCCCCCCGCCATGGGCCCTCTTCGGCGAGGAGATGGCCTCGCCGTGGGAGGCCTTCGGGCCCAGGGGGGGAGGGGCGGGCTTCCCGCCCCCCCCCGAAGTTTCCGCCGCCGACTTCGCGGCGCTCCTGAACAGCCTGGGGGCCGCCGAGGCGGGCGCCCGCGCTCCCAACGCCAGCCCGGAGCGCCCGCGCTGAGCCCGCGCTGCGTCTGCGCGGCGTCCACGCCTAGGCCCCGCTGGGCGGGGCCGTTTTTCTCTGCCCGGCGAGCCTTGCAAGGACTAGACGGCGAAGTGGGTGAAGTAGGGGTTGCCGCGGTCCATCACGGCCCCTTTTACCCGCAGGTCCCCGCAGAGCTCTTCCAGGGCGTCGGAACCGAACGCGAAGGGCCGGGGGAACACGCCCGTGGCATGGTAGAGGTGCTGCCGGCGGTCGTCTTCGCGGATGAAGCACAGTTTCCGGTACCCGACGAACACCTCTGGACAGATCTCCGCGACAACGGCGCGGATAGATTTGGGGAACTGGTTGGAGGCCCTCTCGAAGTTGGAGACGGCGACGATGGGCTCCGTGAAGACGCTGACGAAAGCGTTCTTGCGGAGGTTGGTGGGGAGGTCGGTGTCGTCTTGGCAGCAAATGATGACCGTGATGTAGGAGTGGCGATTCATGTAGAAAATCTTCCGGAAGAGTTCTTTGTTGAAGAACGGTTTCAGCTGGGCGGCGCAGTCATCGAAGATCAGGAGGAGGCGGGGGTTGAAGTGGAGGTAGTGGAGCGCGTGGCGCTCATCGTCGGTGAGGTCCTTGCGCGCGTAGAGGGTCTCGACCATGGGGGTGAGGAACTTCTTGTAGAGAAGGACGACCATTTTGGTGAACTTGTCGTCGATCTCTTTCACCTTCTCATCGCGGCGCCCCGGCTCCCGGGCGCACTGGCGACGGACGTCGTCAACGACCCTCCGCCTCTTGCGTTCGAGGGAAGCGAGGTAGCGGTCGTTGTCTTTTCGCTCGGCATGGGTGAGCCTCCCATAGAGCCCCCGGAGGGTCTTGGGCTCGTTCGCGCGGGAGTAGATCGCCGCCATCATCTCTTGCCGCTTCCAGACTCTCTCCAGGAAGCGCGTCGCTGCCTTCGTTTCGGAGTCTTTCCTGTCGGTGGGGTCGGGGAGGTGCAGCCGGTAGTGGATGAGGAGGGGATCGACGAAGTTCTCGTAGGAACGGTTGGAGGGCTCGGAAGGGGCGACGACGAGCACCTGCCCTATGTGCCCGCTGACCGCCCGCATTATGTTTTTGACGAAACAGGTCTTTCCTGTCTTTGACGGGCCATAGATCACAGTGGTCCGGTCGACGAATAGTGTCGGAGAGAACTCCAGCTCTGGAATTCGCCTCCCTCCCTCTGTGACCAGGACGGACATCCTTGTTCGGACGGCGCTATGGCCGTATGTGTGGGGGGGGGTGTCTTCTAATGACTGGCGGGGGGCCGAAGACTCCGTGCCCATTTAGAGTCCCCTCTCCGGGCCCGTCGCTGCGTGGGTATGAAGAAGAGCCGGCTAGTTCTCGCGGCCGTGGCCGTCGTGGCTGTCCTCCTTGTTCTCCTTTTGGCTGTTCTCTTTCACCGGCGCCGCCCCCCCCCTCCCCCGCGGGGGAGCGGGGGCCCGCCGGGGAGCCCGGGGAAACCGGGGGAGGCTCCCCCCGCTCCCCCCGCCTCCTCGGGGGGGCCGCCCGGGCCCCCCGCCCCGCCCCGGCCCTCCC
>Ga0233415_10001320_pt1 | contig 10778 bp, 6 predicted proteins | sample Na_anoxic_12_MG_FD_188631 | JGI IMG/M metagenome (GOLD analysis project Ga0233415, IMG submission 188631) | Seawater microbial communities from Saanich Inlet, British Columbia, Canada - Na_anoxic_12_MG | ecosystem: Environmental > Aquatic > Marine > Inlet | place: Canada: British Columbia...
GAAATTTTTACATAAGGGCTGCAAACCCCAGTTTCACACTCCAACAAATTGATAAATTTAATCGAAATGAATTTAAACCCCCCAATGAATTCATTAATAGATCTATCCACACCCCCTTTTAATTCTTTCTTTTTAACATCTACTCCTGTTATATTGAAATAACTTGATAATTTACTTACTATAGAACTTAGTACTGAAGAGGCATCACCATACCAATCCTCAACAGTTGAGCACCCTTTAAGGGTTTTACTCCTATTTTCTTCTTTGTGTATTTTAGATTTAAAACTTCTTTTACATTTATCCCAGTTTTTCTCAAATTCTTCTATAACAACATCTATATATCCTTCTCCTTGTAAATAGTTAATATATGAGGTTTTATCTGAATCACCATTACCATCAACGTAGTTCTCATATAACTTAGCACACCAACAAATACTGTGTGGTACATCTTTCATTCCTCTTAACAACATCAACGAATGTGCCCCTTTCTTCGCCCCTTTTCCAAATCTATAAACTTTACCACCCATTCTATAAACTTTACTACTACCTCCTGCTATTGCAATTTGTTCCGCTTCTGCTGCGCTTATATCATTCTCTTTAAACCAAGCAAACATTTCAGCATCACTCATTTTCGACATATCTACTTCCTCGATTATAATCGTTTCACCAGCTTTTTTGTTTATATCATAGGTTTGAGCCTCTTTTTCTGTTATATAATTTCCATTGTCATTTGGAAACTCCGTTTCGTTTTTATAGATTATGTACTCAACGTTTTTTTTCTCTACTGAAGAAGGTGTTACTATTATACCATCTTCCACTAAAATATTAATAGATTCATTAAGAGAAGAAATGGTGTTTAAAAATTTATTTAAATTTAAGCTCATGCTATTTTATTATATAAATATATGAAAAGTTATAAATATTTAATACTAAGTAGATTTAGTATGTTCAGCAATAAAAATTCTTCTAGAATATGTTGGCATTATCATAATATCAGAATAACTATAACCTCTACTAACTAAAAAATTCATTTCTTTATGTAGATAAGATAAGTAATTAGATTTCAGGATAGAAAAAATTTGACCCGAATCTAAGAAAGGTGTCCAAGGACCCTCCCCCCTGAGTCCTAGCTGTTGTTTTAAGTTCTATTCCTGGTGTTATTTCATCTATATGTTTTCTTAATGCCCTAGTATCTAATATAGGTAATTTCTTTAAAGTGTTAGAAATGTTTATTTTACTTCTCTCACCGTCTATAGATTTAATTTGTTGTTCTAAAGTTATCATTATTTTATTAGATATCCCATCAGGATCTCTTTTCGATTGCTCTATATCTCTAACATCTATAATTTCTTCATCTTTACCAGTTAATAAAGTAAATGTTACCTTTTTATCGGAATTCGGTAGTGTAAATTCAAACTCACCATTTTCATCTGGTTTAATAAGAAGTTTCTTTTGTTCCAATTTAGATAAATCAATTGTTGCCTCAACAAAGTCCCCTTGATTAGGGTCATATACTAATTGATTATAATCCTCACCGAAGGCGGTAATTCTTAAGTAAATCATTAAAGTTGTTCTATCTCCAACATTTAATTCTTCGACATCAAAACCTAAATCTTTAACCTTTCTTTTAAGTAAAATATCAATTACTTTACTACCATTGGATATATTGGGCGAAGATAATACACTTTCATCCATAGCGGTTAAATATTCGACTTTAACCGACTTTTTATTGTTTTTATATAAAATACCTTGAGATGGTAATTCAACTATGTCATAAGGGGTTCTAAACTCTTCAGGAACAAAGTTTGGGTCTAAATTTTGTTGTACATTTTCCATATTACTATATTTATAAAACTATTATAATAATAAATATGAGAAAGTAAACTTTTTAGTGTGTTCTTATTATTTTTCCCGTACCGAACCAATACAAGCATCCTTTTTCTCTTTCTTACATTGCCAACAATTGAAATATGCATACATTGAATCCCATATTTCTGTTTCATATTCCTTTGGTTTATTTTCAAAATCCTTCCCCAAATTCTCTTTAACAAATGACCAAAAATATTGTCTAGCTTCTAAGTTGTATTCATTTTTAATTAAATTTTTTCCTACTTCACTTAATTCTCCAGTAAGGTTATTATTATTATCAATCTCACAAACCCATCCATCAAAAAATCCTTCTTCAGCTCTTTCTTTAACCCATAATGCCGATGGTAAAAACTTCACCTCCTCATTAGTTTCAGTATTGTTATCATCTGTTGGGTCTCCCTCTTCTTCCTCATCATCAACACCATTCCCCATGCAAACTCCATTCTCCTGGAACGCTTTATTAGTTTCAATATTTTCAATAAATTTGTTAATATCATCAGTATCTTCAGCACGGATACTTGCCATAAGATCCCTAACCTTTAACTTTTGTAAAATTACTTTATCTTCATTTTCTACTTGATCTAATTCATTCATCCCACCAATAATAATCTTTTTGTCTTCTGACCACTTTTTAAGTTTTCCTATTCTGACAGAATTCCATGATTTTAATTGTTCACAATCATCTATTGGATATCCTTTTGGTAGGTTATTTTTATCTACTAATAATTCCCCAACTACCTCCTCTACTTTCTTTCTAAGACACTCCACTTTTCTACTATTACAAATTTGCCTAAACACATCTCCAAGAGTCATTATTTCACCATCTTTACTAATAAGTCCAGTACTTGACTCACTATATGTAACCCCATCTTCATCCTTACCACCAAAATTAAGAAACGCCCCTATTTTTTTCATTTCCACTTTTCGTTGTTCATCTGTCCAACTAGCCCAATTAGAAGCCTGTTTCATTTCCTCCTCCAATTTAGCACCAATTTCTTGAAACTTATTTACAAATTTACTATCTTTAAAAAAGTCATTAATTTCATCTTCATCATTACATTTAATTGTACAATCACACTCAACATCAAAATCACAAACCTTATTTAATTCTTCATTTATATCATGAACCACAATAGCAAAATCTTGCCGTAATTTAAGTGTGAGTAAGTTTAATATATTTTGAGCCACTGTCAACCCATAGCTACCTACATTAATACCACAAATCATTACATCATAAAATTTGGGATCTGTGATTGGAATTTTCTTTTCATTCTTATTATTATAATCTATTATTTTCGATTTATCCTCATCCGATAAATCTCCTTTACCACTGTTTTTTCTACAATAAACAAAAAGTAAGACTAACCCAGTAGCACCTAATGCCCATAACGCTTTAACTTTAATTATTCTAAATCTGAAATAGCTCTCTGTTTTACCACCGAAATGTTTCTTCTGTTGCTTAGTTAAGGATTCTGCACCTGCCTCCACATTAGGTGGGATATCATACTCAATTTTTCTTTTATTTAATATATCTTTATATTTTTTTAATTGACTTTTAGTGGTAAATGACACTAAAACCACTTCATCTATACTAGCATCATAATAAACTACAGTTTTATCCCATTTTATATTACGGGAATTTAATTTTCTTAATGTATGTATATATGTTATATCTTTCCCCTTAGCTTCGGATCTGTTTCGCCGCCACCTTTTTAACATTTTTTCTTTAATAGACCTATATTGTACCGAATTTTCAATCTCAGATTTAAATTTTATGGTTATTTCATCGCCTGACATTACTCTTGGATTTCCATTGTCATTTATCATTAATCCAGCCCTCCTTTTCGCCGCGTCCCAAGCTTCAGCGGCTCTTCTTAATTGCACGTTTTCTTCTAAAAGACCATTATCTAGTTTTATAAAAGCTGCCTTTATTTCTTCTATAGATTTAAATTTTTCCCCATTCTGTAATATCTGTTTAAACAATTGAGTCATTCCCATTCTCATATTACCAGGAGTTATTGCATTAATTATGGGTTGAACCTGATCTAAATAATCAACATATGACGCTAATTCCCCAGTTGTCTCCTGAAGAATATCTAAATATTGAATCTGCTCTTTTGAAAAGGCGTTTTTACTAATAAAATCTATTTTCTCCGACTTATTTAATTTACCTGTAATATATTTAAGTAAACCAGCTTTATCAATCTCATCGGGTAGAATATCCAAAATATCTGATAAATATCTCTTCCAACTATTCCTAAGACCAATACCATCAGGAAACCTTCCCCCACTATCAATATTATTTTTTATATTAATTTGAATATCATCCAATTTACCATTCAAAGTTTTTTTCGTATTAGATATCTTAGATAAATCTTCAGGAGAAATACTACCTTTCCATACCCCTACTTGCAAAGACTTCACTCTGTTAACTAGTGCTTTTATTCCCGACCCCTCTAAAAGTAGATTCCCCTTCTTTTCATTGTACTCGTTTAAAGTTAATCTAGGTGTTTCCATTCGACTAATTAAAAACTTTATATCTTCAATATTTATTCTATTATTCATAATCTAAAGTTTCATTTGGTTTATTATATCATCTAATTTATATTTTTGTGAAGAGGAAAACGGTGCACCTAAGAAAACTGACAATGGTACAGATATCCCCACACAAGCAGTCCCACCTGCGCCATCAACAAATAAATCTGGTCCAGCCTCATCTGGCTCAAAATCCTCAGTTTTATCCATTCCCCATAACGTTAAATCAATCTTTGTTCCAGATGGAAAGGGTGGTGTTGGTAAATCCAAACTATTTTTAACTCCCTTTCTATTTTTATTCCAATATCTTTTAATCACCATATCTGTTAATGTGAATCCAGAAACATTGTCTGGTTCCCATGTACCTTCTAATTTAATATAAGTTAAACCAGCACCTACTTTAATCTTTGGTGGTGTCGCACCATCGGAAACATGTCCATATTCTCCAGTTATATTAAAAGATACTCCATTAGTAAACGGAAGTGGTATTTCAGGTTTTTCACAACCAAACTCTTTACCTGATATATTTGTTTTAACAAATAGTGAAAATCTTTTTGCACCAACAAATTCATATAAATTTAATATGTTTACAGGATTAGGATTAGATGTCTTCCATATACTTAGGACACAACCACTACCATCTTTCCAAGGGGAAAATTTAAGTCCTGCATTGGAGTTATATTTTCTCCATATTTTTCCTAATGAAGTATTTTTCCCTAAACATATATCATCATCTCCTGATTTAACCACATAGTGATCTTTGTTTTGCAACATTTTAGATACTCCATCTGCACCACCTAAAAATTCATAAGCCTCATCATAATCTATAGTTCCACCCGCAAGACCAAGTTCGTCACTATCTATTTCTTTATCGTTGTTCAGGTCAACACCAACTTCGTTAACTAAATTACCATATAACCTTTCATCACTGAATAATGATTTTATTCTTTTAATTTCCTCATTTAACCTTTTCATATCTTCTATATTATCTTTATATTCATTTGTCTCCTTTAAATCTTCAGCAGTTATATATTCCATAGCTTCCTCTATAGCATCAAAATCAAAATTACCATCACCATCCTCAAACTCACCATTCCCTAATAACATTAATGTCGATTCTTTCTTAGATAATTCAATTTTTTTAGTTCCAGAAACATCATTTATAATATCATCAATTTTATTAATTATATTTTTATCTCCCTCCTTTATAGACTTTAATTGTGGTACAACTATATTAACAATCTCATCTATGTTTTTATTTTCAAAACCTGTTTTATCATCTATAAGTATAAATAATTCTGCCAGTTTTTTAGAAACAGATTCATTTTTTGTTTCTTCATCTTTATAATAAGTATCTAGCCGCCACCATTCATTACTAATTTTTTCTAATTTATTAAGCTTTTCACTTTGATCATCACTTATTGTTACATTAAGTTGATCTTTCAAAATAGTAACCTTTTCCTCATCACTAAACAACTTCATCAAGTCAGGGTCAACCTTATCAATATCCAACTCACCCTCTTCATTGAAAACACCCAATAAATCAAACCCAGTTGAATCATATATAGATTTAAGACCATCTCCAAGTTGTTTTGAGAACATATACATACCCAAAAATACCGAACCACCGAATACCGCAGACTTTATACCACTTTTCTTTAAAATCTTTTTAATTAATTGTTTTAAATTTTTATCACTACCCAAGTCTTTTAAAAACTTTTCAGGTGTAAAATCTTTACTATTAATATATTTTTTAAATGCTCCTTTTTCAACAGTGTTTAATTCATTAATTTGTTTTTTTAATTTATTTAATACCTTTTGAGCATCACCTTTATTCATCTTTTCTAACATCTCTGCTACCGATTTATAAGCCTTTAATTCTGATTCACTTAATTTTGCGGTTTTTAATATTTTTTTAATTATTCTTCTAGATTCTATAACATCTAAACCTTTCACCGCCTTACCAATATCCAACATAACATTAGAAACTTTCATTCCATGTTTTGCAAATGTACCAAGTTCACCAGCCCCACCAAGTGCACCTAAAATTGTAAACCCAGCATTCATCTTCCAACCTTCATCACCTTCAACTACATAACCAAGAGCGGATATAGCATCAATTGCCACAGATATTGCCCAACCATATGGTCCAAAAGCGTATGCAACTATCGATGCGATATCCGCAATACAATGCCAATCGGTCACGCAATCAACTGTTTTATTTTTCCACCAAGAACTCCAACTCTGAGTATCTATCATCTCAAATTGATTATTTATATCTATCTCTACCTTTTTTTCTAACAAATTACGAGATCTCAATAATGTTTTAACACAACCTGTATTACTACAACGCCGATATTTACTCATTGTATTATGAGGACTCTTCGATTGGAACCCATATGGGTTCTTTAATGTAACAGTTGCTTTTTCATTTTCAGATATAGTTCCTTTCGTACAAGAACAAAACTTATTCACCTCATTCCTATTTTCCACGTCCCAAGTAAAAAACACACCACCATGATTTTTACAAACATCCTTCATTTCATAAACATAATCCCATTTAATTCTAACCCATGGATTTTCATCAGAAGAGAATTGGGTTGGGCAACATTCTGTCGATGTTGTATGCGAACCCCATGTCTTTTTATTACAGTTGTTAAACGCTTCCTTACTTGGTTGTCTTTTAATTAATCTATTTTGAATATCAATTACCTTTAATGTGTAGTTATATGTGTTTAGAATAGATAAAATGTCTAAAGTTTCGGGTGTATCTAAATTATATTCTTTAAAAAAACTACTCATAGATTTGTACGCTTCACCAGGACTACTGTCATATTTTTCTCCTGATTGTAACGTAGATGATGATTTTAAGAAACTTTCATCATCTAAAACATCGGTATCGTAAATAGTATTTATTGCTTTAGTGTGTAATACCTTCTCAAGCCTTTGTTTATGATTAGAAGTCACTGGGTAATCCCCTATTGGTTCCTCAGTTACCTCCTCAATACCCTCATTTATTATAGTACCTAGTTTATATGTATATTCTTGTATTTTCAACAATAAATAAGATGGGTCCATACAAGTTGTTGATGGGATACCCCCGCTAATTATTCTAGAAATTCCATCAGCATCAATAACAACTGATTTTTCTGTATCCCAACCCCTATCACGTGAATATTTATCCCATACCATCAATGAACCATTATAATTTTTTATCCACTGATTATTTACAAACTCATTTTTAACCCACTTTTTAAACGCAACATTATATTCTTTATTTTCGTCCTTATCAATTATAGAATTAGAAATGTTTTTAATCCATTCTTCTGAGCTTAAATTTCCACTTTTATAACCACTTTTATTAATATATTTGTCACCATATAGTCTCCAAGCAACCTTAAAATATTTATTATCTATATCACCCTCTGGATCTAAAATATCAGAATAACCTAAGTCTTTAAATTTAGAATTTACTTTATCTTCTCGTTCTTGACTTTCTAGTACCCATTTCCTAAATGAGTTACCATCTTCTTTATTTTTAATGTGTTTTTTTAATAACTCTTCTATATACGCCTCACCCATGTCCGATAAGGTAGTAATTATCGGATTAACTAAATAATCTTTAAACCCTTTATATAATTTATCTAAGATATTACCTTCTTTTTTATTATTGATTAGGTTAATAATAACATTAAGCATATCCTTACCAAAACCATATTTCTCACCAACAGGTAACCCTTCATCTTTTAATTTATTATAAAGTTTTTTTAGTGTATTTATTTGAGAATCTTTACCGTAATGGTATTTAGCAAAGGCTTCGGAACTAACGTCTTTGAAATCTCCATCTACGTTAGACTTACCTTTTTTATTTAATTTAGATAAAACGCCAACATTTATTAAAAACTGTTGTACGTCATATACATCTACATCACCATCTTTATCAAAATCTATTACCTTATCCCCTTCAAACAAGAAATTATGATTATGAGTCAAAAAAATACGATCATATTGATTCTCCGATATAATTATTCTCTTACCCATTAATATATAAGTTTAAATATCTTCTTGTAGTGAAAATCTAGCCCATGTGTAGTTTTTATGTGGTATTAATTTCTTATCGAATACTATTTTTTTACCCTCTGGCATACTAATTGCCTTCTCCACAGCAAGTCTTGCTTTATTGTTTTTCCATTTTATTTCTCCACCACTTTGTTTAACAATATCTTCTCCCATTTTAGTTCTTATTCTATAATCATTTCTACCTTTTTTCATAACAACACCTAACTTTCTACTACCATACATTATTGGATATCGTTGTCCTATGGTACCACCTTTAGATTTTATATCTTCTATATCAAGATCACTAAACCAACGTTTTTTCAAATCATAAATTGAAGTTCCTGCACGTAAAAAATCCCACCTACCAAATTTTGAGTGGAATTTACCAACACAAAACTTAAATAGTTCAGTAGGGTCCTCATTACCCTTAGCAATGTAATCATCTAAGGTAATCTTTGATTTCTTAGAGATTTTAGCTAAATCGGTTATCTTTTCTTTGCAAGATTTAAATGTTTCTTTTAAAGTCTCTTTCCCCGTTTCTTTTTCGTCTTTAACATCCCCAATAGTTGTATCTGCATCAACTTCTACATCAGGGTCATACCATAATGTGTGCAATGTACCCGCATCATCTTTTATTTCGATTTCTTTTTGAAAGGTATCTGGGTTTCTCTCTTTAGTTGCCCCTAAATCACTAATTATTTTTTTAAATGGTAGTCTATACCCATAACCATCTATTATTGTATTTACTTTCCACCACTTTATATTATCCCCATCTTCTCCTACCTTCACCTCAATATCTTCGGCAGATACCAAAATATATTTTTTACCATCTTTTACTGTCTCATATTTAGTATTAATAGTAATTGTACATGAAGAGGTAACAGCGTCCCATGTACCAGTACAACTACCCTCATCTGGATAATCAGCGTTTCCAGTAAATTTACATGTATCCGTAATTATAGTTAATTCACCCTCTGTTTTAGTATTTGATGACCAACTACCCCCAGCATCCCCACAACTTTGTTGATTTGTTATTTGACTATTGGTTTCTTCCACCAATCCACCATATAATCTTTCTTCAGTAAATAGAGATTTTATCCTATTAATCTCTTCATTTATAGTGTCGTATTTTCTTTTCATAGTATAATGTTTTATCTTTATTTATATAAATATTGAATAATAATAAAAAAACCTTTTAAACATAAAAAATCCTCTTTATAAGTTTAACATATAAAGAGGATTTTTAAATAATAAATTATTTAAATTCTAGAATACGTTTATCGCTCTATCGAATCTAAGTGTACATGTAATATCAGCCAAATCTGAAGAAGAATAATCTAATGATCCGAAATCAGCGTCATTTAACTGTGTTCCTTGTAAAATCCATTTCTGAACAACAACACCAGTTGGATCTAACATTTCCAACTCAACATCTTTTTTGTATCCAGCAGCGTAACCTTGTCTTCCTGTTACTGACTCTGAATGTAATCTAACCCATTCCATTAAAGCTTGTGTAGCTGAAGGACCAATTGGGTCTCTAAAAGTAACTGAGATAGTCTCCCATCTAAATCTACCGATAACATAAGTTTCAGTATTTAGAAAAGGAATAGATACCTCATCACTTGTGTATTTTGGTCGGCTTGTTGTAGATACCCACCATTCTTGTATTCCCAGTTCATCTGGAAATCTCAAAATAAACCTATTCTTTCTTAATGGTTCATAAGGAACAGGCATTCTCATTAATAAATCCGCCATTTTAATTTGTTTTTAATTTCTTTTTTATTATAGTTGTGTTTTATTTATTATATAAATATTCAGTTTTTAAAAAAATGATAATAATAATTTATAAACTACCCATTCTACCATATTTATCTCTTAGATGTTTATCCATATCACTTTTACCAACAGGAACATCTTCGTCATCTTCATCGTCATCCAAATCCAATAAATAATCATCAATACCATATGATGCGGTATCTAACTCATCTCCTGTTTCATCCGCAAGTTCATGTGCGTGTTGAACTTGAGAAAATACATCCATCAATTCTTCTGGTATGTCATTATCATCTTCATAATCATCATCTAATTTCGCATTTAAATCATAAGCAACATTTTCTATATCATCTTCTAAGTACTTCGCTTCACCTTCTAAAGAAGAAAGTTTATCTCCCATAGCTCGTAATTCTTTATCTTCTTTTATAAGACCCAAATTTCTTTTATTGGCTTCTTCTATTAGTTGTCTTTTTTGTCTTTCAATTCTTCCCATAATAATAATTTTTAATTTCCCCTATCAAATTGGGGTTCTACACTATCAG
>Ga0233415_10001322_pt1 | contig 10776 bp, 15 predicted proteins | sample Na_anoxic_12_MG_FD_188631 | JGI IMG/M metagenome (GOLD analysis project Ga0233415, IMG submission 188631) | Seawater microbial communities from Saanich Inlet, British Columbia, Canada - Na_anoxic_12_MG | ecosystem: Environmental > Aquatic > Marine > Inlet | place: Canada: British Columbia...
GTATTTCTGATGAGCTCCTTCGTAGCCGTACCAGCCTGCTTCGCTGTTATTTAGCCCTAATATAAATTGTAGCCTTTGAGGCCTACCTTTATCGTCTTGTGGATGGTATGCTACTGGGTCGTCTGCTGGGCGCGCACCACCACCATCTCGATTGTCCTTAATATAGCTCATATCGGTGTGTAGTTGCATGTCCTTAGCTGGAGGTAGCTTTATTCCGAATCGAGTGAGGTGTCGCTTTACTGGGCTTTGGTATAGAGCTGTCATGAGTGGGCGCAGTTTTTCTCGCAGCTCGTTCAGCCTAGGATGATAATAGGTGCTTTTCTGGCTAGTAGCTGAGCCCATGCCGCAGTTCATAGCATTGGCAGGTGTTCTAGTATTAATGTATTCTCGTCCGTCTTTTGTTTTTTGCCCGTACATTGCTTTGAACATAGCGCTATCCTTGGGCTGTTTAAAATAAGGATTTGTTTTCATTTCGCTATTAAGGTCGATTTGTATGGTAGCAGGATCTATGCCTCTATCTGCGAAGAATTTGTAGTATTCGCTCATGCAAATTTCCCGCATTTCTGCGACCTCCGATTCCTTAAGAATACCCATCTCAATAAGGTTCAGCCTCATATAGCCCTTATCTTGTAGTGACCAAACCGCCTCTTTAAGGACGCATGAAATATCGACTTGTTTTTCTGTAGTAGCTAGTGTGCTCATTTTAGTGTTATTTACTTATTGATAATTGTAGAATTTTTTTTTCAATTTTTTCATAATATATTATTCACCCATCATTTGTATTCGGTGTTTATTATCTTTGCCATTTTTTTCTTTTTCTTTTTGTTGTATTACTTTGATTTCCTGAGTCGTTTTGTTGGTCTTGTTTTCTTATTTCTTCTCGTCTTTCTTGATTTTTTACGCCTTTTTTTACGCCTTTTCTTGGTCCTTTTTTTGATCCTTTTTCTACCAGTTTTCCTTTTCCTCCCCCCTCCATAGTCAGAAGATTCGGAATCAAAAGATCCCGAATCAGAAGAGTCACTTTCTTTTTTTTTTTCTTTTTTTAATTTTTTTTGTTCTTTTTCTTCTTTTCTTTTTTCTTCTTTTCTTTTTTCTTCTTCTTTCTTTTGTATTTTTTTTGAAAGAGCTATGATTTTTTTCATCAATTCGTCATTTTTTTCTTTCTCAATTTCTTCATCAGAACGACCTATATATGTGCTTGTTATTGTAGGGCCGTCATTAGTATTTGTATCAGTATCATTTGTACTGTCATTAGATTTATACGCATATTTATTCATATAATTGGATGATATATTATTTTAGAATGAACTAAACACCTGCCATTTTACGACCAGCAGTAAACCATAAAACTAAAGATAATACAGTTCCGGCTACATAACCATTAGAAAACCCATTTTTTTTGTCGAAATGATTACCGATAGCAGCACCAATTATTGCTAAAAGTCCATAAAAGATAAGAATACCATAAGCAGTTGTATCAGTCATTATACATTATACAAATATAATTCTTATATATATATATAATGTCTACCACAGAAAATACATCATTAAATCAAGACACTCTGTATAATTTCAATAAAGAATTTATGGAAACTTTAAATGATCTGAAAGATAAAAAGAAAAAATTAACGAAAAAAATAAATGAAAATAAAAAAGAATTGGACATAATTCAATCAACCCTGGATGAAAATAATGTTAAAAAAACGGTTTTAGAGGAAACCATTGATAAAAAAAATAAACAATTAAAGATACTAGAAACCACTATAAAAGATATACAATCGGCGTATGAGAAAATTGTGGAAACTTCTCAAGTTTTATTGACAGTTATAAAACAACACAAACGGAAAGTGTAAGAGTTTATATTTACGTTTAAATTGTTTTGAAAATAATTATTTGACATCATTTAGCATATTCGTTAATTGATTTCAAATTAAAAAAATGATGAAATATATAATGGAAGATATAGAACTAGTAAAAAAATCCAATATTTCGAATGAAAATCAACTACCAGAATGGCATGAACAACAAGAATTAATATTAAAAAGATGGTCAGAAATTGGTTCGAGTTATAGATATTTGCATGACAAATCATTTAAAAAATTTAATAAACAAAATATGTGGTTTGCTTTGCCTGTTATTGTTATAAGTACAATTACCGGAACTGCAAATTTCGCACAGGGTTCATTTCCGTCAGCGTGGCAGGAATATGTACCATTGATAATAGGATTTTTTAATCTTTCGGCGGGACTTATTACAACGGTGAGTCAGTTTTTAAGAGTGAGTGAATTGTTGGAGGGGCATAGAGCGGCGAGTCTTGCTTATTCTAAATTTGCTCGAAATCTCAGCGTTGAATTGAGTTTACCAGTCAAGGAAAGAACGAGTGATGGTTCAATATTCGTTACTAATTGTAGGGTAGAGCTGGACAGACTTATTGAGCAAAGTCCTGATATACCAGAGGATATTATTGCTTCGTTTATTCGAAGATTTCCAGAATCAGAAACAGATGCAAGTGGTAATGTTGCAAATGATTTCTTCAGGCCGGAAATATTGGATATTAGACCTATTAAAATTTACAGAGATATGGAAGCTGAACGTAAACGGATACAAGAAGAATCCAGACTTAAAGTGATAAAAGATATGGAAGAAGATGCCAAACGACTGGAAAAAGTCGTGAAGGAGCGTGAAGCAGAAAGATTTCAAATTGTAGAAGAAACTAGACGAGAGTTTGAAAAGGTGCAAAACAAACAAAATAAAGAGGTTAAGAAAATGCTTGTACTTGCGCAAAAGCAATCACAGGCGAAAATTATTAAAAATAAATTCAATGTTAATAATATTGAGGAAACCATGAGTGATTTAATGGGAACATTGAGTCGCGCAAAAAATGTAGTTGACGATTCGGATAGTGATGTAAGCCAATCGCCGTCAGATGACACGAACCCTGATGAAATTCAATCGTCGTCAGATGACACGAACCCTGATGCTAATGTAGAAATAATTATATCGGATATATCGAATAATGTAATTCGGTCATAAGACGATGAATGATTTGGATGTAATTTATTTTTTATCGACTTTTCCAATACAGAATTTATCTAAGAGACCTAATGCATAACCATCACCGTGACCTTTTACTTCATTGAAAGCTTTGGTTGCATCTTTATGATTATATTTTTGTAAAATTTTTTTTCCCCCCTGGATGTGTATGTGCATATTCGGTAACATCAAATTTGTAATTATCTATAAATATAATTATTTTATTTGATGAGCTGTCCATATTATGACCATATATTATATCTTTAACTATGGGCTCAAGATTTAATAAATATATTTAGAGATATGACAATATTACACAATAATGTCTGAGATAAATTATTATTGGGGAGTACCCGATGCTACTGTCCGCTTTTGTGAAAATAAATATGAAAAATATTATTGGATCGCTGAATATCACAATACAGTGTCTTCATTTTGTTATGTTATAATGGGATTAATAATAATGCGAACCAGATTTAAATTTATAGGACAATTATTATGTTGTGTGGGTATTGGAGCAATGTTATTACATGCTACACTGCGTCATCTTTCACAAATGGGAGATGAAATGTCAATGTTAGCGTTAAGTTTTTATTCACTCAGAGAGTTACGACCACAAACATCTAAGTATTTAATTTATCCACTATTAATTAGTTATTGTTTATTTAGTAAATATTTTGCAATATTCTTTTTTACATTTACTGGGATGCAATTATTAATAGCAAAATATGCTCGTCGAAAAATAAATAGAAAAAATAAAAATTGGATAATTTTATATTTTGTTAGTTTTATTAGTGGTTTTATATGTTGGCTCTTAGATCAATTATGCAGAACGCGGTTTGGAACTGGATTAGAACCGTATCAGATGCATGCTTGGTGGCATTTTTTCTCGGCAGTGTCGATAGGATTTGGATATATGGCAATTCTGAATTAATCCCAATCTCTATCTGAGTCAGAATCTTCCTCAGATGAAGAATCGCTCCATTCCTCTTCTGAATCAGAATTTTCTTGATCTTTTTCACTGAGAATTTCTACATCATCAGCAACGACGAAATTTTGTAGATTGGCATTAGATTCCCAATCACGTTTACCATCTTTGATCACACCATTATCATAGCCACCGTCATAATGGTCACATCCACCGAACCCACTACCGGATACATATGTTTCGTCTTGAAGACGCATTGGGGTAAATATAGTACGACCCGAGCGAGAGAATTTGATGTCAAAATGACCGCAGTCAGTACAATAGCTCTGATGACGCCAGGTTGGAGGAAAAACGAGAAAGGATTGAATATGCAGTATTGGCCCAATAGCAGTAAGTTCATTTTTGCCGCAAATCCGAGAAATAAGTTCCCGAATATGTTTATTAAACTTTCCTGTTTTGAGGTTCCACACTTTTTCTCCCCGAGCCATAAAACGATTACACCATACACAGTTAGCAGAATGTGATAATGTGGTAGACATTTTTAAAGATTTGTTGAAAAGCACAAAATATAATATTGGATTGAATGTTTTTAAATATATTTAAAAAAATATTTTCAATTTTTTTAAATCATGCTATAATATAATGTGGCAATTTTTATGTGGTTTTGGAGCAGGTATATATGCGGGAACAATATATGATTGTAAACCGACATTACAATTTGTAAAAACTTGTATTAAAAATTTTATACCAGAAGAGGCCATTCCTAAAAAGAAGGAGAGTGATGATACATCCAAATAATTTATTATTTAGAAAATGTTTGGAATTTCATAATCTCCATTTTCATCTTTTATATATTTTGCAATAATAGATGGATTCTTTAAATTTTGGTGAACGTGTTGTGGATCATAAATATTACCATCTTTATCAAGATGATAAATGATACCTTTGATATCTTGTGCCCAAACTTCTATTTTTTTTGTAGTATCTTGGACTTGTTCTCCTACTTTAATCTCTCCATGAGGAATGCCTTTAATATGTGTTCCACAAAATTTTTCTCCGTTTTTTTTTCTTCGTGTACACTGTTCTTTATTGGCTCTAAGGGCACAACATCGTTCATTAAAAGGGACACTATTTTTAACTCGTTTTCTTTTCTGCAAATCGGATTTTGTAATGGCGAATACTGGAAAATCATAAATAAATTGTAATAACCCAGTACCTTCAGTTGTACTAAGTATATCAGATTCTGCCATTTTATTTTTAATTTGATGTTTAAAATCCTGAAATGCTGAGTCTATTTTTCGATTGAGTCTCTTTTCCATTGTGGGTATGTGATATCTTTATTGTAAGATGATTAAATCAATTTTTATAATCATTTATAAAGTAACTTAAAGTTACCAACTGATGTGGGTAAAACAATTGCAAATACAAACAATACATTAAACCATAATTGGTAAGGTAATACTATGTCTGGAGGCGCTCTGGGAGCTAAATAAGGTATAAGACTAAATATTATATTGATGATGAATAATCCAATAGCTATATATATAAATCGATTCATATATATAGTATAAATATTAAGATATTTATTCAATCTGATAACCAGTATACAATGGATCCCAATTGTCTTTGAGTGAATCCATATCGACTAAATGTAATGATAAAGGTAACTGTTGGTCGAATGTTTTAACTACATAACGAGGGTTCATATGCCAAACACTACCATTAATTCTGGGGACTCGTCCCAAATAAAGACTATTATAATGCTTTGTCCATTCATTTTTATGCATGTATTTTGAAATTTTACTATTTTTCATATCTAGTAAAACGTTGGTTTTCTCCATAAATAAAGCGAATCGAATAATACCACCTTTTAATAATTTTCCATCTTCATTGGCAATTTCTTTGTCATATACTTTGCGTTGTTTGTAATTGGATGTCCAACCAGCATATCTAAAGGCACCTGTGTAAGAAGTAAAGTAAAAATAGGGACCAAATTCTAAATTTGGCCAAGTGGTAGGTTTTTGTCCCAATGAAGCTATAATAGGAAGAAATTTATAATAATTACCATAATATCCTACTATTGGAATATCTATATTTTTTGTTTTTTGCTTTAGATAAATTAATATTGGATTCTGATAAAATAAAGATGTTACGGACTTATGAATAGGAAAATTTAAACTTTTACGATGATTACAAATTTCATCTATTAATACCCACCATAAATTATTGGATTCTTTGATAAGTTTTAACCATTGTTGTTCTGCCCGTGGGATTGTTGAATATTCATCAACAGAAGATAAATTATAAAATACAAAAATAGTATTATCGTTTTGTATAAAACCAGTAGGAGTAATTTTAATTTTAATGACAGAATGAAGCAATTTATTTGCAGCTGTTTTGACATTAATATTTGTTTTAACATCAATGAATGGGAATACTAGTAAATTTCCAAATTTTTTATTAGTTGCGGGATATTTATATAAAAGATATTGTAGATATGGTTTATGTACACCATATCTATTGTTACATGTAGTAATAAAGTAGGGACATATCGCAAGCTTACTATAGGTAGAAGAAATATGGGTAAAATTTGTATTAACTATATCGTGAATAGGATAATCAAAAATAGAACAATCAGCATCGCTTTGAATAGGCTCTGGTGTTTTAAGTTTAATTGCTGTTGGTATAGGAGTATGTTTAGTAATGTCCTTTATATGCATAGTATTTTTCTTACTATTAGCAGCTGAATTGATATGATTTTTATAATGTGAAGAGACATTCATATATACTGTTGTTAATATTTATTTTTTAACTTTTCTTCTAATATTTTCTTTAACCTTTTCTTCACGATTATTAAGAATAAAATTGCTTACTTGTTTTGCTTGTTGCGAATCTTCCTTAAAATATTGCGTTAAACATTTCATTAAATATTTTTTAGATAAAGATTTTTTAATTTTTTGCTTTGTGTAAATTAATTTACCACCATTGGAATCTAACTCAAAACAGTCAATTTCATTATCTCGCATAATTCTAACTAAAGTTTCTGTATTTTCCTTTTTCTCATTGCGTTTTTCCTTTATTTGTCGTTGAAGGTTTTTGATTTCCTCATCAAGCGAGATCCATTGTTTAATATTTGACACCAATTCTTCTTTATTCATATAGTAGATAATATAACATTTGTTTTAATACTTTTTTTAGAGAAATGTCTTCCACATTTTCCTGAATCTTTCTTACATTTACATCCACATTTTTCACCTTTCCTTTTTCCACTTTTAAGAAGAACACCGCAACCCGGAGGTGCTAATTTCATTTTTTCATGTCTACCACAATGCTTATTGATGCAAGGTTTCGAACATATTTCCCCCTTTCTCTTACCACTTTTAAGAACACATTGGCATTTTTTAGATTTTAATACTTTAGAAGGTGGCCAATTAACTCCACGAATTTTTGCATTAAACAGTGTTTCATAATATGGGAGAATACCATTGTGAATTATTCTGCAATAGGGACATTTAATTTGGTATGGGTTTAATTTTTGAGTTTCGAGATTATTATATTTTCTTTGCATTTTAATTTCATTTAAAATACTGATGTAGTTAAACTTATGAGAACATTTAAGTTCTATAAATTGATCTTTGAGTTGTGTCCCATCAATTAAACATACTTCTTCTTCTTTTTTTTCTTCTTTACCGATTAAAGCCATTAATTCTGCATTAAATTTTTGATTTATAATTGTATTCATATTTGTATTAAATGAGCGAAAGTCTTTATATCTCTTATATATAAATGTCTGGTTTATACCGATGGGCACATCCTACGTGGATATTTTTTCATACATTTGCTGCAAAAGTTAATAAACAATTTTTTGAGGCAAATAGAGATCAATGTTTATCAATAATAAAAATGACGTGTAGTTCTTTACCTTGTCCTGAATGTGCAGGGCATGCTACAACTTTTATGAAGACAGTAAATGGAAATAATGTAAAAACCAAAGAAGATTTAATAAATATGTTATTTACATTTCATAATACAGTAAATAGAAGAATAGGAAAGGCCCAATTTACAAAAGAATCCCTAGTCATGTATAACAGTTACAGAATAGACGTTGCATTGGTAAACTTTATTAAGGGTTATAGTGCTAAATATGGTTCAATAATGTCAGGAATAATTTCTACTTTAGGAAAGAGACGATCAACCGCAAAAGCTATTCTAAATTGGATGCAAACTAATTGGAATTATTTTCAGACCTAAATATTACGACATTTGAATTTTTTCTTAGTAAGCTTACATTTATCACCGCTGCTATCATCTCCGAAATAAGTAAGACTTATTGCACCATCATGTTGTGCTTCTATCATTGCCATACAACCATACCAAAGAATGCCCCAAATAACACCAAAAAATACACCTAATACTAGATCTCCAGTTCTTATACAGTGTAATAATTTAAAACGAAACCCTGCATTTGTTACCATAATTACAATCAATATTCCCAAGAGTCCCCAATGAAAGTTTTGATGAAAGAACATCGGAGCTATAAAATAGGCTGCTGCATAAGCTAGAAATAATGCATTTGGTGCTGGGGCACTCCATTCGAATCCCCAACCAGAAGAAGAAAACATATTGCACGCTTCTAAATCAATGTTTTTGGGAGGTTTTCTACCCAAAGTTGACGACATAAATTGACCCATAAACATTATAATTACAGCGCCTGCCATAAAAACCAGTCCTTTTATATCTTTATTAAAGGCGGAGGCAAATATAACAAATGCTGCTAATATCATAGGAGCATTTAAAGCATAATATTTAATATAAGCCATTGGACTAAATTTAAGAAGAGCCATATATAATTATTCTACATTTTTTTTACACAAATACTAAAGCTAGGACTTCTTGAATATTAATTACAGGATGAAAGATAATATTTTTTATGATATCTTTCTCTCCATATTTATCTATAAACTTTTTGAAATCCTTTTCATTATCCTTTGGGAATATGAATTCTGTAACACCAGCTTTAATACCACCCAATATTTTGAGTTTTAATCCACCTATTGCGGTGACTTTCCCTTGTAAATTGATCTCACCTGTAATGGCGATATTGTTTTTAATTTTTTTATCATTAAGTAGACTATATATAGATGTAGTTATAGCTGTTCCTGCAGACGGTCCATCTTTTGGGGTTGCACCTTCTGGGCAGTGGATATGTATACCTTGCATTTTTGTTTCAGTACCGGCTGTTATAAAGCGCTTTTTTTTGCCTTTGGATGTTAATTTCCATGCTAATGTTTTTGCGACATTCATTGATTCTTTCATGACTTCCCCTTGTAACCCTGTTAAACGTAGATCCATAAAATTTTGTGCTGGAAATTGATAACATTCAATCGGTATTATACCACCTTTCCCTAAAGCATTAGCCCATAATCCATTTATTACTCCAATTTGTGGGTCATCATGAATCATTGTATGTCTAACTTCAATCCGTTCTTTTAGATAGTAATATTTAATATCTTCTTTGGTGACTTCAATTGGGATAGTGGGAAATGCATCTGTATTTTGTAATATACTCAAATTTATTTCACTAATTATCTCAAATAAAATTTCTTTTAATTTTCTGACACCTGGTTCATAAGTGTAATGTTCTATGATATAAATAAGAACTTCGTCGCTTAATTTGATAATATTTGTTAAACCAACATTTTTATATATTTCTGGTAATAGGTAGTTATTAGCAATAACCAATTTATCATCCAATGACAAATGATCAAATTTAATACGGTGTATTCTATCTAACAAAATACGGTCAATCGCATCAGGGTCATTGTAAGAAAAAATAAATAAGGCTTTGCTAAGATCCAAATCAATACCATTGAAATATTTATCTTGAAAAGATTCATTTTGAGTAGAATCTACAAGATGTGTTAAAATACCAATAATCTCTTTACCATGTTCTGACTTACTTACTTTATCTAACTCATCAATAAAAATAATAGGATTCAGACATTTTTTATCAATCAGAATATCAACAATTCTTCCCCAAGTGGAACCAACATATGTATAATTATGACCAGACAACGTACTTCCATTGCATGACCCTCCTACTGGAATAAAAGCAAATGGTCTGTGTGTATTGTCTGTTTCATTTAATAAGCATTGGGATAAACCATTTTTGGCCAAACTAGTCTTGCCAACGCCCGGAGGACCTTCAAAGCCAAAACAATATCCGGTTTGTTTGCCATTTATCCATTGTCCAATAATCCTTTTTAATTGGCGCTTAGCAGTAGTGTGACCGTGTATTGCATTATTTAATGTTGTATTAATTCTGGTCATATTATTATTAATATTGGTCCATTTTACATTGATTGTGTTAATGTATGAATTTAAATGTTTTTCTATACCAAGTTGGAATTCTGCGGGAAATCTTTTTTGCATTTCGCCAAATATTAATTTATTATCTTTTGTTTGTTGTAAAAATAGCTTCATATTATCTCGCATATAATTATTTTTCTTCCCGGAATGGCATAATTTTGTAAATTTTAGATCATATTTTTTGATAATACCATTAATATAACATATATTGGCAACAATAGTATCACGTTTTCCTTTACAGAATAACTCTTTTAGTTTTTTCAATTGCTTCTTTTGAAGTTGTGGGATATATTTATCTTGGATGTTATTTATATGTTTGTAAATTTCAATACAAGTGTATTCTTTTTTACTAGAAAGGTAAGATGGATTATTTTTTTCAATTAATGATGTGATATTATTAAAATCAGTTTTAATATTTCTCATAATAGATAGCATTGGTTCATTTT
>Ga0233415_10001323_pt1 | contig 10770 bp, 11 predicted proteins | sample Na_anoxic_12_MG_FD_188631 | JGI IMG/M metagenome (GOLD analysis project Ga0233415, IMG submission 188631) | Seawater microbial communities from Saanich Inlet, British Columbia, Canada - Na_anoxic_12_MG | ecosystem: Environmental > Aquatic > Marine > Inlet | place: Canada: British Columbia...
TTTAATAAAAGAAGCGGATTTATTCAAAGAGAAAACAGTTGATTGGATGCAGGGATCGTCTATGCTTGTTCGCAAGCAAGCTTTGGAAAAAGTCGGTTTAATGGATGAAAGATTTTTTATGTATTTAGAAGATACTGATTGGTGCCGGCGCTTCTGGAAAAATGGATATGAGGTTGTTTATCTACCAAAAGCAAAAATGTTCCACTACTATTACCGAGTTAGTAAAAAATGGAATAGTTTCTTAGATGTTTTCTTTAATAGATATGCTCGGATACATATAATTAGCGCTATAAAATATTTTTGGAAATGGAGAAAAGCATGAAAAAATATATTTTTATTCCAATTTGGATTATTCTTTTTGCTGTTATCTTCGGCTTTGGCTTTTTTATAGGTCAAACAAATCAGCCATCTATTGATAAGATTCAAGGAATAAGCAATAAAGACCTTGGGCAACCAACTAGTGTTGATTTCAGCTTATTCTGGGATGCCTGGCACATGATTGAGAAAAAGCATGTTGATCGTCTTAATCTTGACGTCCAGAAAATGATTTATGGAGCAGTTAAAGGATTATTTGATTCATTAGATGATCCCTATACTGTTTTTATGGAGCCGGAAAAAAGTAAAATGTTTCTTGATGATATGAGCGGAAGTTTTGAAGGGATTGGCGCTGAAATCGGCATACGCAAAGGTGTCTTAACAGTTATTTCTCCTTTAGAGGGAAATCCAGCACAAAAAGCTGGGTTAAAACCAGGCGATAAAATCTTTAAGGTAGATGATACTTTAACAGCCGACTTATCTCTTGACCAAGCTGTTGAAATAATTAGAGGAGAACAAGGCACAGAAGTAACTTTGCTGATTGCAAGAAATGAATGGGAAGAGGCCAGGGAAATAAAGATTATTAGAGATACTATTCAGATTCCTATTATTAAATGGGAAAAAATTGATTTAGACAATGAAAATGAATGGGTTGCCTATATCCAACTTTATCATTTTACTGAAAATTCAGCTGATCAATTTAGAAAAACGATTCAGCAGGCTTTGAAGGAAAATCCTAAGGGAATCATTTTAGATGTTCGTAATAATCCTGGTGGATATCTGGAAATAGCAGTTGATATAGCAAGCTGGTTTTTGCCTAAAGGCGAATTAGTAGTAGCTGAAGACTATGGCAATGGCAATAGGAATGAACATCGCAGCAAAGGTTATGGGCTATTAGAAGACATGCCAACAATTGTCTTGATTAATGAGGGGTCAGCTTCTGCTTCAGAAATTTTAGCTGGCGCATTAAGAGACATTAAAGGAGTTAAGATAGTCGGTCAAAAAAGTTTTGGCAAAGGTTCTGTTCAACAATTAGAAAAATTAAAAGATGGTTCTAGCGCTAAAATCACAGTAGCTAAATGGTTAACTCCAGCTGGAACTAATATTAACAAAGAGGGTATAGTTCCTGATGAAGAAATAAAAATAACAATTGAGGATATTGATGAAATGCGCGACCCGCAATTATACAAAGCTATAGAATTATTAAAGTAAATAATGAACAAAAGATTGATTCTTAAAATTCATGGGCGGGTTCAGGGAGTTTTTTTTCGCGACTCAACCAGAAGGAAAGCGAGTAAATTAGGTTTAATTGGCTGGGTCAGCAATGATTCAGATAGAACAGTCAAGGTATTAGCTGAAGGTAATAAAGAAAAATTGGAAGAATTAATTAAATGGTGCTATAATGGACCTATACTATCTAAGGTAGATAAAATAGATATTGAGTGGCAACAAGCAACTGGTCAATTTGAAAATTTTAGTATAAAATATTAAAAGTTTAATTTATCAATATGAAAGTGATTTTACTTAAAGACATAGAAACTTTAGGGAAAAAAGGCGAGATTAAAAAAGTGGCTGATGGTTATGCTCGTAATTTTTTAATTCCTAAGCAAATGGCTATTTTAGCAACTGAATCAGAAATCATTAAAGCAGAAGGACAAAAGAAAATTGACGCGGAAAAAGCTGAAAAAGAATTAGCTCTTTTCCAAGGAATAGCCGGTCAAATAGATGGTTTAGAATTGGAAATACCAGTTAAAATAAACGAAGAGGGCAATCTTTTTGGAGCAGTTACAGATAGTCAAATTGCGGAAAAATTAAAATGGGATTTATCATTTATTGAAACTATTCCAAAAGATTTTGAAATTAAAAAAGAACAAGTTAAATTAGAAGAACCGATTAAAGAAATAGGGGAATATGAAGTAACAATTGAATTTCCCCACAGCTTGGAAAGTAAAATTAAAGTTATTGTTATTGAAGAGAAATAAAAAAAAGCGCTAGCCAGATGGCTAGCGCTTTTTAAGGTTCTACGCTGACTACTTTGGCGATTCTTCTGGAATTGTCAAAGCGTTTGAAGCGTTTCGTTGTAAATTTAACTACACCTTTAATGATAGCATAAAGTGTATCATCTTTTCCTTTTCTCACATTCTTTCCAGGGAAAAATTTTGTCCCTCTTTGACGGACAATGATACTTCCTGGTTGGGCTTTTTGCCCCCCAGATAATTTGACTCCTAGATATTTTGGTTGAGAATCGCGGCCTAAAGTAGTTGAACCAGCTGATTTTGTTTTAGACATAATTATTTATTATGTTATCCTATTTTAAAAACTTAGTCAATGAACATGAATCAGACATAATTTTGACTATTGGAATTATTTTAATCGCCTTAATCAGTTTTGGAGCAGGTCAATTAACCGCGCCCCAGGCAGATATTGAATCTGTTATTATTCAAAATCCAATCACAAATCAAAATTCCAAAACTGCTTCAATTCAACAAGCCATGCCAGTGACTGATCAAGCAGAAGAACAGGGAACATTTGTTGGCAGTATTAACAGTAATAAATACCACTGGCCTAATTGCTCTTCAGCCAAAAAAATAGCAGAGAAAAATCAAATTTGGTTTTCTTCAGAAGCAGAAGCTCAGGCAGCAGGCTATATCAGATGCGGGAGTTTTGAGAAATATAAACCATAAATTACTTTTTGCTCATTGTCATAACCTTAAATTCTCGTTCTAATGTTTTGGTCTGGTCTATTTGCTTTCTAAGGTCATATGGCAGGGAATCAATTACTTTTTTAAATTTGGCCTTATCAATAGTTAAAATTTGATTCCACTTATTAATCGGTTCAAGAATTTTTTTAACTTCATTAAAATTATAAGAAAATCTTTGTTGTGGCAGGCGAGTAATATAGCTATTATCTCCAAAAACTCTGTCTATTTTATTTTCATCGCAGTACTGATTAATAATTCCCTTTAATTCATTAAGCCGTTTATTATCTGTTGTATGTTTCTCTTTAATTTCAAAATATTCTTTAATTATATTTTTAATCTGTTCGCTGTCCGCTGTTGGCTTTTTGCTGATATATTTATGTTTAAATAAAGGACAGTATTGTTGATATGCGCACCAATCGCAAAGCGGATTCATTTTTGGCTCAAAAGAGCTTTTTTTAATTTGATCTATTATATATAAAACCTTTTGTTCTGTCTCCTTAATTTTTTCCTTAGTTTGAATAGTAGAAAGTTTCTCTCCGTGCCTTAAATAATGAAGAGATAATTTAATTGATCTATTCTGTTTTTCTAAAGACGGCCAACGATTAACAATTCCTAAATAATAAATTGAAAGCTGAAGATTTTTATCAACTTCTTCCTGAGAAGGCATTTTCTTGCTTGTTTTATAATCAATTACTTCAAAAGTTCCGTCTTTTAATTTGTCAATGCGATCAATCCGTCCAGTGATTTGATGAAGCTCTGTTTTTTCTAAAATAGGCATTTCAAAAGGTGTCTCTAAATTAACAATATTAAATTCAAGTCCCTGGTTTTGTAAATAATAATCCTTTAAAATTTTAACGCCTTGATGGAAGGCAAATGCTTCTTCTTGTTTGTCTTGGTAGATATCACTATTCCATTTTTCCGTAAAATACTTAAGTAAGTTTTCTTCAGAAATAAAAGCTGGCTGGCTTGGCTCGTGGAACATCTTTAAACAATCATGAATCAGAGTGCCAAAAACCGCTTCCTTTGACTTAGGAGCTTTTATTCGTTCAATATATTGAAACTTATATTTAGCCGGACAATTGGAAAAGGTTTCCAGTCCAGAATAAGAAATACGCATAATATTTATTATTCTAATTTTTTATTACCGTGGAATTCACGATGAACATCTTTTAAGCGTTTATTAGTCACATGAGTATAAATCTGGGTAGTAGCAATATTCCTATGTCCTAAAAACTCCTGGATTAGGCGTAAATCAACGCCCTTAGATAATAAATCAGTAGCAAAAGAATGACGAAGGGTATGTGGAGTAGTGTTCCCTGATAAACCAGCTAATAGGGAATATTTTTTAATGCTTCTTTCAATAGAACGGTCAGTCAAACGCCTAGAAACATTTTTTCTTCCTTGGTAATTCACAAAAAGAGCTTTATCATTGTCTTTTCTCTGATCAAGATATTTCTTAAGCCAATGAACTGTTCTTTCAGAAAAATAAATAGTTCTATTATGATTACCTTTGCCAACAATACCGATTTCTAAATCTTTAGTTAGGGGAGTAATTCTAATTTGATCTCGGTTAAGAGAAACTAATTCAGCAATTCTTAATCCAGTTGAGAACAAAACTTCTAAGATAGTTCTATCACGCAAGCCATTTATTTTTTTTATATCAGGCGCAGAAAGTAATTTTTCTATCTGTTCTAAGTCTAAAAAGTGGACCTTTTTGTCATCTTTATTCTTAGATAATTTAATTTTTTCAGATGGTAGAGAAATTATATCCCTATTGGCAAAATAATTCAAAAAAGATCTTAAAGCAATCAGATAATAGTTCTGTGTTGTTTTTTTTAATGGTTTTTTAGAATGACGAGATAAGTATACTCTATATTCCCAAATATGAGCAGGGGATAGCTCATGGGGTTTTAAATTGCTTAGGCTGTTTTTTCCCAACCAATCAATAAATTTCTTGAGGAAACGAGAATAGTTTTCTTGCGATTTATTAGATAAACCTTTTTCAATGTCTAACCAGTCCAAAAAGTCAATTAAATGTTGAGGAAGTGGTTTTTGGCTTTTGTCCATATATTTAAATATATTAAATGTGTATTAAGGTATATTATGCGACTATATATCTATTATAATAAACAGCCCTAAGGCTGTCAATCTCATTTTGTGGATAGTTCCCTATCCCCTAATAACCAACTATATATATTTTATTATCTTAACCAACTGTTTAAATAATTTTTAAATCTATAAACTTGTTCTCTTAATAGGCCTCTCCCCTCCTGAATCTTATTTTTTAGGGGAGCCAGAACCTGTTTGGTTGATTCTAGCTTTCTTTCCATCCAATTTTTAGCGCTTTTCTTGACTTCTTGCTTAACTTTTTCTTGCGCTTGGTCAACCAATTCTTCTTGTTTTTGTTCAATGGTTTTTTCCGCCTTATTAAGTAATTCCTGACTTTCTTCTTTAATATTTTTCCCTTTTAGAAATTGTTTCATCGGATCAACTATTTTTTGATTTGTTTTACGGTAAGCACTGTCAAACCAGCTGGTCCAACTTGAAAAATCTAAACCAGGATTAGATATTTCTATTCCCACAGCTTCTTCCGCTGAAACAAAAACTGGGAGCAGTAAGATAATAATAGTTAAAATAATTTTCATTAAAATTACGTGCTTGAAGCGAAGAAGACAATTTTTTTGAATCGTAGGTGTGGACGCGCGCCCGAGCGAAGCGAGGGCAGGGATAAGCGATTCAAAAAAAATTGTTTTCGGAGCTTTAGTCAATTAAGAACTTTGAGAAAATTCAAAATTATGTTCAGTGATAGATAATCATTTGATCTAAAATAGTTGTAGTTTCATACAGGTTTGAGATATAAACCTGTGTTGACTCTAAATATATATTAGCACCAAAAAGCGGATCATGCACAACATAACGGCCATCCTCTGTTTTATGGTGTATAACAATATAATGTCCTCCTCCACGTCCAACTGCCTTAACAAAAACTATTACTGGATAGCCAGCTCCTAATTGACGGTCTAAATTAAACCAGTCAAAAGAAGAAACATGGGGAGGCGGGCAATTCATGCATTGGACACTCCCCCATTTTTTTGGCCAATAAATTAAATCCCAAGAATAAATTGATTCTTTAGACAATTGTTTAGGCGTTATGCTATTGCCATGATATTTTAAAATCATGGCTACTGAAGTAATAGCGCATCCGTAATCGCCTAGTTCGGAATTACTGATGCCAATAGTTGTATTAGACCAACGAGGATCGTCTTGCTTATAATACCAATTAAGAGAAGCCCAATATTGTGAAGGTGGCTTTTCCTGCAGTTCTTTTAAGCGAGCCAATTCAGCTGCCTTTTCCTGACGCAAACGATTAATATCGCCTAATAAAGACCTTTTCTGCGTTTCAATATTAGCCAGCATTTGCTGATATTTGCTTTCTTCCCCTTGAGTATATTTCAAGAGATTTGCTTTAGAATTTCTTTGTCCAGCCAAAGACCATTTTTGATTATCTAATTGTTCTTTTAACCCTTGTAAACGTTCTTTTTTCTCTTCTTTGCTTTCTTTATTTTGATTTAATGTTTGTTTTAATAATTTAAGTTTATCAACTTTTTCTTTAATTCCATTTTGAAGATTGTCCAAATAAGTCAATTGATTAAAAAAATCAGAAAAATCCTCGCTTGCTAAAATCATTTCTACCTGACTGGTTTGGTCAAATTCAGCAATGACCTGAATGATTTCGCCTAAATTGTCTTTTTGAATGATAATATCTTCTTGTGCCTGCTCTATGCCATATTCTAATGATATAATTTCTAGCTCGGTTTGGTTAATATTCTCTTCAGTAATATTGATTTCTACTTGCAGTTTGTTTATCCGAGCGTTAAAAATAGCAACTTGATTATTTAAACTTTTTATTTCCCCTTGTTTTTGATTAATCACATTTTGATATTCTTGGGCCTGTTTTTCTAATTCTATACGCTTGGACTCTTGCTCTACAATTTGTTTATTAATGTCATCAATTAAACCGCCTTGGCCAATAAAGGGGAAAATTAAAAGCGCAGTTAATACAATTTTATATATTCTGGATTTCATTATTAATCGCCTCTTTAATTCTTTTTAATGTTTTTTCTTTGCCCAAAACTTCCATTATTTCAAAAGGCCCAGGAGAGGCTTTTTGGCCTGATAAAGCCACTCTCAGAGGCCACAGGAGCTCTCCAACGCCATATTCCTTGGCCAGAGGCATCAATACTCTTCTAAGAGTTTTTTGGTCAAATTTGGTCATTTTAGACAATTTTCCTTGTAATATCTCTAAATTATTTTTAACTTGTTTTGAAGTCATTTTCCCTGCCCGCAATGCCTTCGGCATAGCCGATGCAGGCGGGTTCCAAATCAGCAATTCTGGTTCATATTCTAATTTATCCAGAAAAAAGAATTTAGTTAAATCTCCTATTTCAGATAATTTCTTCAGTCGTTCTTGTTCTAAGGAAACTGCTTTTTTTGTATATTCAAAGTTGTTATTTTTCGGTAAATAAGGCATACATAATTTAGTTAATTTATCCAAATCCATTTTTCTAATATAGTGGCCATTATACCAATTAAGTTTATCAATGTTGAAAATAGCATTGGATTTATTTATTTTTTTTAATAAAAATTCCTTTTTTAATTCTTTTAAAGAGAAAATTTCTTTTTCGCTGCCAGGATGCCAGCCAAGAAAAACCATAAAATTTATTAAAGCTTCTGGCAAATAACCTTCTTTTTTATATCTGCTAACTGAAACTGTTCCATGTCTTTTGCTCAATTTTGTTTTATCTGTTCCTAGGGTCAGAGGCAAATGAGCGTATTGCGGATGTTTTAATCCAAGCGCTTCAAGAATGAGAATTTGCTTTGGCGTGTTAGAAATATGGTCCTCTCCTCTAATAATATGGCTCATTTTCATCTCAGAGTCATCTACAGAAACGGCAAAATTATAAAGGGGTGTTTGTTCATCTTTGGCAATGCTAATGTCGCCTAATAATCCTCCATCAAATTCTAATTCACCTTTAATCAAATCATTAAATTTTATTTTCTTATCCGGACATCTAAATCTTATGATTCCTTTTGGAGAAGATCCTTTGCCATTGCAAATATGACGCGGGGCTTCTTTATTAGTCATTTGTTTTTTCTTTTCTTCGTCTAATTCTTCTTTTGTGTGCTTACACCAAAAGGCCTGGCCTGAATCTAAAATCTGTTTAAGATATTTTTGATATATATCAATTCTTTGGCTTTGTCTGTATTCCTCATCCCATTGAAGGCCTAGCCATTTTAAATTGTCTATAATATCTTTTTCATATTTTTTTTCAGATCTTTCTTTGTCAGTATCTTCAATGCGTAAAATAAACTTGCCTTTATTTTTCTTGGCGAATAAATAATTAAAAAGCGCTGTTCTGGCTGTGCCAATATGGAATAAGCCGGTTGGGCTAGGCGCAATTCTTACACGAATTTGTTTATTATTGCTCATAATATTAATTAGCGTCTTCAAAGCGAAGAAAACAAGTTTTTTGAATCGTAGGTGTGGGCGTGCGCCCGAGCAAAGCGAGGGCAGGGATAAGCGATTCAAAAAATTTGTTTTCGGAGCTTTATAACAAGAAAACAATTTTTATCTTCCCATTTCAATTATTTCCTGTGCGATTCTTTGAGCTGCTTCTGGTCGAGAGAATTCCTTGGCATTATCAGACATTTTTTGGACTAATTCAGAATCATCTAAAATCTTATTAATCTCATTTAAGAAAAGATTAGGCGTTAAATTAAGCTGCTCTAAAACAATAGTTGTCCCTGACTTGGCATAGTTAAAAGCATTTTTCCTTTGATGGCCAGAAGCTGATTTCGGCAAAGGGATTAAAACACTTGGCTTTGCGCAAGCAGCAATTTCAGAAATACTGCCTGCTCCGGCCCGAGAAACAATTAAATCAGACAAATAATAGGCAAAAGACATTTGTTCTTCATTTAAAAATGGAAAAACATGGTAATTAACCGGCAATTGGCTAATCTTCTGCAAAATATTATTGTAATTCTTTATTCCGCACTGATGAATAATTTCATATCTTTCTAAAAGCTTGGGCAAACTGTCAAGAACCAATTTATTTATTTTCTCAGATCCTTGGCTTCCTCCAAGAATAAAAATAACTGGTTTATGGCTAATAATCTTAAAAATATTTTTTGCTTTTTCTTTATTTTCTTCATTATGTAAAAGACAAACCTGGATAATTTCCGAACGTATTGGATTGCCTATTAAGGTTGTTTTTTTATCAGGAAAATATTCTTTTGTTTTAGCAAAAGAAACAGCAATTTTTCTTGATAATTTAGCTGATAAACGATTGGCTAACCCTGGTAAAATATCTGATTCATGGATTAAAATAGGAATTCTGTAAATCCAAGAAACCAAAACAACTGGCACGCTGCCATATCCACCCTTGCTAAAAACAATGTCAGGCATCAAGACAAAAAGATGCCAGAAAGATTGCAAAAGACCCAAAGGAGCTTTAAACAAATCCAAAATATTATATATGGAGAAATAGCGCCTAAATTTACCAGTTAAAATAGTTTTAACTTTAATTTCTTCTTTTTCTAAAAGTTTTTTAGCAAATCCATTAGAGCCCAAGAAAAACATTTCCAAACTAGTTTCTTTGCTTGGCCCAATTGGCTCGACTGATTCTCTATAATTTTTTTTCAATTGTCTGGCTACGGCAATTATGGGAAAGATATGTCCCCCTGTGCCCCCGCCAGTAAATAAAATTCTCATAGAATTTAATTTTTAAAAATTAAGATTTAAGATTTATTTATAAAATTAAAAATTAAAAATTAAAAATTTATTTAGTATATTTAGATATATTAACTAATATTCCTGCTCCAATTGATGAAGTTATTAAAGCAGTACCGCCATAGCTGACAAAAGGCAAAGGTATGCCAGTTAAAGGAATTAATCCGGAGATAGACGCCATATTAATAAATGCCTGAAAAAATAACCAACCAGCAATTCCCCCGGCTAAAATATAACCAAATCTATCAGAAGAATTTTTGGCAATTTTAAAACCTCGCCAAGATAAAACAACAAAAAGTGCAACTACTATTCCGGCTCCGATTAAACCTAATTCTTCTGCAACAATAGCAAAAATAGAATCGCCTATTACTTCAGGAAGATATTTCCATTTTTGAATACTGTGCATAAAGCCTAATCCAAAAAGACCGCCTGACCCAATAGCTAAAAGTGCTTGGTCAATTTGATAGCCAATTCCTTGAGGATCTATTTCTGGATGCAAAAAGACAGTCAGTCGTTTCATTCTATAAGGAGCCATCTTTATTAAAGCAAAAAGACCTGCTAAAGCTAAACCAGAAAAAGCTGTTAGATATGTCAATTTTGCTCCAGCGAGAAAATAAATAAGTCCGGCAATCAGAAAAGTTATCATTAAAGCGCTCATATTGGGCTGTAAATAAACTAATAAACTAATAATGCCAATCACTACTAAAAAAGGGATTAAGCTTTCTTTGATTGTTTGATAGATATCTTCTTTTTTGCTTAATAAAGCTGCTAAATAAATTATAAAAGTTAATTTAACAATTTCAAACGGCTGTATAGAAAATCCTAAATAGACCCATCTTTTAGCTCCATTAGGATTGCCTAATCCAGGGATAAAAACTAGTCCCAATAGAATTAATGAAGCAATTAATAAAGGAAATGCAATTTTTTTCCAATATTTGTAATTGATTCTTTGGCATATGGAAA
>Ga0233415_10001324_pt1 | contig 10765 bp, 20 predicted proteins | sample Na_anoxic_12_MG_FD_188631 | JGI IMG/M metagenome (GOLD analysis project Ga0233415, IMG submission 188631) | Seawater microbial communities from Saanich Inlet, British Columbia, Canada - Na_anoxic_12_MG | ecosystem: Environmental > Aquatic > Marine > Inlet | place: Canada: British Columbia...
ATTTTATTACTAATCCTGGTAACTCATCATTATCTCCTGAACATGAACTTAAACACCATAAAGTGTTTGCAGGACAATTGTCTGGAGATGGTGCTTCACCATCTGTACAATATATTAGCGCAGTATAATTACGCTTGTTTTCATTAAAATGATCTACAACTGGTTGAAAGTCTGTACCTCCTCTACCATGTATTTTCCAATCATGTTTTGGATTAAACTCTTTAACACCTTGGAAACGAGAATCACATTGTGCTACAGTAATTTTATGTCCTGTTTTGTGCATATGACATAACTCATTCCAAAATTCTTCTAATTCACTAGTTGATACTGAACCAGATGTATCCACACCTACAAGAATATGATTTTTGAATTTAATTTTAAGTCCAGGATTCTCACTATAACGTTTGTTATACTTTCTCCGCATCTTCTTTGTATAAACAATGCTAGAATTACCTACAAAACGTCTTAAATAGCCTCTCCAATCAAATTTAGGAGGTGGTATATTAGTAAGTCTATCAATTAACTCTGCTAATTCTCCAGGAATAGCACCCCTTCTTTTTTCAGTTTGCTCTGCAGTTTCTTTTAATTGATGCTCTATCTGTTTTTCTATTAACTTTTTATCTGCTTCAGTTAATTCATCAAACTCTTCCCATGTTTTATGATCATCATAAGGACCTTCACCAGGTAATTGACTTAACATTTTATCTAATGAAGGACATGTTCCATCATTACAAGCTTGTTTTAATAAATCATAATAGACTTTAGTTCCTGCTCTTGAAGGTAAATTAAGTTCAGGAAATGAATCTAGAGTTAACCCTCCTTCAGGTAGTTGAATACTGTCTATATATTGATTTATTTCAATATCAGCCGCTATATTAAACAGTTTTTTATCTTCAAATGAATCTCTATATATAAGATGTCCAAATGAAATGTGTAATAGTTCATGTTTTAACAAACCTATTCTTTGATCTATGGTAAGACCCATGAAAAATTCTGGATTAATAGATAGTTGAACACCTATTCCTTGTTTACTGACCCCTGCTGTTGGGAGATCCATTCTGTATTTTTTATTTAAGCCTATTAAAAATAGGCCGTAAAAAGCTTCAGAAAGAATTAATGTCTTTGAAGCTTTTGATACTTGGTCACTTACATCTATCATTTTAATTCTAATTTAATTGATTTTATAAACTTATAATCTAGACCTTCAAGTGTTTCAAACACCATAGATTCTAGTTCTTTTTTTATTATATCTTTTTCTAATTTTGTTATATGAGCTTTTGTTAAGCATTCATATACATTTTCCCAAGCTAAATTTGGTAGTCCAGTCACTCCAGTAATTTCCCAATTTAATATATTAGAAATTTCTTTAGTAAATTTTTCTATAAAAGATGATCTTCTGCCATATGATAGTTTTTTAGCTAATAATACTATCATAGCATCACTCAATTTTAAATTTACAATATTAATGCAAGCCATTTCAAAATCTTCGTCTGATCCTTTTAACATAGCATAAAGCTCTGTGTATGTTTTATAATTAATTTTTATTTTTTCCATTTAATCATTTAATTTTAATGTTCTAATCATCCACTCTGGTTTAATTTTAGACTTTATAGCCACTAACCATTCTTTTGCAGAAGGGATATAATTAAAACAATCTTCTTTTACATGTTGTTCACCAACATATCTTGTATATACAGTCTTATCTTCACTATTAGTAAATTCTAACCCAAATATTTTTTCTAACTGAAAAATTCCTTCACTATGATGTCTAAACAATCTGTGTTCAGAATGTCCAACCCATCCTTTTGTTTCATCAAACCATTCATGTATAGGAAGATAATCTTCTATTTTTCCACCCCATTTTTTAACAGAGCTTTTAGCGTGTAGTTTTGGATGCATTACACAAAAGATTGATCATCCCACGAAGCATCATATGTTGTTCTAAAACTAATTGAAAGCTCATACATATTATGTTCTAAATCTACTGTTAATGTTCCATACCCACCATCATTATTAATCCAGTCTCCTTCCCATTGAGCCAAGTCATCTATACAATTATAGAATACTTCTTCTAACATAGAGGAAATCCCTATTTTACATGGAATATATGTCTCAAGATGATCACGTAACTCAACATCATCTATAGCTCCATCATCACCACTACCTGAAAATTCAACTGTAATCCATTTACCTCCTAGATCTTTAAGGTACGTTATAGACATTGCTTCATCAAATGTCAGTTTTTTTATTTTTCTTTTTTCTATTATTGTTTCCATCTTCTTCAATTTCTATATAAACCCCTGGATTAATCTTATCATAATGATAATGCTTAAAAGCAGGAGTAATAACATCAGCATTGTCATCTTCAATCCAACCATGTTCAGTCATATCATCTTGAACTGTTTGAGCGGGGTTAATTTGATCAAACTTATGTCTACTACCTCTAATAAATTTAAAAGTAACTTTTACAGGCTGCTCATACTTATTAAAGCATTTAATAAAAGAATCTTTTAACCTAATATAATCAGGCTTAGTTTCTTTTCTATATTTAACTACAGCCTTACTAGCTATAAAATATTTTCCAGTCCATCTTCTACTGTTTTTTGAGCTTGGTACATTACCAGGTATAAACCATTTCATTGTAGTATTTTTTTAAGTATAGGTTTTAATGCTTCATGTGATTTTTTAAATCCATGTTCTTTTATTGAGTCAGATACATCTTTACTAAGCTCAAGTACACCACCTTTTATCTTATAGTGATCATAATACTTGTTTACAGCGTTTAATCCAGCTTTATCATTATCAAATAAGGTTATGATTTTTTTATATTTCTTTTTAAGATTTTCAATCACATATGGCTTGATTAGTGTATTTTCACTATCTGGTGCAATGTATTCTGCATTATAACCAAAATGTCTCATTGACATTATATCTTTTAAAGATGAACATATAATTAAGTAAGGTTGCTTATACTTAAGTTGATCTAAACCTTGTGTATATTGTTTTGCTTTTATAAACTTATATTGTTTTTGTAATGGTTGATATATCTTATATAAATTGCCATTTTTATCAAAGTATCCATAAATCTGAGGGCCTCTTATAGTAATAACTTTTAATTTATTATCTACTTCCTTAGACATTCTATAATGATCTAAAGCTTTTATATTATATTCAAACAATATAGATGTTCCTATTCCAAATTGTAGCCAAAAATCTCTATCAATAGAGTTCCAGGGTCTTGCTTTAGTTGAGTCAACTTTATATCTAGAATATTGTTTAAAATCTGATTTCTCATAAGTTCCGTGTTCAAGAACATATAAGTTAAAATCTTCTATGATTTTAAAGACAGCTTTTGAATATGTATCTACATTATCAAAAAGTTCTTTTATCAGGTCAATTTTACTACCACCTTTACCAGTAGAAAAATCTTTATATTTATATTGATTGATTCTCTTATCAACAAATATACACATGCTAGGTGTTTTCTCATTAGGATTAAATATTGATGTAATTTTTACATCCTGACCTGCTAATTTTTCTGGCAAATCTAGATAATATTCAAAAACCCATGTGCTTGGTATTGAATCAACATCTGTTATTAGGTTTTTTGTACTTATCATAATTATAAAATTTAATAAAAAAGGGGCTACAGTTTAACGCAGCCCCTTTGTTTTTTACACAATTATGCTTAAATTCTAAAGTTCAAAATCAGAACCATTAGCACTTTCTTTAGGCTCAAAAGATGCAACATCATCTTTCTTTTTTAAAGCTTTTACGTGTTCATCTTTATTAAATTTTGCTAATCTAGATGGATCTTTATCAAGAGCTTCAATTGGAATACCACTTTTACTCATACGTGGTAAGAATAAGTCATTATTAATATAACCTTCTTTATTTTCCCACTCACGTCCACCAATACATGCATTAAAATATACAGAAGAATCTTTACCTACTATTATTTCTTTAACAGATTTCATGAAGTCAAATATATCATCAGCTTCAATCATATCTAATTCATCTCTACAGTCTAATACCTCAGAAAGATATATCATTGATTTTAACACTTCTGTGTCACGTGATACTGAACGTCCACTTGGAAGTTCTGCATCTTTATACGGCCATGGAGCAAATCTTACACGCCCTACTTGACCTTTATATCTAGGTCCATCAGATTTTTGAGGATTTATTAAAAATCCATCAAAAGCACCTTCAACAGGTTTTCCCTCAACATGTAAAAGAATATTATATGCGTCCTTATCATAAGGAGTTTGATCAAATGTGATATCATTAATTTTTATAACATTGTTTCCTGGATCAAGGACAGGTCTTGTTTTGCCGCTACCAGCGGTCATATCTTTAGTGTTTAGCATAGATTTTTTTTTAATTGGTGTATTCATTTTTAATTTATTTAGTTATTATTCTTCATATGTCTTTATAGAATCATTGACATACTTTAAGTTATTTGGTATGAATCTTTCTTCAAACATACCAGCTGGTGATTTACAGGTATTATCTCCATTAGTTTGTGTTTCAAAACCGTACTGAAACGTACCATCATCTTGTTTAATGACTTTTCCAAAGAGGACTATAGTGAAAAGTCCTTCCAAAGTTAGTGAATTATCTATCATTTTCCCAACAGTCTTGGCCTTAATAAATATTGAACCATTTCTATTTATTTCTTCTGGATGTGTTAAATAAAAAACATTAAGATCATCTCTCATGTCCTTTGGCAACTTGGCAACAGCTGCAAGATTAACTGCAATATCAGTAAATTTATCATATCCTTTTTCTTTAGCTCTGTCAAAATATTCAAAACTAGCCATATATTGAAAGTCATCTATAACAATAGTCTTTACGTGAGACATTTTATCATTTATGTGCTGCATTGCTTTCATTATTCCTCCTGCAGAGGAGACATTACTTAAATTACCTTTAGGGTTATCCTTAGATATTGCTGTATAGTTTTTCTTCCAACCCTTAAACGGAAGACCTTTACCAGCAACGTTGATAATAAAGGTTTCTTTTGGATCTAAATCTCCAATTGCTGTAGATTTACCTGTTCCAGAGTCAGCTATAATTAAAATTGATTGTGCCATTTATTTTTTTTTATTTAATGTTTCTGCTATATTTTCTAATGCTATAGCTATTCTTTGCAGCCATTCCTGACCTTCTTTTGTTACTTCATCAGGATCTGGTAGATTTTTAAAATCTAAAATATCCTTAACTTCTTTTTTATTGGCATTTCTAGAGTTAATATCACTTATTACCTTTAGTTCACCTACAGGTATAATGTGTCTTTGAAATCCTGAGCTACTTTCAATTAATTCATACTCTTCTGTCCAATGTTCATTATGTTTCCATAAATATAAACTTCTTTTAGGATCCTCAGATTCATAGTCTATACTTACAAATTCTGTATACACATTCTTACCTTTCTCTAGTTCACTAGGGAAAAAAGATATATGTAACTCATCCTTACCAGAGGGCCTGTAAGCCATCTTAGGAATATATACTGAATTTGACATGTCTATACTGTTAAAATATTTTTCATGTTCTTTAGAAAGATCTTTAACTTTTTGTTTGCGTTCTTCTGGTGTCATTTTTTTATTTGTTTCTTTTGTAGTTATCATCTTCTTATTTGTTGTGGAGGTGTGTCCATTTCTACTATCTCCATATTTTCAAATTTACCTTTAAAAAAGCTCATTCTTGCATCACCATTTCTTGCTTTTAAAAAATGAAATGCTAATGTTCTATCATCCTCAATAATATATCTATCAGGACCATAAAATCTTATTTTTTGTTTAGCAGGACGATTTATTCCAACTAACATGTCAGCATGCTGAAGCATTGCGTCTGAGCCAAATATATCTGACTCAAGTACATAATTACCATATTTACCATCAATAGCTCTCTCAGGACTGTCTATATTTCTATTTAGTTGTGATAAAGCAATGATCAAACAAGGATAATCTCTTTTAACTTGAGTAAAAAATTCTCCAAGTTCAAACAACATATCCAATCTATTATTTTGATATGGAGCTCTTTTAACTAATATTGTGTGATCTAAAGTAATAATAGTGTTTACTCCTTTATGAAAATTCATATACATATCAATCTGCTCTCTCATTTGATTAACAGTCATAGGTGTCTGAATTATATCAACAGGAGATTTAACTCTTTCTTTTGCATATAAATGACATTTATTAAACACATCTGAAGTTAATTTACTACCAGCACTGCATAATTCTTTATAAGTCTTTCCTGTTAATGAAGAAAATTCTCTTATAGCAGAGGTTCTACCCACCATTTCAAAACTAAACTGAAGAACTCTAAAGTTATCATTAGGATTTAAAATAAAGGCTTCTCTTACTATTTGATCTTTAATTAAAGTTTTACCTGAACCAGGTCTTCCACCAATTACAGTAAGAGTATTCCATTCAAGACCATCTGTGCCTGCATCATTAAACTTAGGCCATGGTGTATGTATAGATTTTTCCTCACCTGTTTGTCTATCCAACATGTATTTAAGTGCAACATTAAAATCATTATATTGTCCATCCCAATGTTTTTTTGCTTTGCTCATACTATTCTTTCTTTAAAGTGTTCTTCTTCTGTAGTAACTCCATCTTTAATCATGTCACAATAATCTGCAAGTTTTGATGTCTTTACTTTATGCTTATCTTGCTTAGAAATGAAGTATTGACTATTTTGCATATACATGTATTCTTTATCTCTATATTCATTTACATACATTTTAGCTGCTTTTATAACATCTTCCCAGGTATAATTATATTCTGCAAAAAACCATCTAAAATTTTCTGTTAGTATTTTTACATTGTTCCTAGCTGGGACTCCAGATGGTAATTTAATTGCAGGAAATATTTCCCTGTATTGACTAATATTTAATTTACCACTTTTGCCTAATAATTGCTTATTAGTTTTTTTCTTATTTACAAGAAAGTAATTATTAAGTGTGATAATAATCTTTTTACCTTCTGGAGTTATAGATTTATCTTCATATATATACCCTTCTTCAAATAAAGCTGATAAATCAGCAGCTCCACAATTTGAAGGTGTAATACTTTCATCAAATGCAAATAATATCATGCATTGATCTGGTGTTATTTTATATTTTTGTATTTTTTGGAATAGTTCCCACATAATTATCAATTGTATTTAATAAATTTATAAACAGTTCACAAAATCTTGAACATTATCAGTCATCTTTAATAGATTATTCTTAAACATGAGTTGGTTTTTAGTATTGTTGAATATACAAAATTTTCACCAGATTATTTGGGATTTTCCTCTCTTTTGTAATTCTTTATTTACCTCAGTAAATACATTTTTACAGTCCCATATTCCATCTTTATATGCTGCTGATGTTGGATGAGAAACTTTAAATATTTTGCAGTTATCAATAAGAGGTATCCATTCTTCTGCTTTTTTACCCATAATTATAAATATAGGATTTACATTGTGATTAATATGATCTAGGAGTTGTGTAGTAAAAGGTTTCCATATTTTAGAATGAGTTCCAATTTTATCTATTTGCGTAGTAAATGCTGTATTTAATGGTAATACGCCTTGTTTACACCATCTTGTTAAATCTGGATTAAAGTCTTCCCACTGATCTCCATTTAAAGCTTTAAATATATATTGTAATGTTTTTTCAGGCTTTCCTGTAATGCTACAACTAAATGCTATACCATCTGCAGTATTAATTTGCGGATAAGGATTTTGATCTAAAATGATTACTTTTGTATCATTATACTTTGTAGATTTAAACCCATTAAAAACATATTTTAATGGTGGTGTAAACCTGTAACCTTTTTCTACATCTTGACGTAAAAACTCAATAAGTTTATCAAACTCAGAACCATTCATGAAAAATTTAAGTGCTTTATCCCATCCTCCCTCTTTGAGATGCTCAATAAGTTTAGTTCTTATATTATTAATATCAATATTCATAAAATAATTTTATATTTGTACTATGATTCATTCACTTTTACCCATAGAAGAATTAAGAAAAATCTTAAATTCACCAAGCATTAAGAAGCTAAAGATGAATAATAATGAAATATTTTTAAACAAATTTAAACCTTATCATGGCAAAAGAAAAAAAAGATCCTAATAATCCAATAGATTTACCAGATTGGGCACCAAAAAATAACGAAGAAGATAGCCAAGTTGTACCTGATTATGAAAAAAATATAACAGGCTTAATCTTTAATTCTTCTTATGTTTCTGCATTTCAAGGTATGCTTATGTATATACTATCTACAACAGAAAATGCTGAACAAATAACAAAAGCATATGCTAAAATAAACGCTTTAGAAGAGGCTACTGAAGAAAAGCCATACGACAGTGGAACATTTACTCAGTTTGAAGAATCTTTATGGACCCTTTTAAATGTAATTTCTTACTTAAGAACAGAAATGATTAGACAAAAAGCATATCACTATGCTGATGTAAAGATTGATAAAGAAGATATTGCTGAAAGTTTACAAAAATTAATAAACAGTGATCCATCAAAATTTAATGAAAACCATAAAGAGGTTACTGATAAAATTTATGAAGCAATAAAAATAAGTGAAGAAAAATAGCTTTATCTTAAATTACTACCAGTTTCATCACCTATATCAATTAATGCTTGTATTGTAAGATTAAGTTCATCTTTATCACATTCTGCAAAGGACTTGCAGTATTCTGATTTGTTTTTTATTATACATAACCCAGCTTTTCTTTTAATAAGAAGTTTCATTTCTTCAAATGTGTATCCTAAAGTAGATGCAAGCTCTCTAATCATAACGTGAATCCTAGCTAACTGTGCGTTAGTACCTTTTTCACTAGATGCACTAACAAACATCTCTACTTTGGTACCTTCAGGAAGGTCTTCTATCATTTTATTGTATTTTGCTTCCTGGGCTTTTATATTGAATTCTAATTTGCCATTCTTTTTAGTAAGATTAGCATGAATATTATCTTTCATATGCTACTATTAATTTTATCATTTTTTTGAAGGCTTATTCCCCATTTCTCACAAAGAAGTTTAATAGCTTCCTCATTTTCTATTATTTTATTTTCTTTATTATTCTTAATAATTTTAGAAGCATTCTTAATTTTATTCTTATAACCTTTTTCTCTACCGTTACTCATTAGTTTTTTCTTTTATTTAAAAACTTTAATTTAAATAATCAACATAAGGATGATTTCCTGCTGATTTTAGTTTTTTTATTTCTTTATCCTTTTCTATAATGATATCTGCTAGCATCTTGTTCTGTGCTATCACATCCTCTGCTAATAAGCAAGTTTTTTTAAGACTTTCTAATACCTCTATTTGTCTAGCAGTTGCTCCGTGAAATATCACATGTCCAAACTCTGGATGATCTACTTTTATTTCTTTTCTGTTATCTTCACTCATTTCTTTTTATTTTATTATATTTTTCTTAAATCCTCCACACCTATTAAATTAAAATTTGATTTAGGGAAGGATGATTTCAAATAATTGCCTTCTTCTAACATACTTTCATCATCACTTTCATAATACCAATTAACCTCCGTCTCCATAGCTGATTCATACAACTCTTTTACCAAATGGAAAAGGTATTTGGTTGAAACTGAGTTTAATATTTCTAATGCTATCCTGATTGTAATCTTTGATTTAGATAAATCACTCTTACATTTATCAATCTCTTTCACTATAGGATCATAAAATAGTGAGGGATGTTCTGGGTAAGATTTACCTATAATAGTAAGTGTACAGTTTTCTTTGTCTAACTTTACATACGGAGTATTTAAGTGACTTTTGATGATCATAATTTTTTTATTATAAATATTTTAAAGGATTTGTATCATCCTTATCTGCTTGTTGGTATATTTTTATAACATTATTAATTCTAGAAGGTATAACATTTGTAGTATTACATGCATCACAACACCTACCTTCTTTAACAGGTGCTGCATTATTTCCATAACCTATATATTCTAATGAACATATACAGCATTCTTTTATTTCTCTACTCATTTTTACTTTAGTTTATTATATTCATCTAAATTTATATATTCACGGCAATAAGAACAACGTATTTGTGTCCAAGATTCTCCTTTGTTTTCTATTTGAAAATATTGTCCACCTTCAGAATAACATTTAGGACAAGTATGTCCGTTATCTGTTACTTTATCAAACACTGCTTTCTGATGTTTAGTTGCTTTTTCACTCATCTTCTTTGTTTTTAATAGTTCTTGTATATTCACAATAACTTTTATTTGAATTACAATTTATACAAATGTTATCATGTTTGCTTTTTTTGTAAGCTTTACATATTTTAATTTCACCCATCTTCTTTATTTTTAGGGTTAACACTTGGTTTACCGTTCTTCCAAAAGAATGTATCTATTCCATCCTTATCCTTGCAGTTAAAATCTCCATAGGTCTGCCAAACTTCATCAGGCTTTGCTGTGAATCTATAGCAGTCTTCCTTGAACTTGCACTTTTCATTTTTGCACATACTTATATCTGGCATAATTATTTATTTTAGTCTAAATCATCAATCTTTTCAACTATATCATCTTTTAACTCATCAGTTAAGACTTGTAGCTCTAAATTATAAATCCACTCTATTAATTCTTCTTTACTCATCTTTGTTTTGGTTTAATCTTTTTTCAATAATATCTTCTAACTTTTTAGTTATCTCACTTTCTTCATTATCCTCTACTTGTAACCACCAATTATCAAAACCATTTCTACTACCTAAATAATCTA
>Ga0233415_10001326_pt1 | contig 10762 bp, 17 predicted proteins | sample Na_anoxic_12_MG_FD_188631 | JGI IMG/M metagenome (GOLD analysis project Ga0233415, IMG submission 188631) | Seawater microbial communities from Saanich Inlet, British Columbia, Canada - Na_anoxic_12_MG | ecosystem: Environmental > Aquatic > Marine > Inlet | place: Canada: British Columbia...
ATATGTGAATCCCAATCGCATCTCCGAAACGCACCTCTTGACCAGAAATATTCGCCGTCCAAATAGCCTTCGTGAACGATATCAAACAGAGCAGAACCTTGATCCATAAAGGATTTCATCTCTGTAATCTGTTCGTATTGCTCCAGCTTGAACAGTCCATCCGTCACCGCTTTGAGAAACTCGCTGAACTTCATAACTCAACCTTTTTCGTATCCCATTTCAGCCATCTGCTGATTGGTGTAAAATTTGTTCAACTCCATGTCTTCGTCTTCAATGTCCTCTAGGACATATCCCTTGGCATGATTGCACTCTTCGGGCATCAAACCAAGGTCTTTAGCCTTCTGGTTGGCATCATTGGGGTCTTCCGACTCAATGATGCAACAACCGATATTCTTGCCAGTGTGAGCACTAGCAAATGACATGAAGACGTAAGGCATATTTTACCACTCGATTTCAGCAAGGTATCGCATTTCGCAATGACCTTTAACGTAGATGATCCACTCATTGTTGGCAAGCGTGCTGCTTCCCCAACTCTTGGTTTTGCCGTGCTTGCCGAACACACAATGTGTGCCTGTTGGCGAGCCACGATAACCCTTAGAGCCATCAGCGACATGTGGGTTGCCTAAGCAGACATCAAACCCAAACATGAAAGCGTGACGCTTCTGAACCTCACCACCGCCACCGTAGTAACTTCGGCTTCGAGGATTCGGATTGGAGCAATAGCCAGCAGACTTGGACCAGTCATCTGCAAAGTAACAGCCCGGCCCAAACATCGCACCATTGATGACAACACCAGTGAGTTCTTGTGGGAATCGAAGATTCTCACGACAGATACCCGGCACGTTGACAGAACGTGTTCCATGAAACATCAAAGATGTGTTCGTATTGTGGAACAACTTTCTCTCATTGGCATTCAAGTCAGGCCGACTCTTCTCCTGTGCAAAAATTGGACGCTCATTGTTCCACTTTGCAGGCATTTCGCCCAACACTTTTTCTTGAGCCGTTCTGAATCTGGCTCTGTCGCCAGCACGATCCACAGACCACAATCCATGAATCTTTAACTTGCTGCTTCCAGTTCCAGAACGGAATCGACTTGCGTTCGGCCACCAACCTGTATGTTGATTGCCTTTCATTCCGCCAACCAGCCATTCGTAAATGGGATCAGATGGCGGAATGTAATTGATCTCCGCAGGAATTCCTTGAAGTGGATTCGTTGTGTCGTCGTCTTCCTCTTCGGTACTCATATCAGCACCGTGAAGAGCTTGCTCCAACACGTCCACATCATTCTGCCATGTAAGAATGTTACCTCGATTGAGGATGTAATCTTCTGGCGAAGGATTCCTTGTTGCTTTGGGAATCACACCGTACATGAGTTTGGTGAGCTTCATCAAGTCGCTGTCTTTGACCTGAGCGGCAATAAGTTGATCGGTGCTGCTTTTCTTCATCCCCGATTCGATCTTACCGACACGACTCAAAGCATCGTTCAAGATGTCTCTGGAGTCATCAATCGCACTTTGCGATGGCAACGTGATAGGTCCACCCTTTGAGCCAAGGAAGCTCTGAGTGTATGTCTGAACGCCGCCAAGCAGATCGTTGAAGAGACTGCGAGTTTGACGATCAATCTTGCTCTTAGTTTTCTTCTTGGTTTTCTTGGCAGCAGGCTTTGCCGCTGTCGTCGCTGAACCTTGAGCATCAGAGTTGGCAATTGTTTCACAACAAGGCAGACCAACAAGCCGAGTTGCCAAAGCACGCACAACATAAAGGTCAGCAGTCTTGCCATCCTTTTTGGTCTTGGGAACGAATCGCTGTTTGCCAGCAACCTCTTCCCAAGTTCCACGACTGATGTTCTTGCCCTTGAACTGCTTCTGGCAAGTGGCTTGAGCATCTTCCTTGCTTGAGCAATCAAAGAACTGGAACTGAGGACTTGAAGGGCGACCATCGGGCTTGGTTCGACCCCATTCGTAGTATGCAAACCACTTACCATTGATCTTCGACTTGACCACGGCAAGATGGTAGTATTTGTTTGAGTCTGTTCCTTCATCTGCCTTGAAACACCCAAGGTCACACAAGCATCCATCGCCCCATTCTGTGTTCTTGGTGACAACTGGTCCTGTGCCTTCAAAATCCTCACGGCTATGGCCGCTAGGAAGTGTGCTTTTTGTAAGTTTCACTGCCATTGGTATCTCCTTAGTATGTTTGTTGTGTTTCCCGGTGTCCGGTTAGTTTGTGTTCGATGGAAGTTTTGTGAAACTTTAGGGTTGCTCACGCAAAATATCAACAGACTGCAAAGTCACAGGTCCATTGTCATCTTCGTGAGGAACACGTTCTAAAAGAAAACAAGGAACTTCTCTGACAGTTGTTGGGTCACACGGAGTTGTGCGAACAAGAATTGTGGCTTGAGGGAATGGAATTTCATTCCGAGTGGAAGAAAGACGTGCCCACTCTTCCATGTCATCTTTGCTTGGCGGCGAAGGATATGAAATCACTTCAACTATCGCACTGGTATTCAAATCAGGGTAGCCGAGACGTGCCAAGTCATAAGGCTTCTCGGGATACATCTCCCTCAACTTGTTGACATCAGTGTATTCAACTGGCATCTTAATGGTGTCGCCACGCTGCCCATCTTCTGGAGAAGGAGCAAGTTTTCTATCTTCCGTCATTTGGATTCCTGCAAATGGCTTCAGCCACCTCTGAATGTTTTCTTGTTGGAAGGGAAATTTCGTAATCCACTTTATCTCGGTGGCCGCTGCCTGAGCAAGATTCAGCTTCGGGTCTTCTTTGTGCAACCACTTCATAAATGTGGAGAAGAAAGAAGATATCAGAATTTCTGCATTGACTTCTCTCAAGTTTATCTCAGTTGGCGTTCCCGGCACCCAATCTGTTTCTTCCATCAGATGTAAAGCCAATTCGCCGCCTGCTCTTGCTGGGAATCTCTCAACTATGATTTCGCCAGCTTCAATTCGTAGCGTGTCCATATCGTCCATGTCATCTCCTTTTGAGTTCGTCCATGATTTACTCAACACATTCTACGTTACAAATTTTGTGTTGTAAAGTTGAAGGACTCAAGATTTGAGAAGATTTGAGAAGACTGTTCTGGAAAATCAAAATTTACAGGACATTACTATATAAATTTATGGGAAAAGCAAAAAACATGACCGGGGAAAGAGTCGGAATACTTGAGGTCTTAAAAGACACTGGAAAAACAAAATACAAAAGGCCATCAAAAATATGGTTGTGCCGCTGTGATTGTGGGAAGGAAAAAGAATATTCAACAACAGAGCTACTTTGTGGTGTAAAAAGCTGTGGGTGTTTGAGACAAAAAAACTTGGACACTTTTGGAGATCGCAATAAAGGAAAAACACCCGCAAATACATTAGAACTGGGCGAATCCACAATAAGAACCATATACTGCCAATACAAACATTCAGCAAAGAAAAGAAACATCCCATTCCACTTAGAATCCGCAGAATTCCGTGAACTTATTTTCCAAAATTGTCATTATTGTGACAAGCCTCCTTCGCAAACAAAAACAGATAAACACCGCAAAGAAGGAAATGTGTTATACAACGGCATTGACAGACAAAATAACAGAAAAGGATACAAAACATCTAACTGTGTCCCTTGTTGTAAAATTTGCAACAGAGCCAAAGACACAATGAGCGTAAATGAATTCTACGAATGGGCTTCAAGAATCAATTCGTTAAAAACCATATCCTCTGACATCCAATGAGAACTTGTTTGAACATGGTGAGGACGGACATATTTCGCACAGTTATTGCGAAACTCAGCGTGCGGAAAAGCCTCGACATTTCTGACAACGTATCCTTCGCCATCACAAGTAAAGCCAGAAGGTGAATCAAAAACCGGAAAAGCACTCTCGCCAGTCCACAGGTCTTTGATCTTTTGTTCGTCCCACATCCCACGATAAATGACAGGAACAGTTTTTACACCCAAAACATCGCAAACATCCTCAAACTCATCCCACGACAAGCACATGTCATTATCGTAAAGACCAAATGCAAGGAAGAAAGCTGGAAGTTCTGTGTAATAGATGGAATGAAAAGCTGTGACATTCTCTCCGCAGATACGATGATTGGGATTCATCTTGTAAGAAATTTCTGCGGCCAACGCCTTCACATGAGAACGTGAAGGGTGATGTCGAGTGTCAATAGAACGAGCATGAATATGGGAGTCAGGATAAATGGACGTACATTCACCGTCCATCTTCTCCGTGACTACTACCTCTTTGTCTTGGAATAGATTTGTGTCTTTCCACCAAACATCATCAGATGAATCACTCCCGCTCCACGGAAGATTCATTGTTCGTGGGTATTTGATGCGATCCATGACATTACTTTCTTTTGGCTTTCAGTGGCCTTTCGATAGTTTTGTTTCTAGTTCTATCGATGGCGGCTTTTCTATCAAACATGATGCGTCTGCTCTGATTAGCTTGACTGACATCATACCGAGCAAGAACTTCTTGCAAGACATGTTTTAGACTATCTGAGGTGGTTGTGTCAATATGTGGTGGGTTTTCTAAATAACTCCACACTTTTATTGGGTCTCTTGTCAACATGACAACTTGCGCATTTCCACTTGTTCCAGACAGCGGAGCGTCAAGCATCTCAAGAGAAGACTGACCTAGCATCTCCACCTTTTCGTAGACCTTCATTCCATCAAAGTTACTGCTGGAATACCTTACACACACCGTTGGAAGCAGACTCTCTGGGAATCTAATTCTGTGTTTCATTGATGGAACAAACACATGAAGACAAATTACTGTTCCTTCCTTTGGGTAAATTATCGTATCTCTAAGTTTCATCAGAATCCCTCCTTTGCTTATGACTCCTTTCTTTATTTAATGATTGATAATAGATTACTTCTTAACAGGCATTCTGCCTTGAGCTTTGAAGAAACGATTCAAGCGATACTTGCGATACACCCATAGAAACAGAACACCGCCTAAAATACTGAAGAGCCAGCCAGCAGTTGCGAATCCGCCACTTCCAAAGTTTATGAGCCATTGTACTGCGCCACCAACGAAAGATCCAACGATACCGATTGAAATTGTAGGCAAGAAACCAATCGGATCTTCACCGGGATGAATTTTTTTTGCTAAAAGCCCAGTTATCAAACCGAACACCAGCCAGCCTATAATATAAAACATATTAAACTCCTTTTTTTGATTGATGAGGACAAACGCCATTACATAGTCATGTTTTGATAGATTTTGGTAGATTTTCCAGTAAACTTTTTTCCGGCACGATCATAGTGTTTGGATAAACTTCTCCCACATTCAGAAGAAACACTAGCATGTCTGGACTGCGGCCCGAACCATCGCAGACTTCACACCTGCTTAATGGGCCTAAATCAAAGTCCATCCATCGTCCAGTACCATTACACGTTTTACATGTGATGGTCATATCCTTTCCGTTCATGTCAGTTTTGAACGACCACGAACCAAGGAAGTGTTCTACTGGCATCACCTCTCTTTTACCAGAGCCGGGATCAGCAACAATTATCTCAGACTCATTGTATCCAATGACCACTACATAATGCCAATACACGCTGCCGCTTCTTACAAGAACAACAGGTGGCCTGCCAAGGCTTACATAATGCTTTATTTGATCAAGATCACCTCTCCTCATCTTGGACTTAACTCCGAAGTGATTCAGCGCCACAGCAATCATATCGGGAGAGGTCATTCCAATGGATTCACCCTTCCACTTAAACCATTGTGTCTTAGTCTTAGACTTAACTTCCTCTAATGACACATCCTTTCCATAGCTTAAAAGGAGCATGGTGGCACTGGTCGGACCACATGTAATTTGGTCTGGTTGCTCTAAGAACTTAAAGTCCTTGATCTCATATGCAGCAGGATGTGGATAAGGCTTGAAGAATTCATACAAGACAAATGAAGCAACGGCAACAACACACAATATCAGTAAGGCTTTCTTTTTCATACAAGTATATATAAAAACAGCCCGGCAACTTGCCGGGCTGTTTTTATGTAAGCAAAGAAACTTTACTCGTCGCCGCCTTCTTCGTCATCTTCGCCTGAGTCCAGTGGCTTTCCTTGAGCCATGTTCTCCAAGCGGCCCATGACCTTGCCAAGTTCCTTTTCCCATTTCCTGTCTTTAGCAAGAAACTCTTTCTTGGCCTTGTCCTTCTGTTCTTTCAGGTCAAGAGCTTTGCGGATGAGTTCTTTAGCTGCATCCTTTCTCTTGCCTGCTCGTTCTTCTGAGACTTCTGATAAAGCCTCTTTAAGAATATCGAGCTTCTGTTCATGCGGCTCAAACATTTTGTCGAGCCGTCCCTCATTCTTTGAAGCGTCTGCCATTGAGACATCCTCCTTGAAGTTTTCAATTGTCGCTGAAGACCAAACACAGGTCTTCCATAAGTTTTTCGCCTTCCGCATTGATACGGTCGGCATCATCGTTCAACACCTGCAAACCATGCAATTCTCGTTCAAGCTCCTCTAAGTCTCCGAGAATCTCTTCTGATTGAGCATCGGCCTGATGAGACATTCTTTTAGCCATATCCAACAAATCCTGAATTGATGTAAGAGCCATCTTGTTGTGGTTGTAATTCGATCTGGTCGCTCTAGGGCCAAGCTCACCAATATCATACCACAACGTCTTGTCACAAAGATCGCCAACAAGTTCAGAAGCAAATGTGATTTTGTCAACATTGCTCAACAGCTTTGTTCTCAATGAAACCACAAACTGATTCACTCGCTCCATGCGATCTGCTTTAATGTGGTTTCTGACCACAACACGCTTGGCATGACGAATCGCTTGGCCAATAGCCTTAGCAGTGTTCTCTCGATTTATGTTAAGAGGATAGGTCATGGTTTCAACTTTCTTATGATAAGTTTTTGATGATTCTGACACTTCTGCCAAAAGTCTCATTCTCGGTTCAGCACATGGAGTGTATTTCTCTCTGTCTTCAACTTCCCATGCGTCACTCATTTGCTTTTCTATCTGCTGTATCTTATGAATGGCTTCAAGATTCGCCCTGACTTCTCTTAACCTTTGTGCGTCAGCAATAACTTCTTTCATTGGATATAATATCTTATAAAGATATTTTCGGTTGTCAATGGATACAAAAAAGCCTAACGAATTACTGACAGAATTCGTTAGGCCGAGGATGAGAGACAGGGGGAATAGGCGGGACTGAGTAGAGAATGTCAGTAACAAGGCGGGACAGCTACAACACTCTTGGATCATTAAACACCTTTGGGACGAATTCCCGGATACGAGCTTCTCTCTCGTCTTGTTCTTTGATCTTTTGGACCAAAAAACAACTTTGACAATATGTCTTACTGTGAAAATACCTCTCTGCTGGGTCTCCACATGAAGAACAAATTTTGTGTTCGAAAAGTTTTACAATACGGGCTTGTGTCTTTGGTTCGAAATCCATCTCGCTTATTTCCTTCCATGGGTTATTCCTAATTGTTACTTCTTTTTGTCTTCCTGTGTTTTCTTTCTCTCTTCATTAACTCGCTTGGCTTCTTTCAAAGCCTCGTCTGAATTCCTTCTGATGATCTCATCTAAATGCCACATGAGTTTCTCCTTATCCTCTCCACACCACTTTGTACATGTCTTCTGCGCCAACAAAAATGGTGTGTATGATCCTAACAGAAACATCATCAGGTTGACTTCTGGCAATGCCTACCATTTCTTTCCAACATTCATCCTTCTCTTCATCTGTCATTTCAACAAATTTTGTGGATTCATATTCCGATCCAAAACCAAACCAGCGTCTCTTCGTACAAGCAACTTCCTTGTGATCACTGAAACACTTGATCGACGACCAATCGCCGCCTCTCATGTGATTCTTTGATTTGGTTTGAATTTCGTACAAATTTTGGAATCCTTTCAAAAGTAGGCCGGGCAGGACTCGAACCTGCAACCAACAAATTATGCGTACACACTACGACTTTCGCCGCCCCTTTCGAGTTCGTGGTCTGGACTGTCTCTTCACTTTACGTGTTCGCCGTACAGTCTCTACACCTTCCTCTTGCGAGGCTTGGCTCGGGATTAGCATATCACTGTGACTTAGCCTTCCCCGAATTTGACGAATTCTACCAAAGCCCTCATCTCTAAAGGCAGTGGCAACCCAAAGAAGAAACCATGCAATTTGTTTAGGCTTCCTCCGTTAAGTTTGCTGCTCTAACCAATTGAGCTACCGGCCCAAAATTTCCTTCCATTTAGTCTTATAAAGTTCTTCAACATCTGTCAATCCAGCATGAACTTCTCTGTGACATCTACAACACAAGAGACAACATTTCTGAGCTTCTTCCCAGACTCTATCCCACTTGTACTGCATCTCTCTACTGCTGAGTTGAAACTTCTTTGTTGATGGATCGACATGATGAAGGTCTAACGCTGCCCTGCACTTGTCATATCCACAAACCCAACATTCTTCTCCAATAAAACCATGAAGTTTGTCAGCCTTCCTTTTGCGTCCTAACCTCGTGGCACAAGTCCAACACTTCTTTCCTTTGTTGTTATATGTGTTGCCACATAAACTACAGGGTCGAGGACCAAGACCCTGTGAAGGCTCTGAGTTCAAGTCTCTTGTATTGTGTTTCCCGAACGGCGAGCATTCGAGACAAAACTTTCGCTTCTGAAGATTCCTTTGTTTTCCGTCGATGACAATCTTGGCGGGTATTTGTTCTCCGCATTTCTTACAATTTTTCATACCTTATAAAGAGTAAGGTAGTCCAAATTTTGTAAGAAAATGTCAAAGAATTTAAGCTACTTCATTATGCTTTGACCAACCGTGTCTAAGACTCCAAACCAAGTGACACTCTGTGATCGCCACTGTGTCAAATGGATACTCTTCTGTGGGGACAGAGCCGTCTGTCACTTTGACGATGTATGTCGCTCCTATGACAGCTTGTTCTATCACTGAGCACCCGACAATGATGCCTTCTCCTTTTATGGCACCATTGTCAAACTTAACTGGATCGTCTTGTTCAAAGTTAAATTTCATCCTCTTCCTCTTCACAACAACCACATGATATCAATTGCCCGGAGCATTGTGGGCATCTCTCCATGTCACATCCGGGATGATGAAACGATCCTTGAGGACAATAGCAGTCGCCACAGTCTTGTTCGTGGCTGTGCGGCACAGCGTCCATTTCTGAACCATCTGGGAATTTTACTTTCCCCACAGTGCAGCCCACATGTTCTTTCATTTCTTGTTCACAATAATTGCATTCAGCCATCTCATCCTCTCTTCCTTCAAAATGACGTGCATCATTACATCACAGGCAGGTAGAAACTCATCATGGTTTCCAGTGACTTTGAGTTTGAATGTAGTGACATCTTGCCATCAAACTCACCCAATCCATAACGATGCACGTCAGGAGACTATCTTAAGTGACATTGATCAAGCCGTCAATGTTTTTCTTGTAAATGAACGTGTTGCGACCACCATCTAAAGGCATGTAGAAGCTTATTTGAACACCTGATTCATTTGCAAAATCAAATATTTCTTTCATCTTTTCAAACACTTGTATGACTTCTTCTGGTGGAGTTTCTCCGCAACCTTCTTTACCTTCTTCCCATGTCCATCCACCATCTCCATTTTGCCAACTCATAAAGCCACCTTGCTTTGTGTCCGAAAGTTATTGGACCATGCCGTCGATGCAAGTTCTGGTGTATCGCATCTTGGTAAAGATGACCTCTCCCATTTCACGCTGGGGATTCTTTCGGCCATCAATTTTCTCTGGACCACCAAAGTAAGTTACGATTTCTTCTCGTCGAGATGTCATGGCACTAAACAAGTCGCTTGCCTTGCCCCAATACTTTTTAGCGTACTTGTTTCCGGCGACAACCCAATCGTAAGTATTGCAGCATCGGTCGGCCACTTTGATAACCAAAGCATCCACGCTGCTCTCTCTGAAGGATCGCATGTATTCCTGCTTTTGAATGTTTGCAGGAATTTCGGATAGACCATTCGGAAAGAATGACAATTCTCTGACAACTTCCGACGCCTTTACGCCAATCACTTTTGCCAGTTGCTCTTGTGTAACATCGCAGTCTTCGATCACATCATGTGAAAGAGCAGCGAGTCTTGTTGTGGGGTCTTGAATCTCCCACTCTGCAATCATCGACAGCACGGCCATCGGATGAACAATGTATGGCAGAAAACTTTCTTTTCTAAATTGCCCGTCGTGGGCTTTGGTGACAAATTTGACTGCTCGGTGAATCCTTTTCTCGTCTTCTAGCTCCATTGCTGTAGCTCCTTCTAAATTGAACGACCATTACTTGGCCCGCTCCATTCTACCGAACAAAAACCGCTCGTCAAGAATCAGGTTATCTGCACCAACTGCTTTTTCGGAACTTTGTCAAAACGATTTTGATATAACAAATTCATGCCCAGTTCATCCGCTCGTGCCATAGCCTTTTCGGAAGCCTCTTTGAACATTCCAACATTTTTATCACACAAAACCATTTCTCCCAACTGGACGATTCCATCCTGCTCATAGGTGGGAAGCATCACCATTGAATCAACTCCTATATCAACAGCCATCTCAACCATTTGTGTCATCTCATGAATGTTGATGATGTTAATGTTGTTGTAGATTGAAACATGATGACATTCTTTTCCACCAAAATCCTCTCTCATCTCAAGCCATCTCTTCAAATTTTTAACCACAAGATCAAAAGCATCCAGTCTTCTAATCTTGATGTGTGTCTCTGGAGTTGCGGAGTCGAGCGACCAAGAGAGGTTAGAGTAGGTGGTTTCA
>Ga0233415_10001328_pt1 | contig 10757 bp, 9 predicted proteins | sample Na_anoxic_12_MG_FD_188631 | JGI IMG/M metagenome (GOLD analysis project Ga0233415, IMG submission 188631) | Seawater microbial communities from Saanich Inlet, British Columbia, Canada - Na_anoxic_12_MG | ecosystem: Environmental > Aquatic > Marine > Inlet | place: Canada: British Columbia...
CAAACAGATACTTGTTGTATTTGTATGGACACTCTAAACCCAGGTAAGAATTTTGCGAAAACAAATTGTCAACATGCGTTTTGTCTGACATGTTTGGTAAGAGCTCTGAAGGATAATAATACTTGTCCGATATGTCGAGCAAATATTGAGGAAGAGAAACCGATAAAGACGAAGGCACTGACACTGATACAAGGAGCAGAGATTGCTAGCGAAGAATTGGACATGTTCCCGGTAAGTGACCATTTAGATGCGATAAGATTATTCGATAATCCAGGATCGAGTTTAAAAAGTATGTTGCGTGTATTCAGTTTGGGATTAGTCAAAAGCATTATACGGTATCAAGAAGATGGTAGTGAATGGGAGGTAGATGAGGAGGATTCAGATGATGAGACTGAAGCAGCATGGTAGAATAAATTGTAGTTAGGAGTTTTTAATATTTAAAATAAAGTAAGAAATTTGATTTTTTTACTTTATCAAAATTTACTAAAAAGTATTGTGAAAATAAAATTGAAGTATATTTATTTTAATAAGCGGAATGTATTATTAAATCATCAAGTATAGTAAACTATTGAATATGTCAGTTCGCTCAAACAACTCCCCTAAGGCTACCAAGAAGACCGGTAAGTTTTGTAAGGTGTGTTTTGATTCAGGTAAGAATGAATCGATTTATACTTCACATTTTGTGAAGAGTGCTCCAGTAAATGGGGTAATTGTGTGTCCAACATTGAAGGCAACTGAATGCCGTTATTGTAGAAAGAGTGGACATACTGTAAAGTTTTGTAAGGCTTTACAAGAGAAAGAGAAGATGAATAAAAAGAGAAAAGAGATGCCAACAGAGTCTCCAGTAAAAAAAGAGAAGGTAGTTGAGAAGGTAAGTAATCCATTCAATGTTTTGATTATGGACAGTGACGACGAAGATGAAGAGCACCTTGTGCCATCCATTGTGACTAGTGCTCCAAAAGTAGCATTGAGTGGCTGGGCAGCAATTGCTGCTATGCCAAAGAAGGAGGAACCGAAGAAGTTAACCTTGGTAGTAAAGGAGAAGCCTGTGGAAAACCCTCTGGAAGAATCAGGAAACAGTTACCTGAAAAAGGACTTTTCGAACAGATTATGGAAGAGTTGGGCAGATTATAGCGATAGTGATGACGATGAGGAGGAGTGTGAACCAGTTGGTGTAGGGGCATGGTAGAATAAGTTATATAGATTATGGTAGATAAGTATTGTTTAATTTAATTAAGTAAAGTTTTTTTTGTAGTAATGTAATAAAAATCGAATTAATATATAAATGGGTAAAACAATATCTCATAAGAAAGGGAAAAAAAATAGCTCAAGAAAATTAAAAGAGTTAAAGTTAGACAAAGTTTTAAAATTTAAAAAGAATGAGTTAGAATCTGAAGAAAAGCAAAATAATAAACCATCACTTCAAAGATTGTTTAGAGAAAGTAACATAAAAAGGATAAAAGATTTACCACATGATTTAACAAATATGGATGCTTACACGAAGTTAGTAGCGAAAGAGTTTAAAGAATTAAAGTCAGGAAAAAAATTTAGACCAAATGAGAATTATTACGATTATGTAAATTACGCATGGATTGAAAGACAAACAAAACAATTAGAGAAACTACCAAAATACTATGTAGAGGTAGATGATTTTAGAATAGTTCAAGATAAGGTTTATGATGAAGTATTATCATATACAGACGAATATATAAAAAAAAACAAATCAACAAGAAAAGGGAAGGCTATCAATGCGATAAGACATTGTATCGAAAAGGCTAATAAGAAGAAAGGATTAGTTCATTGTAAAAGAACATATGATGATATAACACGATATATAGACGAGGGAAATATGTATGGATTATTAGCATATTCAAACTCGAGTGAGATAATATCATGGCAATCTCCAATAGTATGGAGCGTAATGCCAGATGAAAAGAATGTAAAAAAATATGTGAGTCATTTAAGTCCTCCACAACTAGGAATATATGATTATTTTGTATATATTGATGATCCAAAAGACACACCAAAAGAGAAGAAATTTAAAACAGTTTTTAGAGAGAAATACTTTGATTTTATTAATAAGGTATTTAAATTAGTATTACCTGAGCATAAAGAATTAAATGCTCAAGATGTTTGGGATACGGAGTTAGATCTATTAAATGCGATGGGTTGTAACAAAATAAAAAAGGAAGATCCAGATTATTATAATGTTTTGAGCAAAAAAGAAATCGAAGAAGAATATGGATTTAATTGGACTTATTTTATGAAGGAATTTAAAGTAACTGGAAGAGATGTTCCAAATAAAATAATAGTATCAAGTTTAAACGCATTAAAATGTACAACAGAGTTGTTAAAGAAAAATTGGACAAGTAAAAAATGGAAAGCATATTGGTTGTTTATGCAGTTTAAACAAATGATAAGATTGGATTATGATTGGTCAAAAATATATTATGATTTTTATGGAAAATTTGTAAAAGGGCAACCGGTTCAATTTCCAAAGAAAACCTATTCAATTTTTCCTCTATCATTTGCCTTCAATACTTTTTTAACTGAAGAATATGTGAAACATAAAAATAATCCGACATTAGAACTATATGTTAAAAATATGGTAGAAGATTTGAAATATATATTTATTAAAAAAATAGAAAGAAATAGTTGGTTGTCTCCTAGTACAAAAAAATCAGCATTAGAGAAATTAAGAAAATTAGAAGTTCAAATAGGTTCACCAAAACACATAAGGAATGATGAAATATTAGATTATGAAGAGGATGATCCATGGTATAATATGCAAATATTGGCCGATTGGAGATTAAAAGAATTTATAAAACTAGATGGAAGTGATAAAAAAATAGATATTCCAGAAATAGACTGGAATGCTTTCAAGTTGGTAGGAACACAAGCATATATGGTAAATGCTTACTATAGACCAACAAGTAATTCGATTTATGTTCCACTAGCATATATTCAAAAACCATTTATTGATATGGATCAAAGAGGAATAGAATACAATTTAGCTTATATGGGATATACCTTAGGTCACGAACTGAGTCATAGTTTAGATGATATGGGAAGTAAATTTGATGCTGATGGTAATATGAATAATTGGTGGACAGATCATGATAGAAAGATATTCAATAATAAGATTAAGGATGTAGTAAAACAATATGAGGATGCGGCAAAAAAGGATAATATAAAATTTGATGCGGAAATAGGTGTAGGTGAGGATTTAGCGGACATATCAGGATTATCATTAGCAGAAGAATATCTGTTTTACTTTCAATTATTACACAAAGATATTCCGTTAATAAAAAATTTATCTTTAGAAGCATTTTATGTATATAGTGCGATACAATCAAGACAAAAGATTTTTGACGCAGCGCTTCCAGCACAATTAAAAACAAATCCTCATCCTTTAGAGAAATATAGATGTAATTGTCCTTTAGCAAGATTAAAATTATTTAGAGAAATATATCAAGTAAAAAAAGGGGATGGAATGTATTGGCATAATACTGACACTATATGGTAAATAATAATTATTTAGAAAAGGAGTAAGTTTATATTTTTATGTTTATATTATATATAATGGGTATGACTCGTAGAAGATCAAGATCTGCTTCCAGAGGACGTGCTGGTGGTCGCGCTGCTTCCCGCGGTGCCTCCAAAGCTGCCGGTCGCTCTGCTGCTCGCGCTAAATCAATGAAAAAGGCTGCTGCCAAGGGTGCCGCTAAGGCTGCCAAGGCTGCTGCTTCTGCTGCCAAGGCTGCTTCCAAGGCTGCTTCCAGAGCCGCTAAGGCTGCCAAGGGTGCTTCCGCTGCCAAGGCTGCTGGTGCCGCTGCTGGTGCTGCCAAGGCCGCCGGTCGTGCTGCTGCTATGGGCCGTGCTGCTGGTGCCGCTGCTGGTGCCGCCGCCGGTGCTGCCAGAGCCGCCAAGCGTGCTTAAGTGTTTAAAATTAATAATAAAAGATAATTGAATTTATTATTAATATTTGAATAATATTCTTAAAAAAACTAATGTAGCAATGAGTATGATTTTACAAATGAACAAGTTGTCTAGAAAGTTTGTAGAGAGATTGAAATATTCACAATACAAAAAATAAGGTCCATACCATTCTTTGGTATTCCATAATTTTCTCTCAAGTTTGGTTAATATACATCCATGAAAGTAAAAATTAGATATTAATATAAGTGTCCAAACAGCAACTATGAAATAGAACATAAAATCGATTGGATGTAGAATTAAAAAATAGAAACTGACCAATTGAATAAGTAAATGAATTAAAAATACAATAAAACCATTAAACTTAGAGTCATTAGATATTAATTTTAATTTAGATTCACAAAAATTTAAAATCTGTTCAAGTTGTAATTTAGAATTTGAAGTCATAATATATTTTTATACTTTATTTTGTTGTTTTTTCTTTAAACATGAGAATAAACAGGTTACTAATCGAGTAACTAATGGTTCTAGTTTATTAATATTAATTTTTCCTCTAGAAGCATCTACAATAACATCAATGACATTGGTGGCATCATCTTTTAAAAATGTAACAAGTTGATTTTTATGAGGAGCATTGAGACCATCAGTTTCCAATAATTTAATAAGAATATCAATGACTAAATCTTTTTGGTCACTACCTTTGAAATCAGTAGTTTCCACAATTTCCATACCTCTAATGAGTAATTTCATAAGAAGAGGTTTATCAAGAGTTTGGTCCTTAAATTCTTGTAAAAGTTGATCTTTAATTTCTAATAAAATAGTATCTCTCGCTAAATCAATAAGAGCGACTTGTTCAGGAGCAATAGTGTTGACACTATCATTAGGATTACTATGTTCGGTAGTAGCATTTGAGTCTACAGATATGGAGTGGGAATCGTTCATTATAATTGATAGATATATATTAAAAAAAAGTTACAAACTAATATAATCAATATATTGTTCAAGATATTGAGAAAATGTTTCTTCGTCATAAATCTTCTTATAAAAACTAAATATGGAGTTTTTAAGAGGTAATGTTAGATGAAATACATATGAGTCATTTGTTTTGTTATCAATAAGAATATTGATTTCTTCAAGTTCTGAATATTTTTTATTGAGAACAATATTATTTTCTTTAGATTCAATAAATTGCCATCCTTTATCAATGAGTTTTTCTTTAAGAAAAGCAGAATATTCATTTTTTTTATTTACAGCAATCATATCGTATTATTATTAATATAATAATAGGTATAACTTTAAATCTGTTAGATTAATTATAAAGCAATAAGCATTATAATTAATTTGGTAACGCACTATTGTAACGCACCCGACGCAGGACTCGAACCTGCAACCCCCAGATTAGAAGTCTGATGCTCTATCCAATTGAGCCAGTCGGGCTTACATATAAACCATATTTTTTATTTTTTATTTTTTATTTTTTAAGAAATGAATATATATTAATAGAATAATTAAGGTTCCTAAAATTATCCCTATAGCATCAATAATAGGACTATCTATAATAGTATATTTACTATGAAGATGATTAGAAATAAAACTAGCGACAAATATAGATAAACTAGCAGCAAAACCACCTGTAGCTAATTCAGCCATTGGTAAATCAAAATTATATTTATTTATTAGTATTTTTTGAAAAGTTTCTTCGCCTATCAAAAAAAAAGAAGCATCTATTAATCCAAATATTATAGTTGAAATAATGGACATAATGAATATATTAGGACTAGTCATATAAAATATATAAGTATTTAAAATGTTTATAATTTATAAAGTTTTTAGCCGCTCTCAAAAGGGATCGAACCTTTGACCTCACGATTAACAGTCGTATGCTCTAACCAACTGAGCTATGAGAGCTTTGAATAGTTTAATGACATATTCCGGTCAAATGACATATTCCAGTCAATTATCAAAGAGAGGTCTCGATCCTCTGACCTTTGGGTTATGGGCCCAACACGCTGCCTCTGCGCCACTTTGATTTATTATAAAATTTATTATGTCTTAAGCCCCACGCCTCGCTTAAGACTGTGAAACACTACACTTCCGTCATTTAACTCAAAACTTGTACACTGCTCAGAGGTTTAATTTTGTTAAATAATCGGCACCCATCTAGCACTTAACCGGGCTTGGGAATATGTTCCTCCATTTCCACGCAAATTCTACCACCCAGTTCCTATCTACCCAGTTCCTATCTACCCGTGTCTTAAGCCCCCTTCTCCCCTTTTCCCGCTTAAGACTGTGAGACGCCGTTTGTTTTAGAGGTATCGTCTCCCCATTTCCCTATTGGACTTTTTTCGCTCTAGGCGAAGGGGTCGTCCTACCCCTTACCCGATGTGGGGCTTGAACCCACGGCCACACGCTTAAAAGGCGTGCGCTCTACCAACTGAGCTAACCGGGTTTATATGAGCTCCTACCGGGATTCGAACCCAGGTTTCAGGATTCAAAGTCCTGAGTGATAACCACTACACTATAAGAGCGAAATGCTTCCTACTGATGCTGACTACGATTCATTTAATTTTAAAATAATTAGGTTTGAATTTGAATTGCTGTATGTAGTCATTTTATGAATAAAATTAATTATTCTCATTATAATTTAAATATTTTGCTGTAAGTAGGAATGAATGTTGTTTTGGTCCGGCACAATCATACAAAGCCAGTTTATTGCTCAGAGTGGGGTTCGAACCCACGCATCCGAAGATAGCAGATCTTAAGTCTGCCGCCTTAGACCACTCGGCCATCTGAGCATAAGAAGAAGAATTGTTTATGGAACAATAAATAAATCCATTGTTCAGGTGCGGGCTCGAACCGCAGACCTTCGGCTCATAAGACCGATGCTCTAACCAACTGAGCTACAGGAACAAGAGCCTTTACAGGCTCAAAAAGAGAAAAGTTAGTTAGTTAAATAATTAGTTGATTAATAATTAAAGAGGGGGATAAGAAATACTTACCTTATTTTATTTTATTTTAAATACTCCGGAAACAATGCTATGTGCTTTATTCAATTTAAATATAGTTATTGCTGTGAACACATAAAATTGTAACGACGACTACCCCCTCATCGCTACACAATATATACTCAAGATATGGCTTTAAATGATTATTAACAATATTTAATAAGTTTTTAATCTAGTTAAATAATATAATGAATAAAAGTTTTCATAATTCTCTACTATTTGAGGGATTTTTATATTTTATTCTGATTATCAAGATAATATTCGTATACTGCTTATTTATGAAAATTCTGGAATCTAGAAAAGGAAATAAGTATGAAGAAAATAAATATGCCCAGTATGAAGAAATATTTCATAATATTTGGCATTTGTGTATGGGAATATTGTTAATTATATTATTCTCAGGAGACAATAACAAGACAGTTTGTGTTGATGGACATACAAAATTTTTCTTATTTGTGTTTGGTGTATTGTCTCTAACAACAATAATACAAGATTTTGTTCACACGCCACATCCATATGGTTTGCTACCAGAAGAATTTAAAAAAAAAATAGTAAATACAATGACAAAAAATTAAAAAAATATAAAATTGAAATAAATTTAGGTTAAATCATAATGTAGTATAGAAAAATAAGGATCAATAAAAATTGACTTAATTTAACGGAACTAAAAGTATAACGGAACTTTGCGACTCGTAAAAAAGTTGAAGTGTATTTTGTCAAACAAAGGTATTGATATCAAAAGAAATTTAAAATGGAATTCAAAGATTTCGTAAAACATAGCAATCTTGACTATAAGGAGTATCAAGGTAAGGGAGTGGAATGGTGTATAGAGCGAGAGAATAGTAAGGAGTATTGTAGAGGAGGTATTATAGCCGATGAGATGGGATTAGGAAAAACGATTATGATGATAGGCACTATGATGAAGAACTTCAAGATGCCGTCTTTGATTGTTCTTCCAGTATTTCTTGTAGAACAATGGCGAGAACAGATTTTGAAAACAACTGGTCATAGTGTATTGGTTTATCATGGCCAAATAAAAAAAATTTTAACAAAAGAGATGTTAGCTGGAATCCCAGTGATATTGACAACTTATGGAACAGTTCTTAGCGATGCTCAGAAATATAATGTTCTGAGCGAGGTGCCTTGGTCGAGGGTGATTTGCGATGAAGCACATCACTTAAGAAATCGCAAGGCGAAAGTAACTAAGGCAATAAGCAATCTGAAAACAGAAATTACTTGGTTAATCAGTGGGACTCCAATTCAGAATCATATTAATGATCTATATTCGCTATTTGAAGTGCTCAAGATATCGAATAAGGTGTTTATGAAAACGGAGTATCTGAAAGATATTATGAACAAGATAGTTTTAAAAAGAACAAAAAAAGAGGTTGGTTTGAAATTACCAGAGTTGACTATACAACGAATAAACACACCGTGGAAAAGCCCTTGCGAAAAGAATCTGTCCGAAGAAATTCACGATAAGTTGTCATTCAGTTTGCTAAGACAAAAGCCAATCGAAAGAGGAATGAGATTAGCTATGATGACATATGCTCGTATGGTTTGTGTCTATCCTGGATTAGTAAAAAAGCATATGAACAATTTAGAGGAAATGGGCTATGTGAGTAATGATAGCATATCTGGCGTGAGTTATAACAGCAAGATGGACAATGTAGTAGATGTTATTGTGAAACGAAAGGATAACGGTCATCGAAAAATCTTATTTACGAATTTTAAAGGAGAAATTGACTATTTGGTTGAGAAATTAACCGCATATGGGCTACGAACCGACTTTATAGATGGAAGAGTGAGTAAAGGAAAACGAGCTGCTATTCTATCTAAGGAGTTAGATGTTTTGATATTACAAATCAAGACAGGTAATGAAGGGCTAAATCTTCAAGAATATAGTGAAGTCTACTTTGTGACCCCAAATTGGAATCCCAAAGTAGAAGAGCAAGCTATAGCCAGATGTCATAGACTAGGACAAAAGAAAGAGGTAAGTGTATTTAGATTTGTAATGGGGAGCTTTGATGATGAGTTAAGAACGAAGAACATTGAGATGTATTCTGAATTTATTCAACAAGAGAAGAGAGAAATTGAAGATAGATTATTAGCCTAGTATTTTAAATTAATTAATAAATGAAATATTTTTTCATTAAATAACTTAAACACAAAAATAGAATTAATATAATAGAATTAATAATATTCTATTTTCTCTCGGTTTAGCTCAGTTGGTAGAGCATTTGACTGTAGTAGTTGTTATGTAGTAATCGAAATGTCACTGGTTCGAATCCGGTAACCGAGAAGAATAATATCAAATTATTGTTTGATATTATTTTATACAATAAGTCCATCTAGTCTTTCATCATATTCATCTGCCTTTTCAATTTCTTGTATATTTTTTGAATTGGTCATAGAAAGAACAATTTTACCTAGTAAACTATTTTTAGCTTTTTTAAGTTTGGGGACAAATGATGAGATACAAGGAAAGAATGTAAGACATAGAAACCATTTTTTTCTGGTTTCAGCATTTGTCATTTCATCAGCAAAAACTTTGTCAACTTCAATATATGCGGTAGATAATGTAATCAATGTTTCATAAATCAATTGAGTTTTTTTAATAGAGCGTTTTTTATATTCAAATAATCTATCAATTTCCTCTTCAATCATTTTATAAGTTTCTCTCGTAATGTTATTCTCTTCTAATATTCTCTTACATTCTTTAATACAACATGTAGAAAAACGAATACCATTTTTAACATTAAACAATTTAATAGTAAGAACTATTTTAAATTCATCTAACATTTTAATAATAGTAAACACATTAGCATTATAACTATATGGATATCGATATCTAATTTCTCTCGGAACCTCAAATTGATTTGTTTCTTTAATTTCTTTTATCTTCTCCTGAACAAAATCAATTTCTTTTGAACATTTATCAAATAATGTACAATAATCTGAACTTTCTGCTTCAGTAAGAGCAAGTTTTAATTCGTCATTTTTTCTAGAAATACTCGTCTGTTGAGAATCTATAATCGCTTTTTTATTGTTTTCATATCTTTTCCTTCGATGGCTAATTCTCTCAACTTTTCTTATATGTATTCTCTCTTTTTCCGCTATGGCATTGTGTTCTAATTCCTCTATAGATACTGGAGGTTCGGTATTAATATCATCATATTGTTTGATATAACTTTGTTTATTCTGAATAAGCTTATCTTCAACATCCTTTTGAAGTTTTGCGGATTCATCTTTAATAAGTTGTTTATCACTTTTAAATTTTTCAGTAGCTTTAACATTGGCCTTATCTAAGTCGGCAAGAACTTGTGTTTGTGCTTCCAATTGTTTTTTTTGAAGCCTGTCATTTCGTGTATGATAATTAAAACTAGATTTACTGAATAATAATGTTTTGCCCGAATAAAACATAATATGATTTTGTAATTTATCATATTGATGAGCAGATATTCTATGTGCTTCAGAAGCAGCATCTAACTTCAAATAATTAATAATAGCTAATAAAAAAGCACTAAAAGCTGTAATAGACGATATAATAAGAGATGAGTTTGGAATCATATCATCTGTCCCGCTAATAACTGAAGCTCCAGCAGAAATAATAATAGTTGGAATCATTAACATATTTAACCATTTGGATGTATAATGACTTGATTCTAGATATATCAATTTTTGACTATTTAAATAACTTCCAATAATATCTAAATGTGTCGATGATAATGATACCATATTAGTAGTAAAATTATTATCAACAAATAATTTAATATCCTCGAGAGTATGTTTTTTCCATGTAAGTTCAGATAATAT
>Ga0233415_10001329_pt1 | contig 10757 bp, 8 predicted proteins | sample Na_anoxic_12_MG_FD_188631 | JGI IMG/M metagenome (GOLD analysis project Ga0233415, IMG submission 188631) | Seawater microbial communities from Saanich Inlet, British Columbia, Canada - Na_anoxic_12_MG | ecosystem: Environmental > Aquatic > Marine > Inlet | place: Canada: British Columbia...
CTTCTCGCTCTCGTAAAACCGCGTATCAACATCAGGTATTTTGCTGTAGCCATAGAGCCAGATACCCGAAGAAAGAACAGAAAATGCTATGGCAAGGGTAACGGCAATTAAAATCAGCTTTGGTAAAATGGTTTCTTGCTTGAATTTCATGTACTATGTTACCGGCAGGTGATGAGAAAGCCCCGCTTTGCCTGCCCGGTTAAAAGCGAAACATATTTAACTAGGGCCTGAACGAAAAGTCATGTTCAGGCCAAATCCGAATATCGAAATCCTAAATCCGAAACAAATTCAAAATTCGAATTTTCGAATGTTAAAAACTCTTTGTTTTTTCGTCATTTGAATTTTGGTCATTCGGATTTGTTTCGTGCTTCGTGCTTCGGATTTCGAATTTAGAATCTAATACATCTATCCATTCTTATGTTTCATAGTCAACATACCAACTTTTTTGCGAAAGACCCCTATTTATTGCTGATGATTGTTGATTTAATTTTTATATCACAATCACAAATCCAAACAACCAGGTTCTATATTATATACTCTAAGACCTTATTATGAGCGTTTTCATTGTTTTTTATCGCAAGAGGTGTGCCAGCGCTCATGTATTTGTGTAACATGCTGATTTAAGTAGATTATTAACCTTGGAGGGATGTATTGGAAGTTCAAAGATGGTGTAACATTTTTTTACATAATTCTGCTTACCGCCCAATATACCCTTAGAAAAACAAGTGTATCAGTTTATGTAATAAAAAGGGACAATGTAAAAATTTGTTACACATTTATTACACGGTTCTTGGCACTGAATATTGACTTCTTTTATCCTTCACAGGTGATTCTTTAAAAAACCGGGCCGCATCTTTTCAGGCAGTTTTCACTACTTCCGTATATCCCTCTACAAACGATTCTTTAATCTTGGAGCCTGTATTTGATAAACCTTCGCCCATCTTTTGAAACATCTTAGTCTTACAAACAACGTAGATCCCGCCAGCCAGAACCAGAACCCCACCAACAATTTTTAATGATGTAAACATAAGAACCTCCTATTAGTATTGAATATTGTCGATTGATGATTGTCGATTGATGATTGTCGATTGAAAATTTATTATTATCCAATCGACAATCATCAATAATAAATCGTCAACCCCTCCGGTTATACTGAGGCATTCATCAGCGCTCCGTTTGCAGTCGCCCTGCGAGGATCAGCAGCTATTCTTACCTCCGATATCTCTATCGGCAGATTTGTCTGCCGCAAAATTTTATCAAATTTCACCTTGAACCCGTTTGGCATACACGTTCCGCCGGCTATAACAATGGGTATGGCCTGGGTGAGCTTGGGCAGATTTTCTGCCTGTGAAAATAAAGCTGAGAGACGATTCAGCAGGCTCATTATCAAATCCTCGTAATATATATGAAACGCATTTTCCATATTATTCCTGGGAGTCTGGGAAAAATCCAGCGATTCTTCCTTTATTACCCTTACCCTGTTCACGGTTTCGTTTGCAACCCTGGAAACGGATATATCAATATCATCCCCGCCCTTGGGGATGCTGAAGACGATTACCGGCACGGCCAGAAACGAAAAGCAGACATTACACATGCCTGCGCCCATGCTTATGCCTATACCTGTAAAATTATCACCGGAAAGCTCTGAAAGAACCACTGCTGTGCCTTCAGTTATGCTTTTTGCATTATAGCCCATGCCGGCAAGGTATTTTTTCAGTATGCCCTCGTGAAATATGAGATCGCTTTCAAATCCGACCTGCGGGGCCGGTATGCTGAAACACATGCTTTGTCCCATCGATCCTGCCCTGGGGATTACAAGTTTAATAATCTCTTTTATAACAGGTATGGCATCGGACTCGGCAGGCTTTAAAAGCCCCGTTTTCATGGGACGGCGTATTTCACCGTTGAATTTATTGGCAAATTCCTGTGCGTTATAACCGAGAACTGCGATATCATCTCCTTTCCTTATATAGCCCATCTCGTTTTTATCCAGCATTTCTTTGACAAATGGGGAATCGGGAACTGTGAAAAAGGCATTTAGCTGCTCCTTGCTTATGGTATCACCTGCGGCCCCATATTTTAGGCTCATAATCCTGCTTGTTCCAATATCCAATCCGAACGCTTTCTTCTTAAGGGAGGCTGTTTCCGTTTTGCTTTCCAGAGACTGGCTTGTTTCCTTCAGTTCAACAACCTTAATCTCCAGTTTTTCCCTTTTTGTTGGATCAGCTACCTCCCTGGCCCCATCGTCCAGCCTTTCAATAATGTTTCTGTCATCCTCTTTAGTTGCTTTCCCAGTTAATTTTTCTTTAATAAAATTTAAAATGTTTTTCATCTTGCTAACTCCTTGATATTTTTGTGGCTATCCACTTTATCTCCTGGCTGTTCTTTGCCCCGGGATTAAGGGCAACAAAGGGCGTGAGCCTGTTTACCGAGTTCTCTATCTCTTTGCTGCTTTCCAATGTTCCGAGAATAAGGCTCTCAATGTTTAAATAATCCTTTACTACCTGCTGGAGATTCTCAATAATTTTTAAATCCTTTGCGCTATCCACCATGTTTCCCACAATCTTGAAGCTCTGCCGTGCAACCACACTTATAAACTCACGCCTTGTATTGTGATCAGGAGCCAGGCTATTGATCAGGGATTTAAGCTTGATCGGATCGCCGCCAGCCTCCCCTGACAAAGCAGCCAGGCCATTTACGTCCTTTAAATCATTATAGAATGCTGATTTTATAAAACCATATGCATTTTGAAGCGCTGTAAACTGCGGGGTCAGGATAATTATTTTTTCGTCTGCCAGTTTATACAAATCAAGAGAATCATCGCTAACTCCTGCGCCAAGGTCTATAACAATGTAGTCAGAATCAATCATCCTGATATCATTCAGCAAACGTTCCTTTTTTTCAGTGATAAGATCGTCCACCTTGTTTTGTACGCCGCAAATCAGGCTCAATTGCGGATACATTGTTGAGATCTTTACGTCATTAAGAGCAAGGTCTTTGCACAAATAATCCTCTACCGAGCTTTCAACCCTGGTTATACCTAAAAGGGTGTTGCAATTGGCATTGCCGAAGTCCCCGTCAAACAAAGTAACCCTTTTATTCATTTGCGATAATGCAAAGGCAAGATTGACTGAAATAATCGTTTTGCCAACACCCCCTTTGGCCCCGCCCAGGGCAATCGTTTTTCTTCTTCCTCCTCCTTTTCTTCTTCCTTCGGTCTGCCAGACAGGCTGTCCGTCCTCCCTTTTTTGTTTGAAAGACAGACCGATTCTTGTTATCCTGTCATCTTGTGCAGCTTTTTCACTCCTTGCAAGTTCGCCGATAAAATCTATTTCACTGCCTGATGCGGGATCTACCAGCCTGAACTTGAAATTACCGGAGCTAAATTTCCGGACAGTCTCGTCTGTAAAGCCGCTTTTGCATTCAATTAAAAGACCATTTTGAGAGATATCAACTACATCGTAGGTTTTTCCCTCAAAGACAAATATGGCATTAACTGCATTGATTCTTCCAAACGTTCTGTTATCTAAGTCGGGAGACATATCGCAAACAATAAAATATTATCAAAAGCTGCATTGCTGAGCATATTCCAATTACACTGAGGCATTAACCATTGCCCCGTTTGCAGTGGCCCTGACAAGGTTAATAGCTGTTCTTACCTCTGATATCTCTATCGGCAGTTTTACCTGCCGCAAAATCTTATCAAATTTCACCTTGAACCCGTTTGGCATACACGTTCCGCCTGCCAGAACAACGGGTATCGCCTGGGTGAGCTTGGGCAGATTTTCTGCCTGTGAAAATACAGCTGAAAGATGATTCAGCAGGCTCATTATCAGGTCCTCGTAATATATATGAAACGCATTTTCCATATTATTCTTGGGAGTTTGGGAAAAATCCAGCGATTCTTCCTTTATTCCCCTCACCCTGTTCACGGTTTCGTTTGTAACCCTGGAAACGGCTGTATCAATATCATCCCCGCCTCTGGGGATGCTGAAGACTATTACCGGCACGGCCAGAAACGAAAAACAGACATTACACATGCCTGCACCCATGCTTATGCCTATACCTGTATAATTATCACCGGAAAGCTCTGACAAGACCACTGCTGTGCCTTCGGTTATGCTTTTTGCCTTATAGCCCATGCCGACAAGGTATTTTTTCAGTATGCCCTCATGAAATATGAGATCGCTTTCAAATCCGACCTGCGGGGCCGGTATGCTGAAACACATACTTTGTCCAATCGATTCTGACCTGGGAATTACAAGTTTAATGATCTCTTTTATAACAGGTATGGCATTGAACTCGTCAGGCTTTAACAGCCCCGTTCTCATGGGACGGCGTATTTCACTGTTAAAGATATTGGCAAATTTCTGTGCGTCATAACCGAGAACCGCGAAATCATTTTTTATTTTTGTATAGTCCATCTCGTTTTTATCCAGCATTTCTTTGACAAATTCGGAGTCTGGAATTGTTATAAAGGCATTTAGCTGCTCCTGGGAAACGTCATTGCCTGCAGCATCCCGTTTCAGGCTTACAATCCTGCTTGTTCCAATGTCCAATCCAAACGCTTTCTTCTTAAGGGCGTCTGTTTCCGTTTTGCTTTCCAGAACATTGCTTGTTTCCTTCAGTTCATCAACCTTTCCCTGAAGTTTTTCCCTCTTTTCGGGATCAGCTACGTCCCTGGCTCCATCGACCAGCCTTTCAAGAACATTTTTGTCGCTACTTTCAATAACATTTTTGTCATTGTTTTCATCAGCCATTTTTTTCTCCTTATTTATAATTAGTTTCTAATAGTTTCAAAACTTATACTTTGATGAGTCAATGACTATCAGGTTCTCGCTCTCAAGATCAGATTTGGTCAGTCTAACAATGTCTCTGCCAAGATTCAGATAGAAATCCTCTTTCGCATTATTGGCAACCTTTGTATCGTCTCTAACCAGATATTTTATGTTTAACTTACTTCTTATTCCGATCTTATCCCCGATCGCATCTTTAAAACTTTGACATGCCTTAAATAAATAACCACTAAACTTGCCTGTGTAATAAATTGTATTATTTGGAAGATCACATATATGACCGCTAACCATACCTGCACTGTAAAACGCATTATTTGCAAGGTCAGTGGTATATTTAAAAAATGTTTCTTTAAATTCTGATTCAGTATCCATAAATCATACCCTTTTTAATTGAATAATAATCATATTTTTCATTAGTCATTATTCACTATTCATTAGTTCATTAGTCATTCCTTCAAGCACTGTATAAGGTTGTAATTTATCGATATATATATCACTAAAGAAGTAGCCGTCATTAACAAGGGATGTGCAAAGTATATCGCCATTTAAAAATGCCCCGCCTCCTGTTACTACGAGAATATCAACCCACATGGTCGTATTTGTATAATGGGATGTTAGGATATCAGACGCCAGCCTTCTAAAATCCTTATTTAAATCCCACCTTACATTTTCCAGGACCAGGGAGATATCATAATCGCTTACACGCTTCCTTAAAATTTTCCTTACGATCCTGCTCGCGCGTTTCTCTCTTTCGTTTTTCACCTCCAGCTGCTCACAACAGAGTTCAACCTGTTTAACTAACCAAAAAAAATCAATGTCTTTTATATTTTTTTCAGAAAAGAGGTTTAATATCTTTTCATAGTAAATGGATATGCCAAGATCACTGAATTTGAAAAGCTCAACACCCTTTTGGCAATTGACAAGATATACCTTTGTTTTTTTATAGCCAATGTCAATAAACAGAGCTGATTTGAAGTCTTTCTTTAAGTTTTTCAAGAATCCCGAAACTGCGTCACCAGCAGAAACAAGATTAATCTTAACCAGTGCTGACTTTACTATGTTACGCTTGTCATATCCCCTGAATGCCCTTAGTTCAATGGTTGTATTATCTAGTTTCTCTCTTATTTCCTTAAAAACCTCCAGCTTAAATGGAATATCAATTACAATATCAATTTCAATTTCATCATTATTATCCGCATAATCAAAAATAACCTTTTTAAGTATTAAATATTCATTGAAAGTATTGACCCCGGAAACATTAAGCTCTTTGATTGTTTGATCAAGCGTCAGGCCGCTGCAATCATAGCCAACATTATAAAAAGAATTACCATCTTCATAATATATCTTTTTATCACCGGTGGCGCTGGCTTCACTGACAAGGGTTGGAAAAAAGTTCCTTCCGTAAAATGCATAGCTGCTATTACTATTACCCCTCTCACCGGCCGGGATTAAGACATAAACCTTTGTATAAAAATCACCAGGATCAATAAGTATTTTTTTCAAAGCTTTATCAAACGCATGGTGCCGAACCAACACCTCTCAAAACTTAACCCGCAAATTAAATCGTGATGATCCACCGGCCTTGCTGGCAACTCTAAAACTCGATCTTTTTGGGTGGGCGTTCCTTCCTTAATTCGCGGTAGCTTTTTCTTTTTTTGGGGCCGGTATTCTTTTCAACCTCAAGAAGTTTTGCTGCATCCTCCGGGGTAAAACCCTTTAACTGCCTTTCTGAAACTGAAGGATACCCGGCAGCCTTAAATTCTCTTATAGATGTCTTGATTTCCCCGAGTTCTTTTAAAAGCTGTGTATTTTCAAATCCACCCGGTTTTTCCTGCCCCGCCTCAAGCAGAATATCCAGGTGATCAATCTTGTCCTGGGTGGTTTCATAGAGCTTCCCAGAGACTGTTCTTTCAACCAGATTTTTAAATATCAGCAGCGGGTCGTGGCCCTTTCTTTTGCTTTTATCCAGAAGTTTCAGGTATGTTTTCAGAACAAGTTTCAGTACTTCTTTTGAGCCTTCATGATGGTATTGCGCAAACCTTTCAAGAAGGGCCTTTAATTCTGCATCAATAATCAGATAAGATACATTCATTGATTTCCCTCTTTGCCAGTGGTCTTATATGTTCTACCGTACCTTTTTTTGACGACTTCGTAAAAAGTCCATCTGCTGTGTTGCGCTTTATCTTTAGTCACTCCGACGTACCTCTATGTACGCCTCATTCCTAAAGATTCGCGCGCCTTGCATCTGGAGCTTTTTACTTTGTCGTCTAATTTCTGACTTTTTACGAGTTTATCTTTTTTGGGTCTGTCCGAATTTTCCAAAAGGTAATTTATTATTTTTACTATGAATTTTCCTTGTAAGAATTTATGCTTTTGGGGAAATTCGTATATTGCCTTTTTTTTTCGCCGCTTTTCTTAGTCTTCTTCTCTTTTTTCTCTGCCCCGGCTTTGGCTTGCCCCTTTGCCTCACCCTCGTCCTGTTCATTGTCCATATTTTTCTCTTTCTCCAGCTCCTTTTTGGCAGAATCTTCCAGGGGAATATCCTGTATAACATTTTTAATGCCAAAACTAGGATCAATATCCCTGCCCATTTCAATTGCAACCTGGTCTCTTGCCAGCAGCATAAAGCCAACACAGTTTATATATCTCGGGTCAACCCCTATGGAGCCCGGATGAATAACTCTTTGATCCAGTACATTCCCGGGCCACCCGAAAAAGGTCCCGATCTCAGCCTTTACTGTATCAAACAGCAGATGCGCACCTCCGCCGATAACTGTAAAATAATCTATTGATTGCCCCTTTTGCGATAGTACCGACAGGTCCCTTGCAACATGCTCAATAATATGTTCTGCCATCAACTTGCATTCCTGCGCCAGAAGTTTGCTGAAATCATAAATGCCTGTGCCCGGTACCTCTATTTTATAATCCTTCAACGGCAGCCTTTGCATAATTCTCTGTTCAGGAATTTTGAACTTCTGTTCGCTTGCCTCAAAAATAGTGCTACTGATATTTTTCGTAATGGTATAGATTCCTTCAGCTATGGAATCTGCCAGGTTTATATCTGCCTCATTCTCTATTATGGGCAGCTTAATCCAGGTCCCGTGGCCTACGTCTATAACATACGTGTTGTAGACATCCATGTTGTATTTGCTGAACAGCAGGGCCATGTACGCCCCATATGCCTGGTACTGCATCACGTAGAAATCAAGCTCGAGCTCAATCTCCTTGACCTCATCGGTTGCCACATTTTTGGCCTTGATCAGGATGAGCTTCTTGTCACCCCGCACATTAAGCCGGTCTTTCATGTAGGAGAAGAACTTCTCGATTACATTTTCACCGTAACGCACCGTAATGCCGAAGCCGAGCCCCACCCGCTTCACAGGCTTGCCCCTCTTTTCCATTTCCTGGTTGAGCAGAAAAAGCCCTGCCTTGATAGCCAGAAACGCATCATCATAATTCTGTATCAGCCCCTTGTGCGTGAACCAGTTGGTCTTTTCAGAGCTTCTTGTCATGGCCCCCACATATCTCCACGAGTTCCTGTTTTCATCAAAAACCGCAAGATTTTTTATCCACCTTGTATCAGTGGAGCGGTTCATGAGACGCCAGCTCTTTTCCATGTTTTCTGACAGAGAATCACCAATAACCGAAGAAAAAGTAATTAGAGTGTCATCACAGCAAAACTTGCTTGCTGATGTTCCAAGTTCACCGCCTATCGTTACACAGTCACTCAAGTCTGCCATATTAAAAGCCCTCAATCTGAAATTTATAGTATTGTTAGCTAAACAGTGATCTGTTGTCAAGCAATCGAATACCACCGATCACTTTTTTGCTTCCGGCCTCTTATCCTCTCCCTCTCAGTTCTTCGATTTCTGCCTCAAGCGCTTCGCGCGACTGGATGGCAAACTCATATTCCGCTCTCATGGATTCAATCTCTTGTACCGCAGACTCCTTTTCCTTGTTGGCCTTGTCAATTTCACCCTCCATGGCCTTGAACTTGGGCTCAAGAAGCCTGAGCTGCTCATCCTTTTCCTTGTTAGCGCGGTTGGCCTGGGTTAAGGCATTGCTCAGTTCGGTTTCTTTTTTCTTCGACTCTGCCTTGAGGTTATCAAGGTCCCGGGTAACGGCTGCCCGCAGCTGTTCAAGCTCGACCTTAAACGCCTCCCGCTTCTTTTCCATCTCGTCACTGAGCTCCTTTTCACGGGCTGCCCGCTCACTTTCAATCTTTTCCTTCACCTCCTGGATTTCCTTCTCCGCCTGCTGCCTCTGCTCCTGCACCTTCTTTTCAAGCTCTTCCTTCTCTGCCTGGAGCTTGCTCCTTAACTGCACCTGCTCTTCTTCAGCCTTTTTCCTTTCCTGCTCTATCTCTTCAAGCTTTCTCTTCCGGTCCTCCTCAAAATCGGCTTTCATCTTCTCTATCTCTTCGGCTGCTTTCTTTTTGTCTTCCTCCAGCTTCTTCTCAAGCTCCTCCTGTTCTTCCTTGAGCTTGTTTCTCAGCTCCTCCCGCTCGGCCTGCGCCTTTTTCTTCTCCTGCTCTATTTTCTCTTCAAGCTCCGCCTTCTCTGCGTTGAACTTCTCCCTCAGCTGCTCCTGTTCGGCCTGCGCCTTTCCGCGTTCCTGCTCTATCTCTTCAAGCTTTATCTTCCGGTCTTCCTCAACCTTGGCTCTCATCTTCTCAATCTCTTCAGCCACCTTCTTCTTCTCTTCGGCAAATTCTTCTTGCACTCTTTCAAGCTCTTCCCTGTTTTTTTCCATTTGAACCTCTACTACTCTTTCCGCCTCTTCCTTTTTCCTGGCAATCTCCTCCTCAAGTGCTTTTCTTTCCCCTGCCATCTCATTCAGCATATCTTTCCGCTCTTTGGCAACAGAGATGCGAAGCTCGTTGTTATCAGCATTTAATTTGTCTATATTCTTTGACAGCTCATCATTTTTCGATTTCAAGCTGTCGCTTTCTTCGGTAAGTTTTGTTTTATTATACTTCAGGGTCTCCAGTGAAATTGACAGGTTCTTTATCTTGTCAACAACAAAAACCTTTTTCTCATCCAGTATCTCTTTTTGAGCAGACGCTATATCAAACTGCTCAATCCCGCTCTCTAATTCCGCCTCCAGCTTTTCCCAGTCAACCGGCTTTTCAAAATATTTTATTATGTCGCCCGCGTTCATCGCTTCTATGGCCACACTTAAATCCGTGTATCCCGTAAGCAGGTAAACAGGCATACCCTCATATTTTTTTCTTACCTCAGCGGCAAACTCAAGCCCATTCATTCCGGGCATCCTTTGATCGGTGACCACAAGGCATATGTCAGGATTTTCCTCAAGCACTTCCAGGGCCCTTTTGCCGCTGTTTGCCGTGTAAACATTGTATTTCCTGCTAAGAAGCCTCGAAAAAGCATCAGTTATGTCGTCTTCATCATCTACGTTCAGAATTGAATCCTTGCCGCCTTTCTTTACCCTGTCTTTTTTCTTGAATTCTTCGGAGACCTGCATGGTTGCCTCTTTTTCCGATTCCTTTGTAATTTCAAGCTCCATCAGGGCATCATCAATCTCCTCTTTCTCTTTTAAAATCTCGTCATAGTCCACCTGCAGATTATCAAGACTGCCTTTGAACTCATCTCTCTCCTTTTCAACCCTGTCAATATCACGTTTTTTAAGCTCTTCAAGCTCCCCGCTCTTTTCCTTTAAACCCTTGATCACCTTTTCCTTTTCCTGGATCCGCTTCTTGTGTCCGCTGGCTTCCTCAATAGCAGAGCTCATCTTCTTAAAGCTCTCAGCTTCAACATCCTTTATCTTTGACAATTGTGCCTCTAACTGCTTTTTAAGCTTTTCAGCCTCTCTTGCTTTGTCAAGGATGGTCTCAAGCTTTGTATATGCAGGAGAGGCATTCTTGCCAGACATGTATCCCTTTACAGTGTAGTAATCCACTATCTTGGTATTGATGGCATTTATAAGCTCGGGATAATTTAC
>Ga0233415_10001330_pt1 | contig 10756 bp, 11 predicted proteins | sample Na_anoxic_12_MG_FD_188631 | JGI IMG/M metagenome (GOLD analysis project Ga0233415, IMG submission 188631) | Seawater microbial communities from Saanich Inlet, British Columbia, Canada - Na_anoxic_12_MG | ecosystem: Environmental > Aquatic > Marine > Inlet | place: Canada: British Columbia...
CGCCTCAATCTTCGCGCCCTTCTCCTCGTCCACGACGAGGTCGTGGAAGCCGGCGCTGACGACGGGCGCCAGGGGAGGCGCCGGGGCGGGGGACGCCTGGACGGTGGGCGTGGCCGGGGCGGGAGCGATGGAGCCGACGTAGCCGGCCTCGTAGAAGGCCCGCATGATCGCGTCCTTCTCCCCGGTCTGGACGCAGCCATCGGGCTTCGTCCAGACGAGACGGGTTTCGGGGGAGGTGTCGGGCATCGGTGTCTCCGGTGTGCAGGGCCGGGGACGCTCGCCCCGGGTGACAGCAGCCTCACCCGGCGACCGCGACACGTCAAGCATCTTAGGGGATCTCAATGTTTATGGGTCGGAGTCGGTGCCCGAGAATGCCGACCAGCACGCGATGCGATCTCCCGCGAGATTATTTCTTTCCCTGGAGATCCCCAAACACCCTTGACGGGTCGTTGTTAGAGGGTGATAGAGTGTGCGTGCCCCGGGATGCTCCCGGCGCCGCCCCGGAGCTTCCATGCCGGTCCCCCACGTCCCCTGGCAGCCCTCCCCCGCGCAGCTTCGCCGCATGGCACTGGCCGCGACGGTGCGGACCGCGCCGCACGGTGCGGTGCCCGCGGTGGTGGGGAACGCGCCCGTCGCGGCGAACGCCGCCGGCTGGTCTCCGCATTGGGCGGCGGCGGCGGTGTTCGTCCGCCGCTGGAAGCTCGCTCCCGGGCGCCCCTCCGTGATGCAGGCGGTGCTTGTTGTCGGGGCGCAGGACCCCGGCGAGTCCCGCCCCTGGTGGGGCACCGCCCCTCTCTGTTCCTGGCCCGCGTAGGGCTTCCTCGCGTGCTACCCTCGCCCCCTGACTGATCCCCTCTGGAGCTTCCGTGTCTACTTACTCCGCCTCCCTGCTCGCCAAGATCGCCACCGCTCTCGTCAATGAGCACGACGGCGACGACCTCGACCGCGACGACGCCAAGAAGGCCGCGGCGTCCGTGCGGGACCTCGGCTTCCGCGCCGATGGCGTCGAGATCGATATCTCCGGCTACGGGGACTGGATCGTCTCCCGCGACGGCACCGAACTCGCGGAGGAGCGTGTGGCCCAGGACTTGGAGGAGGAGCCCGAGCTTTTCACGCCGTCGTGGATCCGGCGGTTCTACTCGATGTCGTCCCTCGACCGGCGCATCTACGCCCAGGAGGATGCCGACTCCGCGGCGGAGGGCATGGACGCCGATGATCTGAGCGACGAGATCGGTGAGATCCGGGCGGTGAAGGACGCCGAGGAGGCGCTGGAGGAGGCGGAGGATGATCTGGAGGACGCGCTGGACGACGACGACGATGACGCCATCGAGGACGCCGAGAGCGCCGTGGACGACGCCGAGGCCAAGCTGGCGCGCGCTCGCCTGGACGCGGTGGACGAGGCCCGCGAGGCGTGGGCCGAGAACTACGCCGAGGAGATCGAGGCCGATCTGGAGCGGGATGCGCTCGGCTACTTCACGGAGCGGTTCGGGCCGGACGGCATCCCCGACAACCTCCTCACCCTCGACATCGACGCCGCGGCCGATAACGCCGTCAGCGCGGACGGCGCGGGGCACTTCCTGTCCAGCTACGACGGCAACGAAACCTACGTCACGGTCGAGGGCGAGGACTTCTACTGCTACCGGACCAACTGAGCCGGCCCGGGTCGCCCCCGGTGCTATGCTCACCTCCTGACTGACCCCCGGCCCCGCCGTGCCACGGTTGTGCCTCTTTGACCCAGGAGCCTACGATGGCTGAACTCTACGCGAACCCCTACAGTGGCTCCGGCTTCTACTTCTCCTCGCTCAAGGACTACACGGCGAAGTGCAAGAAGAAGCGCGGCGACTTTGAGCACACGATCATGTTCATCGACGGGGACGACGACGAGCAGCAATTGTTCACCGCCATGAGCGGGCGGGACGGGCTCTACCCCGCCGATCTGGAGGACTACTACGACGTGATCGATATGGAGGACCACGAGAAGGCGGCCCTCTACTGGCTCCTCGACAACCTCAACACGGACCTCACCGACGCCCTGGAGAAGATCGAGGACGTGGGGCTGCGTGAGGGCAGCGCCGAGGACTACGCCTACGATCTCATCGAAGACGTGGGCCTGCCCGGCAACGCGGCGGACTCCTACTTCGACTATGGCCGCTTCGGCCGCGACCTCTCCATCGACGGTTGGCTCGACCCCGACCCCGACGCCTATGACGGGGGCGAGGACGACGAGGACTACATCGAGGAGGAGACCCGCGTGGGCCGCCTCTCCGACGAGGAGTATGGCTACGAGTACGTCGATATGCTGGGCGGCGTCGATCAACTGTCGAAGTGGACGATCTCCGACTACTTCGACCACGCCGCGTTCGCCCGCGACATGGAGATCAACGGCGAGATCGATGCCTTCTCCTTCGCCGGCACCGATTACGTTGTGACCAACGCCTCCGGCGTCTGACCTACCTTTGGAGCTTCCCGTGTCCGGCGTGATCACCCTCCGCCTCGACGGCGACCTCTACTACCTCGATGACGAGAGCGACCCCTGGGAGGCCGCCCGCCACGGCGACGGCGCCCTCGTGTTCTACTTCGGCGCCTACGGGGGTCTGCGGGTGCTGGTCTACCGGAGCAGCGGCTACCAGGGCGTGGAGGACTGCCTGGAGGCCGCCGCCGCGACCATGAAGGACGCGGGCAAGACCGGCCTGTTCACGGACGCTTCCGCGGTCGCGGGGCTTGTCTCGGAAGCCGAGGAGGAGGGCTACGAGGGCGACGACGCCTACGAGCAGGCCACCGCCGATCTCACCTACACCGAGGCAGGCTACCTCACGTCCTACGAGTGGAGCGTGAGCGATATCCACCCCGGCGACGCGGTCTACGGGGCTGGCGTGGCGAAGGCGCTGGAGACGCGCCCCTACCTCGCGGACAACGACGAGTGGCCGGACATCGAGAAGACGTTGGCAACGTCCGGCGCGTCCGAGGCGCGGCAGAAGCGCGCCATGGATGCCGTCGAGGCCGACGAGGGCTGAGCCCCAGCAGCTACGCCAGCAGCTACGCCGGCCGCCACGCCCGACCCTTCGACCCACGCCGCGCCCCCCACCCGGGGGCGCGGCGCAGCGCGTCGTGGATCTGGTCCTCGTCCAGCACCCCGTAGTCCGCCCCCTGCCGGGTGTAGCGGGGCAGGAGGTGCGCGAAGTCCTCCCAGGTCCAGTCCTCGTCCTCCGAGTCCTCGTTGACGAAAGCCCCGTCGTGGCGAAGCTCGTCCAGGGCCTCGACCAGCGCCGCCCGCACGTTGCGCTCCCGGTTCGGGTCGCCTCCGGGGAAGCTCGCGCGAGCGGCGGCGCGGCTCTTGTGCTCGCGGTAGCCGCGGTCGGCCCGGTGCTCGTCGGAGATCGGGACGACGGACCGGCAGCCCGTGACGCCCAGGCCGAACGGCCAGAGCCCCGTGTAGTCGTCGCGCGAGGCCGCGGTGGCGGCCAGGGTCCCGGGGATGGGCGAGGGCGCGTTGGGCCGGAGCGCCTGGAGCGCGTGGCGCAGGACGGCGCGGCCCATGTTCACGGCGACGCCGTTCCCGATCTGGTTGTACTGCGAGGTCTGCGACCCCTTGAACTCGTACCACTGCGGCACGTCTTGGAGCTTCGCGGCTTCACGGACGGTCACCTGACGGAGCTTCGCGGCGTCCTCGTCCACGGGGCAGGCCAGATCCATGCGCCCGGTGTCCTCCAGCGTAGCGATGCGCGCCCGGGGCATCTTCGCCAGCGCCTTCGTGAGCGTCGGCGCGAGGTGGCGCCCGGTGACGGCTGCGCGGCGGCTCTCCCCCTCGCGGAGCGGGTCGTAGAGGGTCCCGCCCGCGTCAAAAGGCTTCTGCTTCGCGATGCGGGCCACGCCCGATCCAGGGGTCCACTCCTCGAATGCCTTGGCGGCCTGCTTCGGCGTGAGCCGGGCCCCGCCGCCGTCCTCGTTGGGGGCGAGCCGGTAGCTCTCCCCGTTCACGCAGCCGTTGCACTCCGCGTTCCGGTTGTTCAGGTAGCGGCAGGTCACAAGCCCGTAGCCCTGGCAGCACCCGCCCTGGAGCCGGGAGTAGGCCGTCGTCCAGGGGCGCATCCGGGGGTCAGCCGGCCGCCCGCCCCGCGGGTCGTAGTGGGTGGCGGGCGGAGGCTGGCGCAGCTTCGCGCCCCAGGGGGCGCCCTTCGGCCAGCAGACCATCCACACGCGCTGGCGGTTCTGCGGGGTCCCGTAGTCGGCCGCGGTGATGGTGTAGATGACGCCCTCGTAGCCGAGGTCTTCGACGGCCTCCCACCACGAACCCGGGATGCGCTGCCCCGGGCGGCCGAGGGCGGGGATGAACGGCTTGTCGAGGATGCCGACCACGTTCTCCAGCATCACGACGCGGGGCTGAAGCTCCGAGATCAAGCGGGTCATGTGCCCCCACAGGTTCCGCGGGTCGTCCGCTCCTCGCGCACCCTCGGCGCCCATGGACCGCGCCGAACTCCAGGGCTGGCAGGGCGGCCCGCCGATGAACAGGTCGAGCCCGTGGGCGGGCGGGTCCACCTCCAGCTTCTCGATGTCGCAGACCGAAATGCTGGGATCGAAGTTGTGTTTCAGCGTCTTCACCGCGTTCTTGTCGATCTCGCAGTGGACGTGAACTTCGATGCCTTCGATGGCGGCGGCGATGGCGAGCAGGCCGCCCCCCGACGAAATCTCGACGGCGTCGGGGACCGGGTGGACCGGGTAGCGGGTGCGGACCCGAGCGGTCGAGGTGCGGTTGCGGCGGGCCATGGATCTACCCCAGGAGGTTCTGCTGCTCAGGCTGCGCGTCGAGCAAGCTCCATCGCGCGGGGAAAGCGTACCCCGGCGTGGGGCTGTACTCCCATCGGATCTTGTCCACCTGGGAGAGCGCCTTGTCCTCCTCCGCCGCCCCCGCCCGCGAGCCGCTGGCCCGGGAGCCCTTGCGGTACTCGACGGGGCGCAGCCCGAGGTCGCGGAGCGCCTTGTACGACGTGCCGTCCTCGCTGGAAAGCTGGTAGGTGACGAACAGGATGGGCATGTTCGGGTTGCCCCGCCGGGTCCTGCCCATGATCCGAATGATGTGGCCCACGAGCTTGCTGGCGGCGCCCTTCACCGACCCGTCGCTCGCCACGCGGGTCAACTCCACGACGTTCCGCTGGTCCACCTTGCGCTTCGCGCTCGTCGGGGAGCGGTTGTCGCGCCACCGCCCGGTGGGGGAGCCCGCGGTCGCGACGGCGACGAGCCGGTCGCCCTTCATGGCGCCGAGGGCGAACATGAGCCCCTTCGGATTGAGGTAGGGGAGGGCGCTGTGGTGCTCCTCGATGAAGCGCCGCGCCGTCTCCTTGTCCACGTTGACCAGCCGGAGCTTGTTCTTGTAGCCCGGAGTGATGGCGGCGAGCCGGTCGCCCAGGATCGCCTTGCTCGCCCACAACGGCAAGATCCCCTCGGTGTCTCGGCCGGAGCGGGGGCGGGCCGGACCCTTGCGGCTCTTGCCTGGATCGATCACGTCGGGGACCGACACGCCGCCCACGCGGTCGCTGCCCTCCATGGCGTATTGCATGGCGGCGATGGCGAGGGCGTCCCGGTCCCGCTCGTCCATCGGCGTCCCGGCGCCGTCGTCGTAGGGCACGCCCAGGAGGTCGGGCAAGGTGAACAGGATCTCGCCGTCCTCCTCCGCCTCCATCGACCGCCCCGCGACGGCCGCATCCCAGGCCCACCGCGTCTCGGCGTGGTTCAGGCTCGCGTCCGCGGCGTCCACGAGGCTCGCGGCGAGCGCGTGGGGGTTCAAGCCGTCCCAGGCGCCGGCCGGCATCGACGGAGCCGGCTTGTGGCCCTTCTCGCCCAGGAGGGGCACGCCCAGGGACGCGAAGTGGTCGAACAGGTCAGTGCCGACGGGGACGACCGGCTCCGGCTCCACCACGACGGGAGCTTGCGGGAGCGTCCCGAACAGGCCCGGCTGTCCGTCGTTGCGTCGAGCCCCGAACAGGCCGACCTGCTGGAACTCGTCCCGGTAGCTCTCGCGGGCCGCCTGCGTGGCGTCCACGGCGTCGTGGAGCCGCCGGGTGGTCCGCACGTCGTAGATGCGCCACGGGGCGTCCGTGGAGCCCGGCGGGTAGGAGTCCTTGACGCGGAGGTAGCCCATGCGCCGGAGCATCGGGACCTGCTCGGCCTCGCCGCGGAGCATGATGCGGTGCAGGGTGCCGACGCCGGAGCGCGCCATGCGGCGGACCATGGCGTCGGCGGCCTGCGGCACCGGGAGCTTCTGTGCGGCCAGGAGCGAAGCCTTGCGATCGTACATCGGCTCCTGCGCGGGGTTCCGCAGGAAGGCGGTCGGTCCGTGGTCGCGGTAGACACGCTCGACGGCGGCCTGCTTGACCTCGGCCGTCTCCTCCATGTGCTGGCGCCGGGCCCAGGCGGACTCCAGGGCGATCACCATGGCGGGGTGCATGTAGAGGGAGATCCCGTCGTAGTCCTCTTGCAGAGCCCCGTCCGGGTCTGCGAGGAAGGCGTCGCGGATCTCGTCGGGGAGCCCGGCTTCGACGGCGATGCGCTTGCGCTGCCGCAGGGTGGTCCAGGCGGACGGCTCGCTGATCTCGTCGGTGTAGTCGCCCAGGGCGTCCCCCCGGCGGTCGCGGGAGCCCTCCGGGTAGGAGCCCCACCGCCCCGCCAGAGCTTCGCCGCGGGCGGCGTCCTGCGCGGCGGTGAGCGGCTTGACGCCCGACGCCCGGCCGACCCCGGCCCGGATGATCACGCTGTCGCCCTGCACGATGGTCGAGGGCGAGCCCCGCCGGATGGCCGAGGCGATGGCGGCGGCGTTGTCGTTGGTGGGCCCGACGCCGAGGAGGTGGACCCGGCGTGGCCGGCGGGAGCGTAGGTAGTGCTCCAGATTCGCCGGGCTGGTCGCGTCCTTCTTCATGGGCAGCGCCGGGACCCAGCGGTCGGACCAGCGCCGGATGCCCAGCGCCTTCGCGGCCTCGTCGTGGAACGCGGGGAGGGCGAGCCCCCCGTACTCGGGGTTGCCCTGCTGGAGCGGGACCAGCACGGTCGCGCCCTTGTCGTGGAGACGGCGGATCGTGGGGGCGTAGCGCCGCATCCGGCGCAACGTCTCCTGCTGGTCGGCCACCTTGTCGGGGGCGACCACGTTGACCAGGGCGGCCTTGCTCGGCCCCACGGCGTCCACGATGCGCTCGTAGATCGCGAGGCGGCCCCGCCAGTCCTTGTCCGTGATCGGGGCCACGTCGAAGGGTCCCCGGGATCCAAAGTCGATCTCCGAGAAGGCGCCGGAGTCGAGGAACACGGGCACGCCCGCCTGGACGGCTTCGATCAGCGCGTCCTGGCAGTCCGTCTTGCACATCACGGACCACGCGAAGCGCCCGCCGCGCGCCTTGTAGTCCTCGCGGCTCTCCCGCGGGTGGAGCTTCTGGTCGCGGAGCCGCAGGACGGCGACGGACACGCCGACGGGCTTGTTCAGGGCGGCGAAGCCCCGGATCTCGCCCGGGTGGTTGGAGCCCGACGCGAAGTGCTGGATCACCACGTCGCCCAGGGCGCGCGGCGTGAACAGGGCAACCTGCCCCGGGGCATCCTCGGCGCCGTTCCGGCGGAAGGTGACCAGGGTGTAGTCGTGCCCGTAGCGTTCGATCTTGCCCGCGTTCCGGCGGCGCTTCTCGGGCATCGGACAGCCCGCTTTGTACCACGCCTTCGTCCGCCGCTGGCTCTCTGGTGGGACGTAGGCCCAGGCGATCAGCCCCAGCAGCCGATTCGTCGGGGTGCCGTCCGGGCGGAACCCGGTGTGGTGCGTGTCGCGGCGCATCTGCGCGAGGTGGCGGGCGATGAACCCAGCCCGACGCTCGGCCCAGGACTGCCCGGAGGTCGCGGGAAGCTCCGCCATCGTCTCCGGGTCGCCCTCCGCCAAGCGGTAGGCATCCACGAAACCGGAGGCGGTCTGCTTCGACGGCTTCGCGCCGCGGGCGACCTCGGCCGCGCCAGCAGCCTCCATGGCGGGGATGGCAGCCTCGACGGCTTCCAGCTTCAGCCAGCGGTCGATCTTGCCGGGACGGCGGGTCATGGGGGCCTCAGTCGTGGTACAGGTCGAGGAAGGAAGCGGACGAGGACACGTCGAACTCCGCCCGATAGGCCGCATCCAGAGCGCGCCGAAGCTCTCGGGCCTCGTCGTCGTCCATGTTCCCCAGCCACATCGCGGGGAGATCGTCCGACCTCCCGACCGCACGGTTCGCCTCGTTCGCGGAGACGTATTGGACCTCGTGAGGCTCGTCCCCGTAGCGTCTGAATCCAAGCACCTGACGGAGTGCTCGTCCGCCGATGCGGCGGCCGTCGTTCCCGTCCACGTTGTAGAGGACGAAGGGGCGGCGTCGGGCGTTTCGTCGGGCCACGGGACTACTCGACGGCGAGGGTCATGTAGGGGTCGCGCTCGGACCAGCCCCCGGCGTTCTCCGAGAAGCCCAGGGAGCGCAGCAGTGCGGCCATGTGGGGGTTCACGACCTCCGGTTCGATGATCACGGTGGCCTCTCGCCAGCCGGCGTCCTGGCGGAAGTGCTCCACGATGTTCTCGACCAGCTTGCGGGCGATGCCCCGGCGGCGCCCCGCGGGGGCGACGACGACGGAGAAGGTCGCGTTGAGGATCGGGTAGCCGTCCTCGTCTTGCTCCTCGCCACCGCGGTAGCCGGCGACGGACGCGCCCAGGATCTCCCCGTCATCGGTCATGCAGACCTCGTGCGGCTCCTCGGCGTTCGACGTGCCGATCTTCATGGACCGGAACAGGTCGTAGGCAGCATCGACCACCTCGCCGTAGTCGAGGTCGCCGGGGAACTCCTCGTCCTCCATCGACTCGCTGATGGACCAGAGGTCGCAGTCCACGGCTACTCCCCGTCGTCGGTCTTGAACAGATCCCGCAGGGTCACGCCATGCGTAGCGTCCATGAGGAGGATCTTGTCGAGGAGAGCCATGGCCAGCAGTTCGGGGGTCTGCTCAATCGCCTCCTCCAGCGACATATCGGGGATGACTGCCATGATCTCGTCTCGGATCAGCAGAAACCACGCGGGCTGTAGGTTCTCCTCGTCGTGGTGGTGGTCTCGGGAGCCGTCGCCCCCGACGTAGGCTTGGCCTTTGACAAGGCGGATCTCGATCCCGTTCTCGCCGCCATACTCCATGTGGGCGTAGCTGCTGCCGCGGGAGGGGCGCTCCTTGATCCAGGGGAGACTGACCTCCACGACTGCCTCGTGGGGACCGAAGCCCTTGGCGGGTGTTGCACGGGCTCCCGAGGGGTAGAAGCGGTAGCCGAAGGTCTCGGCATTCCTACGGATCTTGCGACGGGTCACGCCTGCTCCCCGGCCCCGGCCTTCAGCTTCTTGGACAGGAAGGCGAAGCCGAGGAGGGCGGCCGACGTGCCGAGGAGGACGTTCCGGGTCGTGCCCTCGATCTCCTTCCCCATGACCATCGCCACCGCGAGGGGCGCGACCGGGAGGAGGCAGCCCAGCGTGACGCCGGCCGCGGCCTTGTAGCCCTGCGGGAGCGCGGCCACGCCGTCGCTCACCGCGTTGCCCACCGCCGCACCCATGATGGCCCCGTAGCCGCGGACACCGACCGCGTCCGCGATCTTGTCCTCCAGGGAGACCCCCGCGAGGGTCATCGCGATCAGTAGCCCGTTGTCGATGATGCCGAACTGGAGGCTCTTCTGGAAGGAATCGTCCTCCAGATAGTCCTCGCGGAACCCCCCGTAGGCGGGCGGGGCCATGCCGTAGCCCGGCTGCTGGTAGCCGATGGGGTAGGGATAGCCGGTCGCCCCCTGCTGGTAGTAGGCGGCCTGCTGCTGCTCGTAATCGGCGTGGGACACGGGGGCTCCGGGTAGGGCACTCGCGCGATCCTACCACGCGAGCAGGCCACCGGCACCGCTACGCCGGGTCGCCCAGGAAGTGGAGAGCCCGGGTGCCGGCGACCTGCGCCACGAGCGCCGCCACCGCCTGCTCAGGGAAGTCGAATGGCCCCTGTGTCACAACGACACCCGCGCCGGCCGCCTGGACGTGGACGACCACCCAATCCTCCCCGAACAGCCCGCAGCCGAGATCGGACCCGTGGATGCGGAAACCAGCGAAGCCCTCGCAGGAAAGTTCGTGCAGGAGGGGCTTGCCGCCCAACACCTCCCGCCACACGTTGAGCGTGGCGGCGCGGACAGGGAGGATCGATCGCTTCTGCTCGTCGTTCATCTTGACACCGGGGATGGGGGCACTTACGTTAGAGGTACGGAATCGCGGTGTGTGTCGCGGGCTTCGTGTGTGTCAGTTTCGTGTGTGGCGGCCCTGGGGGGAGTGTTCCCCCAGGGTCGTTTCGCGTCAGGGGGGAGTGTTCTTCCGCTTGGCCCGCTCCTTCTTCGCCTTCCTCGGCTTCTTCTCGCGGAAGGGTGCGGTGCGTCGGTCGATGGGGATCTCGGCTGCGCCCAGGCCGGCGACGTTGACCTCGACCTGCGCATCCTCGGGGTGAGGGCGCCGGACTTTGAAGTCCCCGAACGACGCCCGCCGCATGAGGGCGCCCCGTCCGATTCCCCGCCGCTGCGCCTCGGCGGTGATCGCGTCGTATTCCTCGACGGTGAGGTTGCACGACACCGTCTTCGGGCGGGTCAGCCGGCCGCGCACCTTCCGGGGGGCGGCCGACGTTCCATTCTGAGACGCGGGTGTCTTCTTCTGAGACACGGGTGTCTTCCGGGGAGTCTTCCGCGGGGGCCTCGTGGGCGCCTTCTTCGGGTCCTCTT
>Ga0233415_10001332_pt1 | contig 10741 bp, 5 predicted proteins | sample Na_anoxic_12_MG_FD_188631 | JGI IMG/M metagenome (GOLD analysis project Ga0233415, IMG submission 188631) | Seawater microbial communities from Saanich Inlet, British Columbia, Canada - Na_anoxic_12_MG | ecosystem: Environmental > Aquatic > Marine > Inlet | place: Canada: British Columbia...
CAAGTTTGGCCACCGGGGGCTCAATCAGCCGGTCAAGGATCTCAAGACGGGGCGCATCGAGGTCACGACCCAGAATCACGGCTTCTGCGTCGACGCCGACTCGCTGAAAGACAAGTGCGAGCTGACGCACCTTCACTTGAACGACGACACATGCGAAGGGATCGAGCACGTCGAGACGGGCGCGTTCAGCGTTCAGTATCACCCCGAAGCCGCTGCGGGTCCGCACGATTCACGCTACCTCTTCCGGCGCTTCACCGATGCCATCGCCCGAGCACGCAGCTGACCTCGACCGCGTGCTTTCGCGTGCCGCGGAGGAATGCGAATCCAAACAGGGCGTTTGGTTCGGCGACGGCCTGCCGCAGGCCGTGCGAAGTGCCATCGAGGCCCTCGCCCAAACGACTGCTCAAGAGCCCGCGGAGCTTGTGTTGATCGAAGTGAGCGCCGTCTCCCCACAAGGACGAGCGAGCACCGACGCGGACCCTCCCGGGTTGGAGTGCCCGGTAGTCGGCCTAAGCACCTCCGGCCTAGACGACCTCGACTCGCTCGTCGGGTCTCCGTGCGACAACGGGATCCAAATCACCCGCCTCATCTGCCCAGTCGCGGTCTTCGACTTCACCCCAGACGGCATCCGCGTCCGGGAAGTCCGCCACGGCCTAACCGCCGCCGACCTGCAAGAGAAGCTCGACACCACCCTCTGGGCGGGTCCCGATCTCAAAGAGCTGGGCACGCACTAACGCTGCCCCCCAAACCCGAAGACCGCTAGCCGCGGTCTGGGGACGCTCTATGGCCCACTATCGATCAAACTCACGGGTCAGCACTTGCCCGGTGTGGCTCCGCTTGCGCTTCGCAATGGTCTCGGGCGTGCCTTGGGCGATGACTCGGCCGCCGTGGATGCCGCCTTCGGGGCCTAGGTCGATGACCCAGTCGGATGCGAGCATCACGTCGGGGTGGTGCTCGATGACTGCGACGGTGTCGCCTCGCTCCACCAACCGATCGAGGACGCCAAGGAGGCGGTCGACGTCGTCGCGGTGGAGCCCCGTCGTCGGCTCGTCCATCACGTATAGGGTGGGTCCGGTGTTGAGGCCGGCGGCTAGCTCGGAGACGAGCTTGATTCGCTGCGCTTCTCCGCCACTGAGCGTGTTCGAGGGCTGGCCGAGGTGCAGGTATCCCAAGCCGAGCTCGTCGAGGAGCTCCAACGGCTGACGAATCGTCTTCACGGGCGAGAACACTTCAACCGCTTCAGCGACCTCGAGCTCGAGCAGCTCGCCAGCGTTGAGGCCTTGCCAACGGACCGAGAGCGTCTCTTGGGTGAAGCGCATCCCGTTGCAGGTCTCACACGGCACGTCGACGTCGGGGAGGAACGCCATCTCCACGTGAATCGAGCCCTGCCCTTTGCACTCGGGGCACCGGCCTTGCTCGACGTTGAACGAAAAGCGGCTCGCCGTGTAGCCGCGCGCACGCGCTTCGGGCGTCCCCGCCAGCAGTTGCCTCACCGTGTTCCAGATGCCGATGTACGTCGCCGGCACCGATCGCGGCGTGCGTCCAATTGGGCTCTGGTCGATTTCGATCGCGCGCTTCAACGATTTGAAACCTTTGATCTTCTTGAACTCCCCAGCGGGCGAATCGTTGACCATCCCGAGCGCCTCACGGGTTGCACGCAGCAACACCTCGCGAACCAACGAGCTCTTTCCCGAACCGCTGACGCCGGTCACTGCCACGAAGCGCTCGAGCGGGAACCGTACGTCGACGTTCTCGAGGTTGTGGTGGTTGACCCCGGTAAGCTCCAACCAGGAAACCCCTCGCGTTGGGCGGCGTTTCGTGGGCACCTTCGGTGGCCGCTCGAGGGCCGCAGCGGTGACAGAGCCCTTCATCTTGCGTAGCGCACCTTGCGACAAAACCCTCCCGCCGTGCTTGCCGCCGCCAGGCCCCACGTCGATCACATGATCGGCGGCGCGAATGGTGTCGGCGTCGTGCTCCACGACCAACACCGAGTTGCCTCGATCGACGAGCCCTCGCAGCGCACCGAGTAGGCGTCCAGTGTCGCGCGGGTGCAGGCCAATGGTGGGTTCGTCGAGCACATACAACACGCCCGTGAGCCCGCTCCCGAGTTGCGCCGCAAGCCGCACCCGCTGCATCTCGCCGCCACTCAACGTGTTGGCCGCGCGCCCGAGGCCGAGGTAGCCCAAGCCGACCTCTTCGAGGAACGAAAGCCGCCGCAGCGCTTCATGGAGCGGCGTCTTGGCGATGGTGGCGTCACGTCCATCGAGGGTGAACTCTTGAAGCGTCTCGACCGCCTCCGAGACGCTTTGATCGAAAAGCGTCGTGATCGACATCTCGTCGACCGTGACTCCGCGGGCTAGCGGCGAGAGCCGGGTCTGGTCGCACTGGTCACACAGGCGTTTTTCGACCGCGCGCTTGCGCCGCCGTCCGCGCCAGCTCTTCTTGATAATCTCGCCGCGCCCCTCGCACGCAGGACACTGGCCGTGCCGCGTGTTGAAGGAGAAGAACCTCGGGTCGAGCTCCGGATACCCGCGGCCGCAGCTTGGGCACGCCTGCTTGCTCGAGAGCTGCATCTCATCGTCGCTGCCGATTGCCCAGGCGGCCCCGTCGCCCACCTTCAAGGCCCTTTCGAGTAGGGCCAACAGCTCGGCGCTCTTAGCCGAGACGCAGCCCACCACGAGCTCCACGTCGTGCTCGGTGTAGCGGTCGAGCTTCATGCCGGCCTCGAGCCTCTGGAGCTCGCCATCGATGCGCGCCTCGGTGAAGCCATCCTTCATGGCCTTCTTGAGCAGCTCGCGGTGAATGCCCTTTCGGCCGCGGACCACCGGCGCGAGCAGCGTCACCTTCTTTGCGCCAAAGCGTCGCTTCACATCGCCGACCAACTGCGCCGCCGGGCGTGCCGCGATCGGCACCTCACACTCCACGCAATGCAGCACGCCGATGCGGGCCCAGATCAAGCGCAGGTAGTGGGAAACTTCAGTCACGGTAGCGACTGTCGAGTTGGCCCCCGCTCGCGTCATCCGCTGTTCGAGCGACACACTTGGGGGAACCCCGACGACCTGGTCGACCGCTGGCCTCGGAAGCTGCGGCATGTATTGCCGCGCATAAGGCGACAGCGTCTCCAAATACCGGCGCTGTCCTTCGGCAAACAGCACGTCGAACGCCAAGGTGCTCTTGCCGCTTCCGCTCGGCCCAGTGAGCACGACGAGCTGCTCGCGCGGGATGTGCACCGTGACGTCTTTGAGGTTGTGCTCACGAGCGCCAGCAATTCGGATTTCTCGAAGCGGTGCATCGGTCGCCTTGCTCTTCTTGCGGTGGGCGGCGCGCTTGCCTTTGTCTGACTTGCCAATCGCGCGCGCAAGATACGGGGCCGTCTGAGACGCCTTTCGTTTCGCCACCGTTTCGGGCGACCCGTCTGCGACGATTCGGCCGCCTCCCGCACCTGCGCCCGGTCCGAGATCGATCACGTGGTCCGCGTGCGCCGCGACGTGCATGTCGTGCTCGACCACGATGACGGTGTCGCCACGCTCGACCAAATCATCGAGGACCTTCATCAAAGGCTCGACGTCGTTGGCGTGCAGTCCGGCTGTCGGCTCGTCGAATACCAAGAGCGAGCCTGGCGTGGCCCGCAAGAGAGCTTCGGAAAGCTTGAGCCGCTGCGCCTCTCCGCCGGACAGCGTATTGAGGGGCTGCCCCAAACGAAGGTAACCGAGTCCGACGTCCAGCAGGGGCCTCAGCGTCCGTGAAAGGATCGCGTCGTCGACGAAATGCTCGGCCGCTTGGTGGGCCGTCAGCTCGAGGACGTCGGCGATGTTGAGGCCCACGTACTCCACATCGAGCACCGGCCCGACGAACCGCCGACCCTGACACTCGGGACAGCTGAAGACGACATCGGCCAAGAACTGCATCTCGACCGTCTCCGCGCCGTCGCCCCGGCAGGCCTCGCAGCGGCCGCCTGCAACGTTGAAGGAGAAGAACCCGGGCTTGTAGCCACGCTCTTTCGCGAGCGGCTGTTGGGTGAAGCGTTTTCTAAATGCCTCCCAAATCTTCAAATATGTCGCGGCGTTCCCGCGTGAAGTTCGGCCAAGGGGAGCTTGATCCACCCCCACCACGCCCTGGAGTGATTCGAACCCTGTCACACTGTCGTGGTCGAGCGGCGCCCCCTCTGACTTCACACCGAGCTGGCGTTGAATGGCAGGCAGCAACGTCTCGAGGACCAGGCTGCTCTTCCCCGAACCGCTGACGCCGGTCACGCAGGTCATCACCCCGAGCGGGAACGAGGCATCGACCGAGCGGAGGTTGTGCCCGGATGCACCGGTCACGTCGATCCACCCCTTGGCCTGCCGACGCGCACGAGACACGCCCCCGTTGGATTTGAGCGCAGCGCCCGTTGCGGTCTTCGCTTTGCGCAGAGCGGTCGGGGTGCCGTCGAAGACAATCTGCCCGCCGTTCTCGCCAGCCCCTGGACCAAGCTCGATCACACGGTCGGCCCCGAGGATCATCGCTGGGTCATGCTCGACGACGACGGCGATGTTCTCGTCCTTCGACAAGGCCCGGACGACCCCGAGCAACCGCTCCACATCCCGCGGGTGCAACCCTACCGTCGGCTCGTCGAGTACGAACATCGCGCCGTTGAGCGTGGCGCCCAAGGCGCTCGTTAGCGCGACCCGCTGGGTTTCCCCTCCCGAGAGCGTTCGAGACGTGCGATCCAAAGAAAGGTAGCCGAGACCGACATCGTGCAACGCGCGAAGCCGCCCGATCGCCTCGCGCCACAGTAGCGCGGCCCCGGCATCGCCCGTGAACCGATTCTCCTGCTTCTCCAAGAACGACAGCGCGTCCGACGCCGGCAGTGCATAGAGCTCGGGAACGCTGAGCCCGTCGATGTGCCAAGCGAGCGCTTCAGATTTGAGGCGCGTGCCATCGCAGTCTCCGCACCTCTCGTACTTTCGATAACGGGAGAGAAAGACGCGAACGTGCATCTTGTACGCTCGCGACTCCATCCACTTGAACCAGCTGCGAATCCCCCACCAACCCTTGGGGTAGCCCACGTCGTCGCCTTCGATGAGCCAGTCGAGCTGACCGGGGGTCCACTCGCGCAGTGGCTTGTCGAGCGGGATGGCGGCCTTCTTTGCGTTTTTCTTGAGCTCGCGCCGCTCCCAGGTGGTTGCCTTGCCTTGCCATGCGCGAATGGCGCCGTCGTCGGGGGACAGATCATAGTTGGGAATCACCCTATCGAGGTCGATCTCGATCGTGCGCCCGAAGCCACGGCACGTCTCGCATGCGCCGATGGGGCTGTTGAAGCTGAAGAGCCCGGGCGTCGCTCGACGAAAGGACCGGTCGCAGGCCGGGCAGTGAAGCCCCTCGGAGAAGCCGAGCTCAGCGCCCCCGGCGGACCACACCGTCGCCCGGCCGGCGCCCCGCCGCATGGCGTCTTCGAGGGCCTCGACCAAGCGCGCCTGATCTCGTGGACGCGCGACAGTCCGGTCGGCCACCACGTCGAGGTGCGTGCTTCGACCATTCGTCACATCGCTGGGCGGAACCTCATCGAGGTCGCGGACCTTCCCTTTGACCCGGACGCGCCGGTAGCCTTCACGCAGCAAGCCCTCGCGGACGCCGATGAAGTGCTCTTTGTCAGCCACGGCAACCGGATAGGTCACCAGCAACTTCTCCCCGGCAAGCTCGCTCATCACGCTTTGCGCTGCGCGCGTCGGAGCATCCCGGTGCACCAGCTCTCCGCATCCAGGACAATAGAGCTCAGCCGCGTGGGCCCACAGATGCTTCGCGTAGTCCGCAATCTCGGTCATCGTTCCGACGGTCGATCGGCTGGTCCGCACCGGTGCTTGGCGGTCGACTGCGATGCCCACTGGCACCGGGTCGAGCTCGTCGACCGGAGGCCTGGAAAGTCGCTCTAGGAACTGTCGCGCGTACGCGCTAAAGCTTTCGACGTAGCGGCGTTGGCCCTCCGCGTAGAGGGTTCGAAAGGCCAGCGACGACTTGCCCGCGCCCGAAGGTCCCACGATCGCGAGGTACGTGCCCGGCGCGATATCGAGGTCGATCGAACGAAGGTTGTGCGTGCGCGCGCCGCGTAACTTAGTGGGCTGCATGGGCGAGACGGGTATCTGTAGGATGGCGGGCGGCGATGTCCAGTCAGGAAAGGCGCCCCACTAGGACCCAGGGGGTTATCGACGTCCCCAGCGCCTGCGCAGCACCCACGTAGCCCCCAAAAGCAGGACCGTGAGCAGGATGAACCACGGATTGGACAGCGGTTCCTTCGAGACGAGCCCTACCGCCCGCCGACTCGTCGCCGCGAGCTCCGAGAGCGCGGGGACGTCTGCCGTGCCGAGGAATACGCGGCCTCCCGACTGCTCGGCGACGGCCTGGAGTTGTTCGGGCATGGCCTCGAGGTCGGCGAGCTCGTCGCCGCTCGCCTCGACGATGAACACCTCCCGCGCGACCTCCTCGCCGTGGACCGAGGCGACGGCTTCGTACGCTCCCGGCTCGCTGGGTGCCCGAAGTGTGGCCTGGAGCTGTCCATCCTGGTCGGTGCGGACGACCGCGACGCCTTTCTCGTCGACCGCCGGTTGAACATGCAGCTCCACCGCCACCCGCTTCATCGGCCGATAGCTCTCATCTCGGAGCCGGCCCGAGACTACGAGCTCTCCTCCGACCCCGTATCGCTCTCTGTCGGTTGAGATCCTCGCTGGCTCCAAGAGAGGATCGCGCGTGAGCCAGCGAATCATCCGGTCCCAGAACAGCTCATACTCGTCGGAGCCGACCGTGGTGTCGTCCGCGGCGAAGCGCCATCGCCAGGATGCGTCCGTCGTCATCGCAGCGACGCGCCCTCTGCCGGACTCGCCAACGACGAGAATCGGAAGCGGCGCACCGTTGCTGATGCGCGCTCGCGGATGGTGCAGCAGGACCTGTCCTCCCTCTTTGACTGCGCTCACCATGTTGGCTCCGTGCAAGGCAGGGAGCGAGCGCCACGTTTGCCTCGTGAGGGCGGGATCAGGGCCCAGCGCCACGATCGGATGCCGCGCCAGCTTCTTGCTCACCTCGGTCCGATAGCTCCCCTTGACCACGCCAGGCGCTCGGAGCTTCACGGGCAAAATTTCTTCGATGGCCGTTCCCGCATAGCGGCCCTCGGCGAACGATCGATCGCCGCCAATCATGACAAAGGAGCCGCCACGCTGCACGTAGTCCCGGATGCGCGGCAGGTAGGTCTGCATCTCATATGGCGCGTAGTCGAAGTTCTGGAAAATCACGACGTCGAAGCTTCCGAGGTGTTCGCGAAAGAGCTCGTCGGTCGGAAATGGAATCAACGCCAGCTCGTTGGTCGGCGCTGCGGTCAGGTCGGATGCGGCGCGCAAAATGAAGAACGACACCAAGTCGACAGAACCGTCGCGCTTGAGGAAGTCTCGGAGGAATCGAACGTCCCATCCGGGTCGCCCGGCCACGAGCAACGCGCGCAGCCGCTCTCGACCGACCTGCAAGAGCGCAGCGCGGTCGTTGTTCTCTGGAACCTCGTCGTTGGAAGCCGCGGGAATCAACAGCCGGTAGAGAGCGCGCCCCGTGCGCCGCGGGGTCACCTCGAAGGCGACGGCGCCCCTGCCGCTCTCGTCGAGGGCGGCGACGGTTTCCTGCTCGAGGCGGCTCTCGTGCCAGAGCTGAACGCGAAGCTCTGCGCCTCGCAAGTCACCGACCGCGCGCACTTCCGCGCGGATCAACGCGGGGACGCCCACGTACGCGGTGGTGTCGGCGTGCAACGACAGGATCGCTTGGTCATCGAGCGGGTCGTCTCCGCCGACGACGACGGCATGAATCGCTGGCCCCCCCGAATCGAGCGCGAGGGTGTCGGCTCGGAAACTCGCGTCGGCCCCGTCAGTGACCACGACGAGTGATCCGAGCTCCTGGTCGGCGCCCTTCCCTAGAACGTAGTTCAGCGCCTCACGAATGTTGGTCTCGTCGTCCGACGGCTCGTAGCTTTCCCCAAGGTCGTTCCACATCGCCCCGCGCGTACTGGAACCGAAGAGGTAGACCATCGGGTTGATCCGGGCGTCTTCCTGCCATTCGTCGATCAACGCGCGGACGGCGTCACTTCGAGGGCCACTCGCCCCAGAGAGGGTCATGCTTCGTGAGCTGTCGAGGAGGATGCCGGTGCCACCGGCCACCTCCTCGAAGGTCTCCCGCACCAGCGTGATCTGGAGCGCCAGAAGGTACACCGCCAAGATGCCGAACCCACCGAGCGCGGCTAGCGTGAACCGCCGCCATCGGGCGCCTTCGCCGCGAATCGATCGAAGCTCGATGAGCCACAGCGCTAACAAGGCGAGCCCCACTACCCACGCGGTCGTGTTTCCCCCCAGAATCCCGATCTGCCACTGCCAATCTCCCACGCGCAAACCTCAGTGGTCCAAACCTCGTCGCCGCATGATGAACGGCGCGTGCACTTGGTCGTCTTTGTAGTCGGTACACAGCGCGTAGAGCACGAGGTTCACCCCCAAACGGATCGCTTGTTCGCGCTGTCCTTCGCCGCCCGGCACGACGGCCTGACTCCATGCCCCGAGCTTGTCGCGCTGAAACGCGCCGCCGAGGTCGTGGCGCGAGTACACGATGGCAATGCGATCACCGTACGTGATGCCCTCGAGAAACGCGGGACCCTGCACGCGTCCCACCGGCTTTCGCAGAAGGTAGAACGAACGATAGATCGTATGATCCGGGGAGATTGGTTTCAGCGGAAGCGCCGGGAATGCGCGAAGGAGCTCGCGGCGAACCGCTCGATCGAAGCCCTCTGCGCCGGCCGTCGCGTCGTCGATCAAGATGAACCCGCCACGATGGATGTACTTACGAAGGCCTTCGATCGCTTCCTCGCTCAGCGGAGGAAACTCTTCGCTTCCTCGCCAGTACACGAACGGACTTCGAAAGAGCGAGGGCTTGTCGAGCCTCGCGCGTCCCGGCTCGAGGATGGGCTCGACGCTCGATCGTTTGCGCACCTCCCACGCGAGCCGTTCGGTCACGTTGCGGGCGCCGGCGGTGCCCTTGCCCGCATCGAGGGAGACGATCTCCACGGAGGTCGCATCGCCGAACGCAGCCGCACGGTGAGCGGGTAACACTGAAAGGCAGGCCAGTACCATCAACAGGCGACCCCACCGCACCCCGACCACGCCCGCCATGGGCACAGGAGTACCAATCGTACGACAAAGCGCAAGCCGGGTTGACGCCGGCGGTGTTCACGACGAGAGTTGCGCCGTGTCGAGGGGCCCACTTCGCGCGTGTGCCGCGTTCGCATTGCTTGCATTCGGGCTCGGTTGCCAAAGCAACGCCGAGCCGACCGAGCCCGTGTCGCCCGGCGAAGCCCCGAACGACGCGAGTCCTCCCCTGCTTTCGCGGACACGCCCATTGATGAGCACGGTGTTCCGCATCCAGGTCGACTCGCCACCAGGGAACGCAGAGAACGTGATCCGTCAGGCTTTCGAGGAAGTCGAGCGCCTCGAGACGGTGCTCTCCGAATGGCGTGACGACAGCGACATCTCGAAGGTGAATAAGCTCGCCGGGAAGAAGTCGGTGAAGGTTGGCGACGACACACTGCGGGTGGTGGATGCGGGCGTCGATGTGTCGATGTGGTCGAGGGGCGCCTTTGATCTTTCGTGGGCAGCGCTCTGGGGCCTCTACGATTTTCGGCCCGACTCGATCAAGATCCCAACCCCGGAAGAGATCAAGCCGCGGCTCGGTTTGATCGACTACAAGAACATTCGCGTCAGCAAGAAGTACAAGACGGTGTTCTTGAAGAAGCGGGGGATGGTGATTGGAACCGGCGGCATCGCCAAGGGCTACGCCCTGGACCACGCGGGCGCGATTCTTCGAGGTGGCGGCGTCGAGAGCTACATGATTTTCGGCGGCGGCCAAGTACAAGTCCACGGCGAACGGGACGGCCGCCCGTGGCGCGTTGGCATCCAGCACCCCCGTGACCCGAGCAGCTATTTCGCGGCCCTAGAGTCCACGGGAGCGTCTTTTTCGACCTCCGGCGACTACGAACACGCAGTTTTCGACGGCGCGGGGAAGCGCTGGCACCACATCATCGACACCAAGACCGGCCTCCCCGCCGACAAATCGCTCTCGGTGACGATTATGACGTCCGAGGGCATCTACGCCGATGCGTTGAGCACGGCCGCGTTCGTGCTGGGGCCGGAGAAGGCCCTCAAAATGCTGAGGCGAATCGCGTACCCGGCCGAAGCGGTGATCGTGGGTTCCGACTGCAAGGTCTATATGACGCCGAAAGCCAAGCAGCAGATTCGGTTGAATGTGGAGCTCGTCGACGGACGGCTGCCGAATTGCAAGCCGTAGGGACGACCCGCGACGCCTTATGCGCGCTCTTCGATCGGCACGAACGTGCGGTCCGCTTCGCCCACCCAAATCTGGCTCGGGCGGAAGATACGATTGCCTTCGAGCTGTTCGAGCAAGTGTGCCAGCCATCCGGCGATGCGTGAAATCGCGAAAATTGGGGTGAACAAATCGGCAGGGATGCCGAGCTTTTGGTAGACGATGCCGCTGTAGAAGTCGACGTTCGGGTAGATGCCTTTGCCGCCCACCAGGTCTGTCATCTGCCTCTCGAGCTCGACGGCCAAATCGTAGTCGGGCGTGCTGCCAAACTTCGCGAACAGTTGAGTCGCGAGCTCCTGCAAGATCGTCGCGCGCGGGTCCTTGACCTTGTAGACGCGGTGCCCGAAGCCCATGACCTTTTCTTTGC
>Ga0233415_10001335_pt1 | contig 10719 bp, 16 predicted proteins | sample Na_anoxic_12_MG_FD_188631 | JGI IMG/M metagenome (GOLD analysis project Ga0233415, IMG submission 188631) | Seawater microbial communities from Saanich Inlet, British Columbia, Canada - Na_anoxic_12_MG | ecosystem: Environmental > Aquatic > Marine > Inlet | place: Canada: British Columbia...
CGATCTCTATCTTCATTGATTGTTACGTATAGGTTTCCTTTACCTTGTTTATATTCTAGTCTATATGTTCCTCCATGAAGATTGAAGGGTCTTTCTGCCTTACCTTTAGGTAAGAGTTTTGGTTCTGCTTTATTATCCTTTTTTGATTCGAAAATGATGATGCTTTCCATCTTTGGATTGGGACGATAAAGCGTAAGCCCCTTGCAGCCCTTATCATACGCATAGAGATACAAATCCTTGAAGTCTTGGTAGCTATAGCTCTCTGGCACGTTGATCGTCTTACTAATAGATTGGTCAATATACTCTTGAAACTTAGCTTGAACTTCAATGTGCGTCTTTGGATGAATGTCTCCAAGTTCCTCGAAATCGCTTGTGTCTATGCCGTTCTCTTTCATCCATCTATAGGCGTAATCTACAACAAATTCCTCATTCGTTTCGCCCGTCTTATGATCTAAGACATTGCGGCTATACTCTTTCTGCCATACGGGTTCTATACTACTGCTTATACAGTTAGCTTCTATGGCTATCGTTCCCGTTGGCGCAATACTGAGTAAGTGACTATTACGTATGCCATGCTCTTGAATGCCTTCTCTTATGTCTTTGGGGAGAGTTTTAATAAACTTGCTTTCCATGTACTTCTCTGGATCGAAAAGTGGGAAAGGTCCATGCTCCTTAGCTAACTCAATACTTGTTCTGTAGGCTGTATCTCTGATAATGAGCATGATTTCATCAATAAAATTCATGCACTCTTCGGAGCCATACTTCATGCCAAGCATATTGAGTACACTACCAAAGCCCATAACACCTGCGCCTATGCGCCTCTTTGATAAGGCTTCTTCCTTCTGTGCTTCTAAAGGATAGATAGCTTCATCAATAACGGCATCTAATAGTTTTACTCCTGTTTGGACGGCCATTCGAAGTTCGTCAACGTCAAAATACCAAATGCGCTCTTCATCGTCCCAACGTACAAACATGGGCAAGCCCACGCTTCCTAGATCACACGCGCCATACTTCGGCAAAGGGACTTCGCCGCATGGATTAGTTCCGTTAATATGTTCGCAATACCACAAGTTGTTAAGTTGATTGATTCGATCCAAGAACACGACTCCTGGCTCTGCGAAGTCATACGCATTGCGCGATATCCTATCCATGACTTCACTTGCTTTAACAGTTTCATATTTTTCTCCATTGAATTCAAAGGTCCAATTCTGATCCTGCTTAAGTCTCTGCATGAATTTATCCATCAAGTCAACACTTACATTAAACTGGGTGAATCGCTCGTTCTCCTTACCACGCTTTGCTTCAATGAACTTAAAGATATCTGGATGCTGCACAGTCATGATGCCCATCTGTGCGCCTCGACCACCACCACCGCGAACCACTGTCTTTGTCATTGTGTCATAGATATCCATGAATGATAGAGGCCCACTACTCTGACCGCTTTCACCTACTTTGGCTTCGGCTGGTCTTAGGGTACTGAAATTATAGCCAACGCCCCCACCAAATTTCTGCGTTACGGCTGATTCGCTCAATACTCTAAAAATATCTTCCATGCTATCATCGATATCGTCCATCATATAACAATTAAAAGCGGTTACATTCTTGTTCGATCCAATAGCAGATTGAATGCGTCCCGCTGGTACAAACTTGAATGAGCTTAGTTGCTCGAACTCAAGGCTATGCTCTATGCGTAGCTTGGGCATCAACGTTCCTAGTATTCTATTCCACATATCCTCAATGGTGTTGTCCTCATCTGCTTTATACTTGCTTCTCCATATATCTTCAGAAAAACTATTGTTGAAATAATTACTCACTTGATATCCTTTCTAATTTCGAAAAAAGAAAGCAACAGCCTCTCACACGGAATGCAGAAAGGGCATTGCTTTACTTCAGGTTTCATATCTGTTTGAACTTCGTAGCCACACTTAGGGCATCGATACCGACTTACTTCTTTTCGTCCTTGATTCGCTTTTTGCACAATCTTCTCCAAAACTTTGATTTTGTTCGTTTCTTAGCAACCTTTATTTGTGCGTGTCCATTGGTATCTTGTTTGCTCAATTAGCCCTCCAAGATTTGTTTCTTTGGATACTCAATGATTTCTGTTGTGCTAGTGATAGCGTCTTGCTTAACCATTTCATCGATTAGTTTCTGTGCTGCTTCTAATGTACGACTCATATCATCAAGGGTGATCCAATTCTTGCCCCACTTGGTTTGAGCATAGTAATTAACGTTATCGCCATGCGTAACCTTTTCAATTCTATACTGAGGTAACCCTGCCGTGAATAGTTTTTCCATAACTTACTCCATTTCATAATTAACGTATAAAACGAACATAAAATCTGTTCTACACTTCGAGCATCGTGCCTTGTAATCAAACTTTGCTATGATTGATTTCTTTGTGTCACCAATCAGAGCTGACGGTCCAGTAAGCTTTGTGTTCTTGCTTCTCATTGCCAGCCATTGACGTTCGCACTTTGGGCAAGTCACTTTGAACTTGCTTATTTGAGACTGCTTGATGCTGTAGTTTTTTACGCTCATAACGACCTTTTAATTCGAATTTATCATTGTATCTAAACTGAATGTGATGAGCATCCTTACAACAAATAGCTTCGAAGGAAACTCCTTGAGAGGGTTCGCAAGAACACCACTCCAACAAATGTTTGCATCTTCTACATTGTGTATCGTCTATTAGCTCATCGAAGTGATATATTTTGTTCTTACGTGGGATCATTATGCCTCTCTTACTAGTTCAACGGTTATCTCTCCTTCTGCCTTTAGTTCAAAATACTTATCTTCTGCCCAATCCAATATATCGTCAAGATAAGTATCCCCATCGCAAACCTTGTGAAAGTTATCGTAATCAATTGTAGCGATTACGATAACTTTCTTTTCACTCATATCAAACCTCTTTCCATAGAGTCCCATATGTTCGGAACCACTGTTAACATTAATATAGACACCCATGCTTTAGTAAAGACAGCCGTGACGATAGGCTCTTTGTCTGTTCTTCTCAAACTTAGCTTCAATAGCATTCTCTACGCTTTTCCAATCGTAGAAGATACCGCAGAAATCTCCAAGCCTAATGAAAATATCAGCGAGTTCTTCTAGCTCTGCTGGCTTCCCATGTTCCTTTCGATCTGCTTCCTGCAATTCGATAATCTCACTGACTATTAATAAAAGTTTTTCAGAGAAGTTGGGATGAGTCTGTTCGTGAAACCCCTTGTCCTCTGCAATACTATGTGATGTAGTAACCAAATGCTCTAAAGTTAGTTGCATTAAAAACCTTCATCTTTCACCTTGGGTTGCCAAGGATAGTCTTTTGGTAATACTCCTGTGAAATACTTGGTTCCGCTCTCATCTCTTGCCCAAAGCTTTTTGTTATCGGGGATTCCAAGATTGACATACGCTTCTATCTTATCACCAAAGAAACAAGCAAGGAAGTAATTCGTTTCTTCGGGAACTTTAATCTGAAGATAGTCACCATACATTGAATCTTCAATAACGCGATTCCAAGGCTGAAAGGATGCTCCTGGGCTTTCCCAATTGCGTGACTTTTCAACACTGCTGTAGTTATCCAATAGGTGTTCACCATTTAATGCGGAAGCACCTTCGTCACCACGATAACGAGCAATGATCCTTTGGACCGACCACTCTACTGTTTTTAATAGATGCTCAAGATCGGGAGGATGCACAAGAGCATACTCTTCGGGATTCATGTTCCACCAACCATGAGTTAGTCTATGATCATCAAGAAATGGTCCTAGTGCTTTAGTTTCCTTCATGAATTTTTCGATATCATCAAGGAACTCTACCACACGTTGAAAATGCATTGGATAAGAGTAACCCCAACTAGGAGTATCGGGATCATTAGGATTCCAATCTAGTTCAAGCTTATCGTAATCAAGTTCAGAAGGACTACGTTGCCAGCCGTAATCATGACCTTCGTATTTTGTATCCGCGAAGATATCAAAATAGACAAGGCACTTCTTTTCAAGTTCGGGACGCTTATTCCAAATGTGCTTACAGAATATGTAAGGCGTAACAACTACTCTATCAAAAGCTTCTGCTGCATCAATAACACAAGTAGCATCCGAGCTATTTCCAGCTAAGGTAATGAAAGTCTTATACATTAGTTATTCTCCTTAAATCCTATTGCCTGACCTTGAGGTTCATTTGCAACAGTAACAATTGTATAGTTATCGCCATTCTGCGTATATGGTAAAACGTGAATGTTATTATCAATAGCCTGTTGAATTACAGCTTCTAATGCTCCAACTCCTTCAACTTGATATACTTTTACTTTAGCCATTTGAATTCTCCTTAAGCAGTAACAGTTTCTAGATAGAACACATAAGAATCTCTAAAAGGGATAGTGACACTAAACAACGTTGTAACCGCTAGAATTTGTACATCTATATTCTTATAGAGAGCTTCCAGTAGGGCTTTACCCGTATCATTATCAGCTATTAGTAATCTCTTAAGAGTTTTCTTAGTAGCCATTAGCGCACCCCCCTAATCAGAGATTTCATCTGTGTAAAACATAAAATGAACAGGTGACGATCTGGGGATATCCCAAACAGTAGTAAAGCCTATAATGTTTTTTAGATTGGGAAGGCTTCCACCATACCAACCAGCAAGGGTTTCGGGAGCTACAGCATCCAAGCAGGAAGCGCATTTCATATATCTTTTAGGCATTTTCGGGTTTCTCCTTAGTCATTATTGCGTAGTAGTTGTCGAGCCATTCATTCATTATTGATTCACTCTCAAACCAAAACTCTACCAAGTGAACCGCATCATTGGGATACGTGATCTTGATTGTCAAGTCTCTTGGCAGAATTAACTTCGCTTCTTTCTTAAGTAGTGGCCAGGTGTTTTTAAACCACACTTTCAAATGAGTAAAGAGTTCTGGATTCTCTTGCGATTCAAGATGAGGTTCATATAGATCATCATGTTTCTTGAGTTTACCGCCATCACGAAGTCGGCACACAATAACCTTCGCGCCCAACTCCATGCCTATTGTCTGATAGAAACTAATCTCGCCAGTCCTGTAAGGACCACCATCAATCAGCACGTGCTTCGAACCTTCGGCAAAACCAGCACGAATCTCACGCCGCATGATCTCGCGGATTTCCTTTTCGCTTCTATCAGTGTTCTCTTTCATCCAAGGATTACGCGAAGGTGTTACCACGCGAATGTCATGGTCCTTAAAGAGAACGTCCTTCAAGTAGTTGATGTACGTAGTCTTTCCAATGGCGGCAGAGCCATTGACCGCGATTACATAGTTTCCTTCCATGCTAGGAACTCCTCTTTTGTTCTAGTACCCTTGCTTCTATTACACTCGCAACAGATAGCTTCAAGGTTCTCTTTCAAGTCTGACCCATTACGAGCCAAAGGTATCTTGTGGTCAATCTGTCTAAGTGCTTAAACCCTTGGGACTTACTTCAACAGATTGCGTGATTTCATTAAGCCTAGCTCTTACAAGTTTCGCTATTAATATTACTGCGCGAGTGACTTCATGTTCGGTCATTTTATGTTCAACGGCTTCCTCTAGAGTATTAATCACAGTAAAGCTATCTTCACTTGACCCTTCAACCGAAAACGGGAATCTCTCGGCTTTAATATTTACAGAGAAATAGACCCGCTGATCACCATTGCCATGAGTCATGTAATCAGGATTCTTCTGTTCATCCATTTTCGCGTCCTTTCAGGAATGCTCTTAATTTGTCTTTACCTTGTGGACTATTACTAGGATCTTCTAGCACTACACGCTCATCGTCCTGCATGTAGTCAATTTCATTAAGCACTTCAATGTAAGCTGTAGCCGTATCCATCAAGGCTTCCATCACAATTCCATCTCGACCAGCACGATTCTTTGCGACAAAGAAAGAAGCTTTATTATTGCGCTTCTCATCGATAGATCGTTGAATGCTAATGATCACATCTGCCACTTGTGCTTTCGCGTAGCTCTCGCTGATATCACTAAGGGTTACATAGGCTTTGTCCATCGAACTTCTGTTTGATTGGCTTGCGGTCCATATTGGAACTCCTAATTCAACTGCCATGCCGCGCAAACTCTCATAGATGCTTTCGAGTTCATGTCGCTTCTCTTTAAAACGCGAAAGCGGTTTCATCAAATCAGCGTAATCAATGATAATCAGATCGGGAATAAATTTTGTTGTCTTAAGCTTTGCAATATGCCCTTTGATCGAAGTGACAGAGGCACCCTTAGTTGGGAATTGCTTGATAACCAAACGTCCAACAGTGTCTTTGATTTTTTCAAGCTGCTTACCCACAACCAGAGGACTCTTGTACACTTGATCAATAGGCATATTACATACTCGCGCATCCATTCTTACACCTACTTGAGTTTCGCTCAATTCCAAGGTGTAATAGACAACGTTTAGCCCTCTCATCATTGCACCATAGGCAATGTTCAATAGGGCCATCGATTTACCTATCCCTGTGGGAGCTAAGACGCATCCCAATTCACCTGAAGATAGACCGCCGCCCAAAACATCATCCAAAGGATTACCCATGCCTGTTGCGATAGGATTACGCATGATCTTTTGATTTCTGTTTTCCAAGTCCTCGAAATATACATGTCCTAGATCCCTTTCTTGTCCTGCGAGTAACGCATCTTGCATGAGGCTAAAGATCTCATCGTACTTGCCGCGCCCCAACAAATCAACTGAATCTATGAGAGCATTCTTCATTGCTTGATTCTTGCAAAATTCAATACTCTTTTCCTTAACGTATTCGATCTCGGTCCCGTCAGACTTCTGAATAGCCGTAAGGATCTCAACTACCTGATCACGCAATGGGCCTTTCGCCAGATCCTCGTTGACCCAATACTTTAGCACTTCCATTGAAGGGAACCTTGCTTTACCTTCAACGTTCTCTTTCAAGAACTCGAAGATACTTGCGTGTCCCTCGCTGGCGAAGAATTCTACGTCAAGAATATCAAGGATCTGTTCAGAATAAGCGACATCGATAATTAGTGCATGAAGCACATTGGTTTGAAAACTATCCTCTCCGAACACACTGAAATCTTCGTTAGTTGGCATTAATATCCCCGCTTCTTTGGATAGTCCAAGGTCTTATTCCTCTTTAAGAACAGATTCCTTAGATTCTTAGTTTCCCGCTTATCCCCCCCAAGGACATATGCGTACTTATGTTTCAAAGGCAGCTCTCTTTTAGGTAATCCCACCATCTTACCTTGAGCGTGTTTCTTGATTTTATCTTCAACCCCATCAGGCATCAGATGAAAGTAAACCGCATTTCCTTTCTGCCAAGAAGCTTCCCAAGGTATACCTAACTCTTTAGCGGATCTTTTGTAGGCTGATCGGGTTCTGAAATACCTATCGGATACCCACCTACCTTCCGAAAGTTCATACTGGTGTCTCGCACCTGACTTCTTTCCCAAATAATAGAAGTTGCAAGCTTGATATATAGTTCCAAGCTCTTTCGCCTCCGTATCAGAATAGGCAGTAAATAACCTATAGTCTGTGTTCTCCACCATCCAATGAATAGAAAACATAACTAGGGAAGAAGCTAGATTTTTGGGAGTCCATGAACTACATGCACCACGAGAAATTAATCGCTCCATCTTTCGGGTATCTTCACCAAGAAGTTTTGAAAATGCCGCTGGCATATCCATCACTACCACACCCGCCAAGATCCCCCTGTGTCTAGCGGTAAAAATATGCGTAGGTTGTAAACTCATCTTACCCAACCACTCATACTTTTTTATGAATTCCCGAACTTCGGCATAACAGAGGGATTTTTCTTCGAACTGAAAACTAAAGTCTTTAACTCCCAAAGAATCTTTTTCTATTCCTAAAGACTCCAAGAAACAAAGATCTTCTTTTTTCGTTTTCAAACGTATATCATACTGCCAACAATGTTTCTTAATGTAACCCATTTTATTTTCCCATCACTTCTTCTGGACCTTCATCGCATTCACATTCGCATTCCTCATCGCCCTCTTTCTCAAGCATCTTCTTCAACTTCTTTTCGTTGAAAGGCTCAAGCTCACCAGCCGAACCGTCTTTGTACATTTCTTGCATGTTATTTATCCTTTGACATTTTGTGTTGAAGAACCTTGAAGGGAAGCAGCCACGAATCAAAGTATTCAATGAGTCGCATTGCCCCATCTTGAATGAATAGCATTCGAAGCTGAAGCTTACTACATTTCAAGCCGTGATTCATATCCTTAAGCCAATCCTGAAACTTGTCGTAACACTGTAATCCAAGGTCAGGCTCAATCAGTTGGATAATTTTGTAATTGGCTTCGATAAGTTCTGGATCTTCCACAACTCTTGTGATTGCCTTGAAAGGTTTCTTAGCGTCCTTAACCTTGGCCTTGCTATATTCGATAATGTCCTTCGGAAACTTACGTTCCTCTTCCATAAGCAAAGGGAATGACTTGATAGCCGACTTATTACCCACGCCTTGAATCCCATGAATGTTATCAGACTTGTCACCCGTAAGAGCGCGAAGCATCGGGAAGTTCTCTGGCGTTACTTGGAACTGCTCTTTCACTACAGCATTGGTAATGTAGGTTTTCTTCATTGGATGATAGATGCTAATGTGCCTATCATCATTAACGAGTTGGAAGAAATCTTTGTCGGTTGAATAGATTACTTTTTCATATCCATCGAAGGATTCATTTTGACAGACATAAGCAATAATATCATCTGCTTCTACTCCGTAGCATGTTAACTGATTCACTGGTAGTAAGTCAAGATATTTTTTTAGGCGAGTTAGCTGGTGATTAAAACTGTTGTCTTGTTGTTCAAGATCATCAAAGGGCATCAACACTTTACGAGCTTTCTTTACTCTGTTGATTTTATAGTCGGCATATATTTTCTTGCGCTTTGTTGAACCGCCTTCGTCCCATGCTATTAAAACTCTATCAGGTTTAACAGCTTCCAGCACATGACGAAGTGAATTGAGAAATCCTATTACTCCACCCAGATGCGTTCCATCATCATTTTGTAATGGGACAATGGCGAAGTTTCGGATATATGTGTTGAACCCATCAATCAGTAGTATTTTCTTCATGTTCCAACCTATCTATTTCATCGTTAATATAGAATTGTGCCTTCTTCAAATCTTCCAAGAAGGAATCTTTATGTCCCGCCCTAAACAGATACTTGACTACATTCCCCAAATTGAAATTCATATGACGCGCAATTGCGATAGCTTCAACCCCACTTGGATGAGAATTGTAATGCTTTGGGTGATTAACTGCACTACCACTATCGGGAGGCTTAGTTTCTAATGGTCCCTTCGTTTCTGTGATAGCCGTATTGCCATCATTGATCCAAGGTTCCTCATCACCGTAGAATATATAATTCTTCACCATGTTATCCCCTATTCTCATATTGTGGGAGCAATCCCGCTTTTATTAACTCTTTACAATTTGGACACACAACCAAGATATTGCTATCGTCCTTATTAGTTGACTTCCCATCTAACCAATGAATCGAAAGGATTTCCTCATGCTGCGAGTATCCACAAATGCCACAATACTTAATAGGTCTTTTATAATTTGCGGAGTCATACTTCATTTTTCGAAAGGCTCTATAGCCGTAAACTTCTACACATTTCTTGGAACAAAACTTAAGCCCTGTTGCTCCCTTCTTAGCGTGAGACAACTTTCGATAGAATATCTTTCCGCATTCATCACACTTTAGAGCTACTTGATCTTGTTGTTGATAGAGGGTATGACAAGCTTTACAGCAAAAATGCTTTGTGTACTTTGCTACTTGACTTGGCTTTCTCCAAATGGGTTTGCCGCATTGAACACAATGAGTATTAGGCTCTTTAACAACTTTGCGCTTACTGTAGTACGCATCTTTACATTTATGGTTGCAGAAATTTCGTTGCTGCTTCATTAACGCAGTTTGATCTCGAAAAATAATATTTCTACAGTAAGCGCAAATTGTGTTAGCCATTACTCATCGATTTCCTCTGGATCATCACGTTCAATTTTCAAGATAAAATGATCCTCAAGGATATCTTTGAAGTAGCCCTGCATTTCTGCATTCTTTACATGCTCCACAAAGGCCGAACTTCTAAACTGTGTTCCACCATTCAATTTCGCATGGGAATACCAAGCACCCTTCTTTTCAACTTCTTTAAGTTCAACAAGGATATCAAACCAAGATTCAATGTCCTGGATACCCTTACCAAAGCGAAGCTTAAACGTTGCCTTCCTAAATGGTGGAGCAATCTTATTCTTCTTCACCATAGTTTTAATCGCAACCCCATAGACTTCTTTTTTACTCGGAGTCTTAAGATCACCTTCCTTCGTCAACCGTAGCCGTACTGAAGAGTAAAAAGGTATCGCCTTACCACCAGGAGTTATCTTATCATCACCAAACGTAATCCCGATACGTGTACGAAGCTGGTTAATAAAAGCTAACGTTACATTGTATTTACCAAGGAAAGGAGTAAGCTTACGTAAACCTTTCGAGATGATTCGAGCCTGTAACGCAATTGTATGTTCCCCAACGTCCTTACCAAACTCTGCTTCTGTTGAAGTAGCAGCAACCGAATCCCAAATAATCAAGAGAGGGGTATCGATATTCTTCTGCTTGGCCCTTACCTGATGAATCACATGCTCCATAGCCGCGAACACTTTTTCAGTTGTTTCAAGTTGCATATAGATAAGCGCACTGGTATCGACACCCACGTTTTTCATGATATCGATAG
>Ga0233415_10001337_pt1 | contig 10716 bp, 9 predicted proteins | sample Na_anoxic_12_MG_FD_188631 | JGI IMG/M metagenome (GOLD analysis project Ga0233415, IMG submission 188631) | Seawater microbial communities from Saanich Inlet, British Columbia, Canada - Na_anoxic_12_MG | ecosystem: Environmental > Aquatic > Marine > Inlet | place: Canada: British Columbia...
GAAATTCCTTTAACGCTCGCACCATGACTTCATCTGCGTCGCCTTCATTGTAATAAAGGATCAATTCGTCCATCACTTTCACGAATACTTTCTTGGGAAGAATCATGAGTATATCATAGACAACTTTTAAACCCACTGAGGTTTTGTCATTTTTTGAAAAACCAAGCTCGGCCAATCTTTCATTTATAACAAGATTATTTTTTCTTTCGAAATCTGCGAGATGGTTTAGTGACATTTTAAAAAAACGGAGTCCGTCTGCTTATGATGTTCTACTAGACAAAAAAATCCAAGCGGTCCAACTTCCATGAATCATGGGACTCGGTGGTGTCCATTATCTCCTCGTTTTCATAACGGAAACGTCTCATGGCCGAAAGCAAACGCTCAACGGATAAACGCACGCGGGCGTGGTTGCGGTCAAATGACCCGCGAATCCCCTCGAAAAAGTGAGCAATATTTATCTGCCGTGCCGTCAATTCCGCAAAAAGTGTAATAAGCACGCGATTTTTTCCGTTTATTATCGCTTCCGCATCAGGGACGGAGCGCAAGCCTCGGACGTTTAGTTTGACCAGTGTTACCGCCTTGTCTAAACCCATAAAAAGTTCAGGGCTCATGTCCGCGGTCTGCATGTTTTCTAATCGTTCCGTCCAGTCTAAACCCGCGAACATACGCATTCTGACCGTCGCAATGTCTGTTTTCTGCTTAAGCATTTCCAGTCGCTCAAGTTCTTGCTTCTTAGTAGTTGTCTTCTTGCTTGGCATAATATCCGCACTGATTACCTGTGAATTGCTTTTTACACTCTCTTGAAACCAAACGATAATCTTTTCAGGCTCAGTGTCTTCATCGACGTCATCGATCGATAAGCCGGCTTTGTTCTCAGAAATGTAATCTAGTAAATCTCCGTATAAACGGCTGCCTAGTTCTCCGCCATTTCGCAATGTTTCCAGATCCGCGAATTTGTTAAGATACATCGTGGAAGCGGGGCCTGAAGCTCTGTCGCGCTGACTTAACAATCTTTCCACTTGCGCTTGAAAAAAATCGTATAATCTTAGAAGCCTTAAATCTACTGTCGCATCGCCAATTTGTTCTTCCAGTGCTTTTAGTGCATTTTTTATGTCTATTCCACTGTCCTCTCCAACAATATCGAAAAAGGTCTCTCGTGAATGTCTCTGTTCTCGTTGATAAGACAATAGCGATTCAACATTTTGCGAAAGATTCCCTGCGACAAGCTTGACAAAATTGTACATCGGGTCATTCTGTAATAATAACGTGCGCTTTTCTTGTAGATTGATCCATCGAACAAGTTTGTCTGCTTCCCCATCAGTCAACTTGGGGGCATAAGGCGGCCTCCAATCTTCAATATCATTTTTGTTGACGGATGTTTTCTTGTCAAACTGCATTCTAGAACCTGATATGTTCCCTTCCGCCATGACAGCGTCGCCCGATGGGACATCATAGGTGTGTGTTCTCTGCATTTTATAAAAAGGTTTCAAAAAAAAGTAATAAAGACCTCGTGTCCTAATACTCAATCTCACGTGATTTTGCAAAGTGAGCCAACGTAGCAGGCTCGTTGCGTATTTTAGCATAGGCCTGCCAGAGCGCATCGCCTTCCAGACCCTCGAAAACCCCATCGCGCTTCATAACGTCCCAGTGATAGACATCCTGGCAGTCCGGATCGATCAAGTAGTCTTCTTTGTTGAAGGGCTCCGTACGCCTGTGTTCAACCACCCAAGGCTCGTGACGAATCGCCTTGTACTTGTTTTCCGCGTCCTCTGGGTCAAGCAGGCCTTCATAGACCAAACGCTCGAAGTGAAACATCGTGTAGTGCTTGTAGTCTTCTCGACGATACACAGCCTGGCGCTTCTGCCTGTCTCGAATGACGTAGGGGTGTGTACGAATCAATCGATACTGCTCCATCAACTGGTCGCCTTCGAGCCATTTCGGGAAACCAAGAGACTGAGAAGGCACGTTTTCCGCGATGATGTTCCAGTGATAATCGTCACCCGTCACGTAATCCTCGGGCTCGAAATCACCTCCCTCTTCCAGAATGCGCTTCAAAAGACGTTTTTTCTCCTCGCTGATGATGACATTGTCCATAGTAAGCTTCTGGACGGGTATACCGAAAAAGTAAGTATCGTCATCCTCGCCAAAGGAAATATCAATGTCTTCATCTGGTATAGAAAAGTCGCCATGAATTTGTTGCGTGTGTCTGAAAGTCCCCCAAGTGTCATAATCCGTCTTGAGGCGCCCGTCCGAAGAAGGTCCACCCCCAAAGACCTCTTGTTGGTAGCCAGAGAAGAACGATTGGGTATAGGTATTGGCCACAACGTGTGTTTTCACCACCAGTTCCTCCTCCGAATCGGGAATCACTGTCTCCAACACAAGCTTCGGTGACCCTTGTTCCTTCCCCGTCGAAAAAATGTGCGGCAACTGATGCTTGAAGTTAAGCGCCTTCTCGATGGCACAGACAATCGTCTGCTTGGGAGTTTTCTTGTTGTCCACGCTGAAAATAAAACCCATGTGAACCTCAAACTGCTGTACGCCTCTGAAATGAGTGTCGATGAGCCGCGCGCATGGCGTACGGACCAGCCCTGGACAAGAAACAACAACCGGCTGCCCAGAAAATTTCCCCTCCGCTGGGATGCAAAAGCTGTACGGGGAGTATTCTGCCTCCGCGGATTCGCAAAAACCGTCGATCGCGTCGTAAATCTGCCCCTTCGACGGTTGGTTCCCGTTCGTATAAGCAGAGACGTGAACCATCGCGAATTCCACCACTTCTCGCTTCGGCACGCTGAACCAACTGTAGTCTCGTTCGTTCGAACCAAGGTCGAGGGCGAAAAGATTCTGAAAGGGCTTCGTATCCAGCGCCGCACGCGCAGCCGCAGCTTTCCGGTGGTACAGGTCGCGAATACAGCAAGAAATGCCGTAAGGAAGATTGGGGCAAATAGATTCCGCCATCTCCATGATCGCAGAAATCACGTTGTCCACGGACACAGACAACAGCGGTTCAATCTTGCGGAAAGACTCCACTGTGATCAAGCCCTTGTGGTCGACCAGGAAAATCTGGTAAGCCTCACTGATGCATTCGATCTTGGCCATCGCGTGGATGTTGCTGTTGACACGGGGTGTCTTTAAGAGAACGCCCAAGTTCTTAAGCTCGTCGAGGAACTTGTTTAGGAACAAAGCGGCTCCGTGCATCGAAGGGCCCTGAATGTACCCAATCTCAACACAGCGATGGACCATAAAATGAAACCATTGACGCTGCTGAAAAACCTTCACAACGCGATCGAACATCGGGCCTGTTATTTCCTCGGTCTGCGCGGCTGCGTTCATCGAGTTCTCGATGCGCCTGCCGTGTGCGCTGGACGTCTCCGACGGCCTCACCATGATATACCGAGATTCAAGCGCATGCGGCAGTGAACGAATGTTAGCCAAAGTAATCTCCATACCACACCAGTTCGCTTCGGCTTCCTTTGTCTCGCGATCACCGCCCTTGTCATCCTGGCTAAAATAAAGGACCTTGACTTTCCCGCCATTGCTCAATAGATGTTTTTTTCGAGCCTGCTCCTTGCTGATCCCGTTGGCGTCGCCGGCGGACGACTCAGGCGGCTGCTCGTCAAAAACCGTGATGTACCCGGCCTGATCACTTTGGCCGTTGATGCCGCCTGTGAGCAAGGCAGCAGCCGTGGCAAATACAATGTCCTTGACAGTGCCAGGGACGCGAAGCCTGAGGATCCATTTCACAATACTGCTCTTCCCCGTCGCACCCTTTTCCGTCGCAATAAAGATGTTACAATGAAGATCATCGCCGCGTCGCGAAGCATCCAACGTGCCCTTTTCAACCAGCTGCCCAATCTCGTGCGTATCCGTAACGCCACAAACCTGTTCCAGGAAAACCATAAGCTTGGATGCCGTATTGAGGTTGTGCGAAAGGTTCTTGTCGCCATTTTCGTAAAACCACTTCGAAATTTCCGGGTCGTTCAGGTCTTTCCCCGCCGTTGCAAGTGCTTCATAAGCTGGGGAGAGTCCACCTCCGCTCAAAATCCCCTCCAACATCGCTCCCGCGGATTTTTGGTGAAGGAGGTAGATTCTCGCCATTAGCCTTTGATTCTTTGCATCTCGATCGCTAAGGAACTTGAAACCAGTAGAATTCGTAAGGAGTGGCTCCATCCCCAGACGGGGAGGCCCCTGTTGTCGTTCCTCCAAGTCAGCGAGACGACTTAGAATTTCATCGTTATCCCGTCGCGGCTGATCAAAGACCGTCAATGGAGGGGGATTCGCCCCTCTGACCCCTGCAAAATCTTCCGCGGCGGCGGCCCGGGAGTAAACAAACTCTTCGGCCCCAAGATCCCCCAAAATCCTCTGCCGCTTTAGATCCGGTTCAACGGGTACCGAATCGTATTTAAGGGCATCGATGATGACCTTGGAAACCATAGTAGCTCGTGCTCTTTGCATTTGAGCCTCTGGGAGCATCACTTGGTAAAGCGTGGCGAACTTCAAAAAGTCGGGAGGGACGGTGTAGAGCATATCGTGAGAGGGGAATGTGACGGAGAGGCCGCTGCACCCCGGCGGCTCTGCGAAGTACATCCCACAGTCCGCTTGCGCGGCGCACGCGGTGTTGATGGTGCACAAGAACTGCGTGTCGGGCAAGGAGAAGAACTTGATGAGCCGCTCGGTAGAAAGTCCATCGGGTGGTTTTATGCCCGTAAAAACCGCGGCAGCGACACCCCACAAGCGCGCATCTGGATTGCACACAGCATAATAGGCTTCGTACGCATAAAGCGTGTTCTGATCGAACCGTTTGCGCAGTCCTTTTTCCGTCTTGGCGTCGTCTTCGTAGCGGTTAAGCAGACTGGCGGCGACCTGGGCGAACGTCTCGCCATCAGTTCCGGTCAAAAAACCAAAAAATCGATAAGCGATTATTTCATCGGCGTCGTTTTTCACGCCCTCGATGTGAAACGTAAAACCTTCCTTCGCCGCCGTTTCGCAAATGACCATGAGAAAGAACTGGAAAACGGCTCTCATCATTTTGCCCGCGTTGTCGTCCTTGAACTGATCAAAGCTTGTAGCATGTTCTTTCAAATGAAGGGCGGGGCAAATGACCCAGCAAAACACTTCGGTAACAATAAGCGGAGGTCCAATAGTCCCTGGTCGGAGAGGCAACCTCGGCCGGGGCATCTTGGCGAATGGGAACTTTTTTTTTGTCACCGAAAAAATTTTCGGAACAAACTGCAATTTCCCAAAAAAAAATGCAGAAAGGTAGTCTGGCTGATTTGGCCCAAAGAAAAAAAGCTTGTATAGGCACGGATGATGTGCGATTCAAGGTTATAGAGGCGGCCGAAGGTGAATTAGACGATTTTATGGATGAGGCGGAACGACTTGTAAAACAACAGGGAGAGGCGGGCGATTATTTCCAAGCACTGAACTCGGAACCTTCTCCAGGAAGCATCGACCAAATGTGTTTTCGGAATGTAGCCCCGTCGCTGGCCCGCGAACTGCGAAAGAACGACAAGGTGAGGTTCGCCATGCAGGGGATCCCGGGCCGTTTTGACAAAGAGAGGCTTCGGATCTTCGCTGGTCTGGAGGAAGACGGGACTTTTTTTGGCTTTGTCCGCCCGGACGAGAGGAATGCATTGGGGGAAGAAGAAGAAGACTTGGACATTGACCCTTTGTTGGTCGCGGTCCAGGCTAAAAAAACACCGCAGGACGAGTTTGTGGAAGGGACCGAAGAAACGAAAGACACAATTCTTGAGGACCACGTTCGGGTAGCCGTCATTCATCAACAAGGCAAGGTAACGGATTTTTGGTTCGAGTTCAGATGAAGGTCGTCAAGAAGAAGAGTAAAGAATCTCGGGTATCGAACCCGGCGCTTATTCGCATTGCGAGGAGGAACAATCTGGCGCGCGTCAGAATGACCGTGTGGTCTGATGCCCGGGACGCAGGTGACATTTTGCTTCACAACCTCATGGTGAAAATCGACGCGATCATGATGCTGAACAACAAGAAGGTCGTCACTTCCGAAGTCGTGAATATGGCCCTGGAATCAGCGGAAATCCCCATGTACGGGTGAAACAATTCGAGCGGGACATGGAAAGAAAAATAAAAAGTTTTACAAAAAGAATGGAAAAATGGGACCCCTTGCAAGCCCCGGCGGTGTCGTCCGTGGTGGAATACTTTAACACGGTCCTTCAGACCACCTTCCCCATCACAGTCGCTGCTTTCCAGCTTTTCTTCATGGTCGACGCGGTCGTTGTATTGGGCTTTATGGAGCACTTTTTCCCTGAAAAGGCCGATGACCCCCTGTTCCCGTCCACTATGAGACCCATTGAGTTTTTAGTGCTTTCGGTGTACACGATCTTTTTGCAAACGCAGATCAGCGGCTATGCTGAACCCGTAGAAAAGTATTTTGCTATGCTTCAAAACGTCCATTCCCTGGCCCCTTTGCTTTTGCCCCACGGGATCAACGGCTCCGATAAGCTGTGCCTGATGGTAGACTACGTAGAGCAAATCAATCGCCCGGGCGCTGGGTCGCCCAAGGCAGCACGGGAAAACTACCAAAGGGAACTCGAGTCGCTTATCATTCCAAGTGACCAACTGTTATGCCAGAAAATCCAACACAATCTGGATACACTGCGAGCCATTGAATTGAGTCAAAGTGTCACTCGCCCCAATCTCATGCAAAGATACATTTACACCTTTTTGTGTCTTTGGTTTGGTATTTGGTTCCCCATTTCGATGTGGGCCATCCTTGGGTTTTCCACCACCATTTTTCTTTTCCCGAGTTTCATGTATGTGTTATGGGGGCCTTCCATTCACAAATTCTGGCTGGGAAGCCCCTGGGACGACGATCGCGTATTTAGGGAAAGCAGCCACTCGCACTGGGCCAGCGAATTCAAGGAGAGGATCTGTGTTTACTTTTTATGAAGCGCCTCGAAGAAGATGTACAGAGGCTCAACGACCAGGTCGAGCAGCAGGCCATGGAACTCGTCGCCTTGAAAAGGGCCCTGATCGCGCTCAAGGCGGAGTTCCTGGCGCTTTTGGAGGCGCTCAGGCCGTGAAGCCCTTCAAAAAATCGGCCATCTCCGTGTTTTTGTTTTTCAAGGCGACTTTGACCGGTGTGTACCCCTTGTTGTCCTCCAGGGTGAAATCTGCTCCGTTTTCGCGTAGAAATAAAAGAAAATCTTCTAGTCCCCCCAGAGGCCACTTAGCCAGGCACATCGCCGCGCACATCCCATCCTCGTTTTGGTGGTTCACATTCGCTCCCTGAACAACCAAAACCCTCATCTCGTGGAGACGATCATTCATAGGATGGTGTTCCCGGCTTAACTCGAAAAACTCCTCAGACGCTTGCACACGTTCTGTCATTCTTGATTTGTGAGGGCAATGCGTAAAGCACCACCGTGCCTGTCTTCTTCGTGTCATAAAGTCGCATGACCTCAACGACGGTGTCGACGGGATCCTTAAACTCCTCCCATGAAACACGCACCACCAAGGCCGTTTCCGCCATCTCTTCCAGGAACTTTTGATAGAAGTGCAGGAGTCGTCCGAGATACCGCTCGTTGATATTGGATTCAATCTCTCGCCCCCGCTTTCGAATCCGGGCAAGACACGTTTCGACCGTTGCATCAAGAAAGACAACGACGTCAGGCCTGTGTTTGTCAGGAAGCGTCCTCTCGATCTTTTTGTAAAGTTGGCCGTAAAGTTCAAAGTCATCGGCGTTCAGGATGCCTTCTTCGAGCAAAGCGTCAACAAACACACGGCCTTCCGCGATAGACCGATCCGAAAGAATAACGGCATTGTCGCTGGACTCAGCAAATACTTTTTCGAACTCATCAACCGTCAAAGACAAAAACTGGAGCTGACAGCGAAAAGCAAAACGAATAGGGTCCCTGTAAAAGTCCCCTAGATACGCATTGGCCTCGTGCGGTTCCTGCGCTACACAAAACTCGTGTGAATCAGATTGCGACACAGCATCAACGAAATGCGTCTTGCCCGTACCCGGCAAACCAGAAAAGGATACATGCACTTTGCCGTGAGAGTTCTTGTCCACCGGAGCTTGTTTCTCACTCGGCGGTACAAAATGCGCACGCGGTTCCGGAAGTTCTGCCATTTTCTCCCTTCGAGTGTTTCTTGATTTGTGAGAACGTCAAAAGAATGGAAACCGCAAAAAAACGGCTGCCATCTAAAACTTAATATTTTTTTCAGAGAAATTTTTTTCAATTCTCGGCCGCCTTCGCCGAGAATTCCCCTCACACTTCGACTTTTCGTCTGTGAAACCCCCTTCTTGTTTTTCTTCTACAGATTTTTCGGGAAAACGATGCAAAGAAGATTTGCTCCGGCACCGAGAGGATTACCTCTGGTACAGAGAGGATTTCCTCCGGTACAGAGTGAGCCGTCCTTTGATCACCGACCACGTTTGCCCCATATCACTCGCGGGGGGAAAACGCGTGTTCCCATTGTTTCTGGTTTGCTGAGACGTCTCGAACATGAAATCAAGCCCTGTCTTCCTAACCAGGAATTGCTGTTGGGGGGGGCGCTTCTTCTCTTAGAAGCTGATTCTGGGCGGATCGAACAGATCCAAACGTCTTTGGGCATCAATCTCAATCTTGATGCTGCGCGAGAGTTGATACAAAAAAGACAGGAGAGTATGATTTTCGAAGCATACCTAAGGGCCCTGTGCGACTTGTTGGCCCCGGTATTTCAACTGATCGAAACAGCGCTCCCGCGGAGACTGGCGCTTGGTTTTACGAATGAGCAGCACGGTTTTTTCCACAAAAGTTTTGATGCCATTCCTGGCGACGAGTTATCCGGGTACTATTATAGAAAGGGTGGCTCCAAGTTGTGCGTCAATATCATGGCGCTCGCAAACCCCCTAGGCTTCGGGGACGATCCGCCCATGTGCCCAAGGAGCTTGGAACTCGATTGTTTCGGTACTGAAATCGGACGGATGGGTAGGATTTTTTCGAGTTTCGATCCCACTCAAGTCAAGAGTGTTCGAGTTTCTTTCACGAAATTTGACCTTTCGCCCATCCCGTGGGGGAACTTCGGTGGCTTGCACTCTCTCCGTTTGCCTTGTTGTTTCATTGACGCTGAGGCGCTACCCCCTCTTTGCGATGTTCTGAAGGGTTGTAAAGACACACTGAAATCGCTCGATATCAGTGGGAATTTTATCTTTTCGGTTCCAGAAGGCCCAAGTGAACACGAAAAGTTTTTTTCGGTTCTTGGAGATTGTGCGATTCTCGAAAAGCTAAACTTGGACGATAACGGTGGGATCAGTGCCGGGTTTTTCGAGCGTGGTCTCGTGCAAGATCTTTTGGGTGCTTTGCGTAAGTTGGAGAAGCTTCGCACTCTCAAATTGGCCTATTTTATTTCGACTGAGATCAAAAGTTCGTCGAACCTGCAAATTTTCTCGGATCTGATCTATGCGATTCCGAAATCCGTGGTGGATTTTGACTATTCCCACAACACGGTGTGGCCCTTGGACAAGACGCACGATGGCAAGCCTTTGGCGGGATTCAAAGACAAAATTCCTGCTTGGAAAGAACTTCTCGTGGGACTGAAGACGCTGTCTTTGAAGCGTTGTGTCCTTGAGCATGACGCTTGGGACCAGTTGTGCTCTTTTTTGATAGGCTGGGGGGGACATCATTTGGACCTGTCTCACATGCGCTGTTCCGACAGGGCGAAAACGTCTTTGGCTTTGATTATGGACGTATTCAACGACTCAGCAGAACACCTTATGGAGATAAGGAAGGTGAAAGTGGATTTCACCAGCGCGGACATCGTTCATGATCACCAGCGCGCCATTTTGGCCACAGTCACTCGCCGGGGCCTTCCGTATCTGAGTCATTTCAATGTCTCATTTTCCAATCCTCGTCCCTCGGATGGTTTCTTGCGCGTGATTCAGAAGCTTCGAGTAAGGCACAAAGAAGCGGTCAGGTGCATTATGGCGCTGTGTTTGGCCCACCGCGAATCCAAAAAACGCCTTTGCGATCCGTCGGTTTCCCCGACCGATCACCCGCTTGCGATGCTCCCGCAAGATATTTTGGGAGCGATTCAATTTTGGAGCCTGAATTCCAAATGCGATGATATTCGACCGCCTACAGTGGTCACTTGGGCCAACCCTGCAATGGATGAAGGGGGGTCAGGGTCAGAGTGGGCACAGCAGCAAGACCAGGTGGCTGCGGGCGACATGGACGACTCGCAGCCCAGGGGGACCAAGCGCGGGCTCGCGGAGGACACTGACCAACACCCAGCTGCGACCGCAACAGCAGAGAGCGAAGCAGAAGAAGGGGAAAAATCAGACGACTTGGAGCCGGCCAGCAAGCGCGCGCGCACGTGATGGTGGAGGTTGAATTAGTCCGCTGGTACATTATGGTTGTTAGCCGGCCTATGTTGCGTGCGTGTCTTTTGTCAATTTTTAGACTTGATTTTTGGCAAGCATGAACCACCTGTCCTCGGTGGGTCAGCGGCATCCCACACGAGGCTGCATCACCAACAGCAGCTGCACTGCGTGTCAATGAAAAAATAAAAACAGCTCTAAGAAAAAAAAAACTTTACATTCTTGGGGGGAACAAAACCCTCTCTCAAAAAAAAACCCTCATTTGCCGGATTTTGCAAGGTAGTGAAACCTCACACAAAAGTACTTTTTTCTATTCAAAAAAAAATTCAGGGTTTTTTTTTTTTTTTTTTTTTTTTTTTTTTTTTTTTTTTTTTTCAAAA
>Ga0233415_10001338_pt1 | contig 10715 bp, 15 predicted proteins | sample Na_anoxic_12_MG_FD_188631 | JGI IMG/M metagenome (GOLD analysis project Ga0233415, IMG submission 188631) | Seawater microbial communities from Saanich Inlet, British Columbia, Canada - Na_anoxic_12_MG | ecosystem: Environmental > Aquatic > Marine > Inlet | place: Canada: British Columbia...
CTTTATATTCCTTGCGCAATTCAGGCGTTAATGTGCCTGCTTTTTTTGCAGCTTTAATTTTGGCCCTACGAATATCTCTTTGCTCTTTTTTAACAGCTCTTGATGACGCTCGGGTTTCATATGGCTGTAAAACGTCGTATTGTTCTGAAGCATATAAAGGCTCTTCATAGCTAGTATCTTCGCCTTTTACAACTTGGTCTGGCTGATCAGGAGTACCGCTAGTTCCGTACAAAGGATCGGCCTGCATAACTTTTTGATAAGCCGCGAAATCCATATCTTTATATTCAGGCCCTCTTAATTCGTATGCTTCTTTTTCTGTTCTTTTAGGGGTGCCTTTTTTGCCCTTAATTTTTTTATCTTCACCTTTTTTACCACCGACGGTAGTAGCGGTCTGAAGTAAAGGAGATCTTTTTATTCTGCTAGTTATTGGTAAGCTCATATTTTTTAAATTAGTTATTTATACTTCGGGGGTTTCAGTCATATCAACGTCAGCATCACTATCTGATGATGTTTTATTGCTGGTATCAACCTCGGCTTCGTCTGCAGATGATGTTCCGCCTCCGCCGCTACTAAATTTTTTTTCAACAATTCCGCCGTAATCAACGAATGCTTTTGAATTTTGCACATCGGCTTCCCCTGATACCAAGCCCATATTAATTTTACATGCGCTGCTAGCTTTGCTTGTTATTGATTTTGCTTTATATCCCATAATTATGAATTCTTGTATGCTTCTTTTTCCCACTCAAAGTTGCCGCCTTCTTCTGCACCTTTGCCGGTTTTTTTATCTATTAATTGACCATTTACTCTATCATACACTCTAGCGGGTGACTTCGTATCTTTTTTCCAAGTTACAGTATTATTGTCATACTGCAATCTGCCTTGAGCCATTTGATCTAGGTGGACTTTCTCATGGTCAACGGCTTCTTTTTTATCTTTACCTTTTAATGATTTATCTATAAATATAGTGCCATCATTATTAGCCTCACCTAAAATTCCACCTTCTAATGTTTTCTTAAAAACAGGTGTATTATAAGTTGAGGTTTCTTTGTCTATGCCAACAAGGTCTGAAAAGTCTTTTAATTTAAAACCCATTATCTTTCTTTATCTCGTATCATATCATCTATAGCCTTATTAAAAACTTTATCAGTATATGATTTATTATTGTAAAAAACACTTGTTGTAGCAGTTGGTAAATCTTCTTCCGCTAATAGTATTCTATATATTCTACTTATTAATCTTTTTGCTTTTGATGAAACTTTATAAACGGCATATTTGGAGCTTGTTCTATTGCGTTCTTTAAATACGTCAATCCAACCATTGCGCCTTAAACGTTCCCATCTATTTTTATCCCAACTATACGTGTAAGCACCATCAATAAAATCATTACGTGTAAATAGCTCTTTGCAATCAAGGTAAACAAGTAATTCTAAATCTGCATCTTTAAGGTCATAAGTTTTACAGGCCCACCTTCTGACAAGCCTGTAATACTTAAATAAATTTATTTCCCTAAGATCATTTACTGATAACCTCATTCTATTATAACAACATCTTTTACGGTAATAACGTAATAAAAAATATCATTCCACTCTATTCCGTGGCCCGCGTGTTTATCATAGCGTATAATATCGCCTTTTTTAAGGCCCTCAATTTTATCACCAACACTTATTACTTCCGCTTTTAAGTACCTAATGTCGCTATCTTGTTTTTCAGTTAATTCGAACCCACCTACTTTTTTCGGTGATTCTTTTATCTTTTTTATAATTATATAATAATTGATTGCTTTCATTATGCTAATCTTTTATTACTAATTACACAATCAGCGGATATGATAGTTGTTACAACGCTAACAGCATTTTTAAGCGCAGACTTAGTAACAAGCACAGGATCAATAATCCCGGCTTTAATCATATTAACTTCTTTTCCGGTTTTAACATCAATGCCCCTATTTTTAATTGTTGACTTTTTTATTTCAACAATACCAGCATTATCTAATATTGTATAATAAGGTGCTTTTATAGATTCGAAAAGAATTTCTTCTCCCTTATTTGAAGGCTTTAAAGTATTAGCTGCGTTAAGCAAAGCAATTCCGCCCCCAGCAACAATACCTTCTTGGTAAGCCGCTTTGGTTGCATGGACTGCGTCTTCTACTCTATCTTTCTTTTCTTTCAACTCTACTTCAGAATCAGCACCAACATATATAATACCAACTTTACCAGTTAGCATAGATAAACGCTGCTCTAGCTTCTTCTTAAAAAATTGATTAGTTTCTTTTTCTATTTTTTTATGAACATCAGCAACTCTATCTGCTACATCAATTTCATCTATTATTTGTAACACTGTTGTTTTATCATCAGTAACAGCTTTTTTAGCTACGCCTAATACCTGAGGGTCTATAAGATCTAAATCGTCGCCTAGCTCTTCATTTATAATCATTGCCCCAGTTAATAAAGCTAAATCTTCTAGCGTATCTTGTCGGGTTGGACCAAATCCTGGCGCGTCAACTATATTAACTTTTATATTACCTTTTACTTTATTTGAAAGCAATGTGGCAAATGGCTGCTGATCTACGCTAGCAACTATAAGCAAACTTCTTTTTTCTTTTATAACGTGTTCTAAGATACTTTGTATCTTTCTTATATTAGGAATTGGCGAAGATACTATAAGCACGTAAGGATCGTCTAAAACGGCTGTATGCTTGCTTTTGTCTGTGACTAAATGAGGAGATTTTAATCCGCTTGTAAATTGAACGCCTTCAACAAAATCAACATATGTTTCATTTGTTTCAGAGTCTTCCATTAATACAACTCCATTTTTTCCAACTTTCTCGTAAGCTTCTCCAATTTTAGTTCCAAGCTCTTTGTCGTTATTGCAACTAATGATAGCAACATTTTGTAGCATTTCGCCTTTAACTTCAGTGCTGGTTTTATCAAGGTATACTTTAACCTTATTAGCGCCACTAATAATACCACTCTTAAGCTCTCTAACTTTTTCCTCATTTAAGTTTTTATTTGCTATTTTTAATAAAGAATGCGCAAGAACGGTTGACGTTGTTGTTCCGTCACCTGCTTCTTTTACAGTGTTTCTGGCTGCTTGCTTTATAAGCGTTGCGCCTATATTTTCAACCGGGTGTAATAAGACTACGCTTTCTGCAACGGTTACTCCGTCTTTTGTTATTACCGGTTTTCCAAGGGCATCTTCATAAATTACGCATTTTCCAGAAGCCCCTAATGTGGACTTCACTGCGTTTGCTAATTTTTCAATGCCCGCTATAATTTGATCATTTGCTTCGTTACCGAAGGTAAGCGTTTTTACTATCTCGCTAGGGTTATTAAATTCCATTAAATTAAATTTTAGTTTATATTATTCTTTATCAAAAGTCTTTATTACTTTTGGGCCATTAATATAATTAAGCTTTTTTTGATAGTATTCAATTGATCCATCAATCGCCGCTTCAGCACCTTCAATTGTCTCTCGCCTTGTTATATCTTTCCACGAGTCATCATCTGGCACTTTGATTTCTGTTTGGTAGAATCCATTTGGTAGTTGCACAATACGCCAATTGGATTTATCAGCAGCGTACTTCCAGGTTTCTACGGCTTTTTCTGTTGGTTGTGGTTGACTACTCCACGAATTAGTCTGGTAAAATAGTGTCATTTTGGTTTTGGTTTTAATTATTACTATTTGGTTCGCTCTTTCCCGAGCAGGGTATGATTGTATTATTACGCGATTTTAGTGATTTTTACTCTCCTATAACAAGAGTTACTGAAGATGGGTTTATTTGATCTTCAATAGCTGCTGCAATTGTAGCTTCTATTTGAGCAACTTGCTCTTCACCCATTGCTTCTTTGCACCAAGCGACAGCATCTTCATTTGTTAATTCATTAAAAGGTTTAAAATCTGTTATGTCACTAACGTTTAATATTTGAGTTCCAATAAAGTCGCTTTGGTAAGCGGTTTCACTATCTTCACCTAATACGTAATAGTGTACGTTATACACAACGTCTGTGTATTCTCCATCTTGTGGGTAAGCGTCAACTGTCCTGCAGTTCCAAATGTAATTTATCATAATATTTATTTTTAAACTAATTCTTTTAATTGTATCCCTACGTTCATATAGTTCCATCTACCATTCGCTTGAAATTGCAAGTGAATCCTATCGTTAGCGTTGAACTCAACGTCTTCTCCAAAATCAAAAGTAATCACTTCTCCAGCTGTGCCAGCTGTGTAAGATACCGTTATCTCGTCTTGCTGGCTTCCGTTTACAAGAACTCTTACAGTGGCAGAAGACCCAGCTGGTCCTGATTGGAATGAACTATAAGGATTGTTTGTTATATTCACTTTGTTAATGCAACCTTTAAATGGCGGTATAATTGTAGCGTATGGATATGTTAAATTAGTACTCCATCCACTGTCATATAAAACACCGTTACTTGTGCTACTGTGGTATCCTCTCCAGTTTAAAAACATTGTCTGACCGTGAAACGTGTCAGCTTGTATCATTTTTCCCATATTACCAAGTATTTGCTACTATATTAACCCACGCATATGTAGATGCACCTGTCTGCATACACATATCTACGTAGCTATTATTTCCTGATGTTCTATATCTAAAAGTTCCTACTTTACTGGCTGAAGGTGAAGCTGTGTCGTTTGCTAATTGAACACCTCCATTCACCTGCAATGCAGATTGAGGGGCGGTCGTTCCAATCCCGACTTTGCCCGTGCCACGGATATACATTGAAGGGCTTGTTCTTCCATTTGCTGCAATACTAAAGCCAATTCCGTTATAGTCACCGCCAAACTCATTAGTTGTAGAAAATATTACGGCCCTAGCGCTACCGTTGATACTTCCGTCTGTCCAATAAAATTCTTCAGCTCTTGGTATTCTTATAGAACCATCAACAGCTAATTTTTCTGCAGGACTAGTCGTCCCAATCCCGACTTTGCCGACTTGATCTATTATAAATCTATTTACACCAGCCGCGTTATCTACGTGATAATTAATTTTAAAATCACCTTGGCCGCCCGAGGTTCTTTGTGCTCCAAAAGAATAACCGTAAAGATTAGATGTTGAAGTAGCCGCGGTTATACCTACAAAACCAGTATTATCTGCTGTGGCTGATGCCGTAAGTTTTACGTGAGTATTTGTAAAAGCCCCTGTATTACCATTATTAGCGTCTTGGCGTACTTCAAGCTTAGCAGAAGTAGTGTCGGTTCCAATACTGACTTTGCCATTCTCATCAATACGCATTTTTTCAGTAGCTGATGCCGCTAAACCTGTGCCCAGAGATAGAGCGTAAGTCGTGCCCGCGTTTGTAGCTAAGCAATCTATAAACCCCATAACATTGTTACCGCCTGTGCTTGCGTCATTAGATTTAAACTCTACTCTACCTATAGACTCTCCGATAGCTACAGATGTGTCTGTAGACGTTAATCTTAACACGCCGCCTGATAAAGATGATACTTCTAATTTTGTATCAGGACTAGGTGTCCCAATCCCAACGTCGCCGTTGTCTTTTATAGTCATTCTTAAAGAAGGAGAGGTAGAGTCCGTTACTAGCGTAGTAAAAAATGAAAGATCAGATGACCCGTCGCCCGTACTACTTCTAGTACCTGTTATTTTAGCGTTGTAAGTTGTTGGCGAACCTTCACTAGCAGACGTGTTAAATATTATCTCTCCCCCGCCACCATTCGCGTTGCTCCCATCTACATCTAAATATATTTGTGTTGTAGGAGATGATGACATTGCAGTAAGTAGCGTTAATTGTGCTTGAGGGTCAGGCGTCCCGATCCCTACCTTGCCGCTATTGTTAATAACCATTCTAGCATTTGCCCCATTTGTATTAAAATACAGTTTACCAGTTCCGTTTGTTTCAAGTACTAGGTTTCTATTTGAGGATTCATGGTGAATTTTCGCAGATAATGCAACCCCCTCGTAAGTTCCTCCGCTTATAGTTACCCCTGCATTTGTACTACCTCTAAATCTAGATATAACTCCATCTGCGCCGGTGTTTACTTCTAATTTACTAGATGGGTTTGTCGTTCCAATCCCGACATCACCAGCGTCGGTTATTGTCATTCTTTGCTGTAGACCTAGCCCATCTGGCTTTCTTGTGTGAAACTCTAAATCACCACCGTAGTTGCCTGAGTTCCATCCCGTGTAGGACCCTTTTATAAGGGATAGCACATCTCTGCCACTAACATCCTGAAGCCCAAATTGTATTTCGCCTCCAGCTCCAAAATTACCACTGTAAGTATTTGTTAACCTTATTATACCTACATCTGTGCCACCGACGGTTCTATTATCAACACCGCTACTAAGATGCAAACCTGTTTGAGGATTTGTTGTGTTAATACCAACGTTATTGCCGTTTAGAGTCATTCTAGTGCTACCGCCTACTTGCCAATAGTGAAATTGTGCTGTATTATATGTTAACGCGTTTTGCGCGTCTAAATATGATACTTTTGCTGGTTGGCTACTATAGGTGCTTGAATCACCAAAATATATACCAGAGCCTCCAAGACTCCCCGTGACTAAATTTACAATAGCCAAGCCCCCGAGGCCACTGCCAGTGCCGGTTTGTATTCTAAACTCTTCAGTGGTACTTCCACTATTTGATGCGGCGCCTACATGAAGCACAGTCGCTGGGCTAGTTACACTACCAACCCCCATTCTGCCATTAGCATCATCTACATATATAACATCTGACGCAAGCGAAGTATTTGCAGCTGTGCCTACAAATAATCTACCAGTAGGTAAATTAGGTACATCGTTGGTTCTACCAAGAGCTATAACCTCTAGTTCACCTGTGTTCTGTTGAACTCTAGATACTATAGCTACATTTTGTATTAAATCAGTTCCAGTTGGTTTTATGTTGGTAAGTCCACCTCCGGGTTTTACGAATATTATATCCCCGACAGCCCAATTTTCTGTACCACCAGTTGTGTCAAAAGCACCATTGAAACTACCAAAAGCGGTCATTGTTCCAAAATTACCATCTGCATAATCATCATCCGCTAATCCTACCACAGGCATTTTAGCTACATCGCTAGAATCTGCTTTAGCTACTATATTTGCGTTTTGCCCGGCTTGATAACCAACAATATATACGGGGTCTCCTTTTGATAAAGCTCCGTTTGCTTTAATAGGTTGAACTATAGCTTCGGCTGTTTCTGCTGACAGCCCGCCTGGGCTAATCCAATTTACGTTGCTCCCATCAGAAGACAATAAATACCCTGATATTCCTAGAGGATTTGTAGGATCTCCATCCGAGATACCTGCTTGTACTTCTATTGGTTTTTTAAACTTCATGTATTAAATTTTATTGTTATTACCCTATTTTCTGTACTAAGATAGTAATGTCTGTTGCTTCTGCTACAGCTATAGTAGCTACAGAAGTAGTTGCTGTTCTAGTAACATCACAGAACACTGTATCTCCAGAAGAGTTTATAGTTTGAACTAATGTATTTATTCCAAAAGCGTGGGTCACTGTTCCAGATAAAGAACCTGCTGTAATTGTACCTGTTTTAGAAGTAACACTATTTGCTTTTTCTACCAGATCCTCTAATGTAGCCTTTTTATTCTCTGGACCATTGGTATCTACGTAAGGTATTTCTATTTCCTCGGCTAGAGGTAAAGTACCTGTTCCTAAACTAGTTATACTAAGACCAACAACTACAGAACCTGTGGTCGCGCTTACATTTATTCCTGTCAAATCAGCGTCAAGGGAAGCTGATATATCAGTAACACCTTCGTCTGATTGAACTATAGACCAGTTTGTAGCGGTTGAACTATCAGCAGCAGCCGCAGTAACACCTATAATAGAATCCCCAATGTCTAAAGTAGCTCCTGCGCAATAAAAAGAACCACCATTGGTAGCAACAACATAATAGTCACCAACAGCAACGGCTACTCTTGTACCAGCTCCACCTGGACAGCTGTATAAAAAGTTACCATCGTTTGTTCCAGATATTACCTCACCGGTATCAGCTCTAAACGTACCTTTAAATGTTAATCCGCCAGAAACTAAACCATCAACGTAGGCTTTAGAAGCAGCATCAGTTGCAGCTACAGGCGTTGGTGGAATTGTAACTTGCCCTTGAAACAAGTTTTGTCCAGTCCCATTAACTGTTAATTGCCCAGCTAGAGTAATACTATCATCTAAGTTTACAGTTACAGTACTAGCTGCACTTACAGCAGTATTTATATTAGTTCCACCCGCTATGTCTAGTATGCCGCCGCTGCCAATAGTTTGAGCTGTACCAGTGTCTGCGGTTACATTAAACGTGTAAGTTCCAGGTATGGTGCTTATCTCAGCCCACTTATTGTTTTTTGATAAATATCTTATACCGTTGCCTACGGCTGTTTCTGCTGCAGCACCATCAACCGCGTTTAAGTCGAAAGTTATAATAGGTTTTGGAAAAGTACCTGTTACCGCTCCAGTAACATAAGTACCAGTCGGGAACGAGTATTCTTTTAGACTCACCCACTGATCTGTAGCATTAGAATAGTATTTAGCTGTTAAATCGTAAGTGGGCGGATTTGCTGCAGGATCTGCTGTGCTATCAAAATATATTTGACCCGCAGCAGCTGTTGGGGCTGACGACGTTACATGCAGTTTTGCATTTAATAACTGATTGTCGTCGAGATTAATGTTATTTAAAAAAGGTATTGCCATAGTTAGTTGATATATGCTTTACCAGACTCTGCTCCGGCAAATGTTATTGTTAAGTTGTTTTCGTCTATAAATGTTACATCGCCAAATCCTTGTTGCCCTGTGGATAAAACCATTGTGCATGAAGGAAATTTATTTAGATTATGTGCAATAACCCATGGATTCGCTGGGGTAGCTTGATTAAATACAAAGTTTTTATCAGCACTAGCGGGGTTCGCAAATTCACTAAATATATAATAGCCATCAATTGCAAGAACGCCATTCGATGCGTAATTCTCTAATGTTACTAAAAAGAAGTTAGGCTCCGTGACATCTGTTGTTATCGATGCTACTTTATATGTACCAAAGTTATTTATGTTGCCTGCTTCAGCTAGAATTATGTCCTTATCTAAGAATAAAGGTAAAAAGTTACTTACCGATTTATTCCCGGCCGCCGTTTTACTTATAAGCAACTGTGTTATTGAACCAAACGGTGTGCCTACACCCGCCCCTGCTTGGAAACTGATTGTTCCGGCATCTCTGCCCTGTGAAATGTCGCTTTGGAAAAGGAATATGGATTGATCAGCTACAGCTACAGCATTTGACTGGTTAAACAAATCTATAATCTCCCCTAAGGAGTAATTCTTTGTTTTTAAGCCTGCTCCAGTCGCTGTGTCGGTTCCAATGACCTTATCACTAAGCTCTGGTTTAGCGTCTATGCCATATGTGCTTATCCTAGCCATTGCTTATTGCTTTACCATAACTATGCCAGCTACATTTAATGGAGCCGCACCGTTTCCAGTTGTTTTGTATAACGCACCAGAAGCTATTGCCCCCACTCCAGCGGCAGCGTCGTCATCAAACGCTTGTAAGTTTAAATTGGCAGCTATAAAGCTAATCAATGTATTAATCTGGTAGTTCTTAGTAAGGTTGCTATCATCAGCATCAGTACCTACTAGCTTGTCTAAACTAGATATAGTAGTGTCTAATGCATAAGTGGTTATTCTTGCCATGTTATAATATGTTAGTTTGTGTTATAGTTGTTTCCACTCTCTTGTTGCGTGCCTAAGCCTTCGTTTCCTCTATTAGACTTAACAGATACAAACTTTTGTCTTTTGTGATCGTAGTCTTGACCAACTGCTTCGGTAGGATTCTTTCTTCGCTCTCTTTGAGCATGGGCTTTCTTAGCCTTCCTAGCAGGTGACATTGCATAAGCTTTATCTCTTGCCGCTTTGTCTCTCCTTGCTTGTGGTGAAAGTTGTTGCCTCATACGGTGTATGATTACGTTGATTTTAAATTTATTAAAAATGTGACAATAGCCTGCTACTATTATATATAACTACCTACTGTCGCATCGCGACTCAAAAAAAAAATATTAAAAAATTTTTTGTTAGTTACAGAGAAGTAAAGGGTTACGCTACGCTATACAATTTTTCCATCGAATTCGGGAATTACTTTTTATTTTGCCAGCCCCCTGTTGTTTTTATCGTTTTAGCGATCGTTTCGTGCTTTTGCTGTGGCATTTGCAATAACTAATGCAACTAGTTTTGCGGAATTCCGTACGTGGTTTTGGCGTTTTTGCGTACGTATTACGGTAGCTTACCGATAATATATACGAATATAAAAATTAATACTATGTACGATATAAATTTAAAAGCAGAAATAACTGCAACGATCGACGAGCTTAACCAGTATCTGCTTGGCAACGTAACTAACGAGGCAGCAATCGAAGCATTGGCTGAGCTACAGAAAAATATTACTAACTACAAATTTAACTAATAATTATGTATCAAACAAATCAACAAGCATGGGATGAAGTCATGCGAGGTATTAAAGAGGATGAGCGCAGAACTGTAATCTGCCAGCAGATGTTCGGTCAGGACAACCTGATAGGTCTAACAAACGAGCAGCGCGATCTGTTCTGGAGCTCGATCTGATCCTGGAGCTGTAACAGGTTCGGGATCCTGGCTTACGGCCTGCTTTTGAAATAGGAGCGGAAGAGTGGACTCCGCAGCACAACAAAGTTAAACAGCGAGCGTGCGAGCAACGCGAAGCGTGTAT